>Ga0180222_1001712_pt1 | contig 20996 bp, 20 predicted proteins | sample eDN5th37CKraftOP_FD_151336 | JGI IMG/M metagenome (GOLD analysis project Ga0180222, IMG submission 151336) | Enriched Organic Plus compost microbial communities from Emeryville, California, USA - eDNA 5th pass 37_C Kraft OP (version 2) (version 2) ... | reverse complement strand
CGGCTGGCCGGCCTCGACATGGTCGCCCTCCGCGACGTCGAGGCGGGTGAGGAGCCCCGGCATCGGGCAGATCAGATATTTCGAGAGGTCCGGCGGCGCCTTCTCGATCATGTAGCGGGTGAGCTCAGCGACGTGCGGCGGCAGCACCTCGGCGAGGTGACTTGCGCCGCGCGTCGTCAGCCGCCAGCGCCGACCGGCTTTGGCCACCTGGACGGTGCGGCGGCGCCCGTCCACCGTGCCCCTGAACAGGCGCTGGCCCGGCCGCAGCCGGCCGATCAGCTCGTGCGGCCCCTTGCCGTCGAGATCGGCGAGCATTCCTCCCTCGGTGAGGCGGAGCCGCACGCGATGCTCGGCCCCGGCGACGCGGACGATCCATTCGTCGCCCGCCGGCACGGGGCCGTTGAGCTGGCCGCTGACCGCGCCGGCGCGCCGGTCGGCCTCGTGGCCGGCGAGCGCGGCGATGATCGCGAGATCGGCGACGAGCGTCGGCTCCGCCGGCGCGCCCCTGAAGCCTTCGGGATATTCCTCCGCGATGAAGCCGGTGGTGATGTTGCCGGCGCGAAAGCGCGGGTGCTGCATCAGCGCGGAGAGGAAGTCGATATTGTGGCCGATGCCCTCGATGCGGAAGGAATCGAGCGCCTCGATCTGCTGGTCGATCGCTTCGACCCGCGTCGGCGCCCAGGTGATGAGCTTGGCGATCATCGGATCGTAGAACATCGAGACCTCGCCGCCCTCCTCGACGCCGTCATCGACGCGGACGGCGGGCGGGACGGCGGTCTGGTTTTCAGCTTCGGCCTCGGCGCCCCTCGACTGCGCTCGGGGCGAGCGGGAGTCCCCGCCCTGTTGCGGCGGCTGGTAGAGCACCAGCCGCCCGGTGCTCGGCAGGAAGCCGCGATAGGGGTCCTCCGCATAGACGCGGGTTTCGACCGACCAGCCGTTGAGCGTCACGTCCTCCTGGGTGAAGGCAAGCTTCTCGCCGGCCGCGACGCGGATCATCTGCTCGACGAGATCGAGCCCTGTTATCGCCTCGGTCACCGGATGTTCGACCTGCAGGCGCGTGTTCATTTCGAGGAAGTAGAAGCTCTCGCCGCTGGGATCGGCGCCGGAGACGATCAGCTCGACCGTGCCCGCGCTGTAATAGCCCACGGCCCGGGCGAGCGCGACCGCCTGCTCCCCCATGCGCCGGCGCATCTCCGGGGTGACGAAGGGCGACGGCGCCTCCTCGATCACCTTCTGGTGGCGCCGCTGGATCGAGCATTCGCGCTCGCCGAGATAGACGATGTTGCCGTGCTGGTCGCCGAGGATCTGGATTTCGATGTGGCGCGGGCTTTCGACGAACTTCTCGATGAACACGCGGTCATCGCCGAAGCTCGCCAGGCCCTCGCGCCGCGTCGCCTCGAACCCCTCGCGCACGTCCTGCTCGGACCAGGCGAGGCGCATGCCCTTGCCGCCGCCGCCGGCGCTCGCCTTCATCATCACCGGATAGCCGATCTCGGACGCGATCCGCACCGCATGTTCGGTGTCCTCGATCTCGCCGACATGGCCAGGGACGACGTTGACGCCCGCCGCCCTGGCGAGCTTCTTCGATTCGATCTTGTCGCCCATCGCCGCGATCGCCTCCGACGGCGGGCCGATGAAGACGATCCCCGCGTCCGCCAGGGCGCGCGCGAAGCTCTCCCGCTCGGAGAGGAAGCCGTAGCCGGGATGGACCGCCTCCGCCCCCGTCGCCCGGCACGCCTCGATGATCAGCTCGGCCTGGAGATAGGATTCGGCCGCGGGCGGCGGCCCCAGCCGGACGCTTTCGTCCGCCATGCGCACGTGCGGCGCGCGCGCGTCCGCGTCCGAATAGACGGTCACCGTCGCGATCCCCATGCGCCGCGCCGTGCGGATCACCCGGCACGCTATCTCTCCGCGGTTGGCGATCAGGATTTTCTTGAACATGCGGTCAGTGGCTCACGGTCAGGGATGGGATCGGGTTGCGGGTCATCGCGCCGTAGACGAAGCGTTGGCGACGTTCGCGGCAACGCCCGCGCCGGCCGAAATCTCGTTGAGCGTCGCATCGTCGTCGGCCGGCGGCGCGCTGGGCGTGCCCAGCGTATATTCCGCGCGGCTGACATGGATCACGAGGCCCGGTCGGGTGGCGCCACCGCTCGGCGCCGACGCGGCCAGGGTGAGCTGGCGCTCGCCGTTGGGCGGCACGCGCCAGGTCCACACAAACCGGTCCGGCGCGGGGACCGAAAGGCGCGGCGAGACGCCGCGAAGGAGCTGCTCGACCAGCGGGCGGATCCGCGCCAGCGCCGGCGCGACCGCCCCGTCCAGCTCGATCTGGCAGTCGTCGAAGCTTCCGCCCGGGGCGGAGACGGGCAGCGCGGAATAGGCGATGCGGCCATGTTCGAGGTCGCGCACCGTCACCATCTGGCCGGCGCTCGCGATGTCCTCCTCGGCCGGCCAGCGCTTGTCCTCGATGGCCCCGGCGATCCCGCCCGGATCGCCGATATGGGCGATGCACACATCGCGCACGAACTCGGCGACCGCGCGCGCATTGCCATCGGGATTGTCGGTCGAAAGGTGCACACTCGGGACTTCAGGCACGTCATGCGTCTCGCGCGCGCAGGCGGGAAGCGCCAGCAGCGCCGCCGCGAGCGCGGGCCAGGCGGCGATCGGCGTCACGCCGCCGCCATCGCGACAAGCCCGAGCCTGTCGAGCATCGCCGCGTCCCGGTCATCGCCGGCATTGGGCGCGGTGAGCAGCTTGTCGCCGGTGAAGATCGAATTGGCGCCGGCCATGAAGCAGAGCGCCTGCGTCGACTCGCTCATGCTCTCGCGCCCAGCCGAGAGTCGCACCATGCTTTTCGGCATGGTGATGCGCGCGACCGCGACGGTCCGGACGAACTCGATGTCGTCGATCCGCGCGAGCGGCGTATCGGCGAGCATGTCGCCGAGCACGGTGCCCCTGATCGGCACCAGCGCGTTGATCGGCACGCTCTCCGGATGCACCGGCAGCGTCGCCAGCGCGTGGATGAAGCCGACCCGGTCCTCCCGGCTCTCGCCCATGCCGACGATGCCGCCGCAGCACACGTTGATGCCGGCGGCGCGGACATGTTCCAGCGTCTCCAGCCGGTCCTCGAAGGCGCGGGTGGTGATCACCTCGCCATAACGCTCGGGTGCGGTGTCGATATTGTGGTTGTAATAGTCGAGCCCGGCCTCGGCGAGCATCCGCGCCTGGCTTTCGGTCAGCATGCCGAGCGTCATGCACGTCTCCAGCCCCATGGCGCGCACGCCCTTCACCATCTCGACGAGGGCGGGCATGTCGCGGTCCTTGGGGTTACGCCAGGCGGCGCCCATGCAGAAGCGCGTCGAGCCGTGGTCGCGGGCCTGCGCCGCCGCCTGCAGCACCGCGCGAACGTCCATCAGCTTCGTCGCCTTGACGCCGCTTTCGGCATGGACGGATTGCGAGCAATAGCCGCAATCCTCCGGGCAGCCGCCGGTCTTGATCGAGAGCAGGGTGGAAAGCTGCACCTCGTTCGGCGCGTGGTGCACGCGGTGGATAGTCTGCGCCTCGTAGAGCAGATCGAGCAGCGGCCGGTCAAACAGCGCCGCGATCTCCTCGCGGGTCCAGTCGGTGCGCGGGGGCGCGCCCTGCGGTCCCCCCCTTTCCGGGGACGGGCGGGCATTTTCGCGCGTTTCGTTCATTCCGCCGCCTCCTCGGCCTCGTCGCCCGGCGGCAGGTTGTGGCCGAGGAGCTTCAGCACCTCGCCCGCCGCCTCGACCAGATTGGTGCCCGGGCCGAAGATCGCCTGGACGCCGGCGTCGCGCAGGAACTGATAGTCCTGCGCGGGGATGACGCCGCCGGCGACGACCCTGATGTCCCCGCGCCCCGCCTCGCGCAGATGGGCGATCAGCTCCGGGATCAATGTCTTGTGCCCGCCGGCGAGGCTGGAGGCGCCGACCACGTCCACGTCCTTCTCGATCGCCAGTTCGGCGGCCTCCCTGGGCGTCTGGAAGAGGGGGCCGGGGATCACCTCGAAGCCGAGATCGCCGAAGGCGGAGCTGACGAGATTGGCGCCGCGATCGTGCCCGTCCTGCCCCATCTTGGCGACGAGCAGGCGCGGCTTGCGCCCGATCCGCCGCTCCAGCGCGCCGAGGCCCTCGGTCAGCCGCGCCCAGCGCGCGTCGCCCTTGTAAGCGCCGCCATAGACGCCGCGCACCGGCGCCGGGCGGGTGTCGTGGCGGCCGAACACGTCCTCCAGAGCCTGGTTGATCTCGCCCAGCGTCGCGCGGGCGCGGGCGCATGCGATGGCTAGGCCGAGCAGATTTTCCCTGCCCCGCGCGCCCTCGCGCAAAGCGTCGAGCGCGGCGCGGCAGGCGGCCTCGTCGCGGCCCGCCTTCACCCGCTGCAGGCGCGCGATCTGCGCCTCGCGCACGGCGTGGTTGTCGACGGCGAGGATGTCCAGCTCGGTCTCCTCGGGCAGGCGATATTTGTTGACGCCGACGATCACCTGCTCGCCGCGATCGACCCGCGCCGCGCTCGCCCCCGCGGCCTCCTCGATCATTGCCTTCGGCCAGCCGGCGGCGACGGCCCTGGCCATGCCGCCCTCGGCGATGATCCGCTCGATCAGCGCCCAGGCGCGGTCGTGGAGCTGCTGGGTGAGCGCCTCGATATAATAGGAGCCGCCCAACGGATCGACGACATTGGCGATCCCCGTCTCCTCGGCGATGACGAGCTGCGTGTTGCGGGCGATGCGGGCCGAAAAGTCGGTGGGGAGCGCGACCGCCTCGTCGAGGCTGTTGGTGTGGAGCGACTGGGTGCCGCCGAGCACCGCCGCCATCGCCTCGATCGTGGTGCGGATAACGTTGTTGTACGGGTCCTGCTCGGTGAGGCTGACGCCGCTCGTCTGGCAATGGGTGCGCAGCATCTTCGAGCGGTCGTTCCTGGCGCCGAGATCGGTCATCACCCGGTGCCACAGCTTGCGCGCGGCGCGCAGCTTCGCGATCTCCATGAAGAAGTTCATCCCGATCGCGAAGAAGAAGGAGAGGCGGCCGGCGAAGGCGTCGATGTCCAGCCCGCTCTCCATCGCGGCCAGCGCATATTCGCGCCCGTCGGCGATGGTGAAGGCGAGCTCCTGCACCTGCGTCGCCCCGGCCTCCTGCATGTGATAGCCGGAGATCGAGATCGAGTTGAACTTCGGCATGTGCCGGGCGGTGTAGGCGATGATGTCCGCGACGATCCGCATCGATGGCCCGGGCGGATAGATATAGGTGTTGCGGACCATGAACTCCTTCAGGATGTCGTTCTGGATGGTGCCGTCCAGCTTCTCCGGGGGGACGCCCTGCTCCTCGGCGGCGACGATGAAGAAGGCGAGGATGGGGATCACCGCGCCGTTCATCGTCATGCTGACGCTCATCCGGTCGAGCGGGATGCCGTCGAAGAGGATCTTCATGTCCTCGACCGTGTCGATCGCGACGCCCGCCTTGCCGACGTCGCCGACGACGCGCGGATGATCGGAATCGTAGCCGCGATGGGTGGCGAGATCGAAGGCGACCGAAAGCCCCTTCTGCCCCGCGGCGAGGTTGCGGCGATAGAAGGCGTTCGATTCCTCGGCGGTGGAGAAGCCGGCATATTGCCGGACCGTCCACGGCCGCCCGGCATACATCGTGGCGCGCACGCCGCGCGTGAAGGGCGGAAAGCCCGGCAGGCCGGGATCGATCCCGGCGACGTCCTCGGCCGTGTAGAGCGGCTTGACCGCGATCCCCTCCGGCGTGCGCCAGGTGAGATCGCGCCCGTTCACCTCCTTCGCGGCGAGCGCCTCCCAGTCGGCAAGGGTGGGTTTCTTCTCCGCCATCTCAACAACCTCCGCCCGCCCCGAGCGAATCCGAGGGGCGCGCGCCCAGGTTCCTCCGACACGCCGCTGGGCTGCGCTCGGGGCGGCCGGGAAGCGAGCCGAAACGGTCAGTGCGCCGCACGGGGCGTCTCCATGATCTCGGTCAGCACGCCGCCCATGTCCTTGGGGTGCAGGAAGAAAACGGGCGTGCCATGCGCGCCGGTCCGCGTCGGGCCGAGGATGCGCGCGCCCTTTTGCTCGAACCAGGCGCGCGCGGCGGCGATGTCCGGCACCTCGAAGCAGACATGGTGCTGTCCGCCCTCGGGATTGCGCTCGAGGAAGCGGACGATCGGCGAATTCTCGCCAAGCGGCTCGATCAGCTCGATCTGGCTGTTCGGCGTGTCGATGAAGCAGACGCGCACCCCCTGCTCGGGCAGGTCGAACGGCTCCCGCACGACCTCCGCGCCCATCAGCTCGCGATAGCGCCGCACCGACGCCTCGATCGAGGGCGTGGCGACGCCGACATGGTTCAGGCGGCCAAGCTTCATTTCAGGCGTCCCTCGAACGACGCGAAGAACGGTTGGCGCTCCGCTTCCGCGGGAGCGGCGCGAAAGAAATCACAGCGGAATATTATCATGCTTCTTCCACGGATTTTCGAGCCGCTTGCCGCGCAACTTCCGCAGGCCCAGCGCGATGCGGCGCCGGGTCGAGTGAGGCATGATGACCTCGTCGATGAAGCCCTTGCTCGCCGCGACGAAGGGGTTGGCGAAGCGCTGTTCATATTCGGCGGTGCGCGCCGCGATCTTCTCGGGATCGCCGATATCCTTGCGGAAGATGATCTCGACCGCGCCCTTGGCGCCCATCACCGCGATCTCGGCGGTCGGCCAGGCGTAGTTGAGGTCGCCGCGCAGGTGCTTGGAGGCCATGACGTCATAGGCCCCGCCATAGGCCTTGCGGGTGATGACCGTGATTTTCGGCACGGTCGCCTCCGCATAGGCGAACAGCAATTTGGCGCCGTTCTTGATGATCCCGTCATGCTCCTGCGCGACGCCGGGGAGGAAGCCCGGCACGTCGACGAAGGTAATGATCGGAATGTTGAAGGCGTCGCAGAAGCGCACGAACCGGCCCGCCTTCTTCGACGACTTGATGTCGAGCACGCCGGCAAGGACCATCGGCTGGTTGGCGACGATGCCGACGGTGCGCCCCTCGATCCGGCCGAAGCCGACGATGATGTTGGCGGCGTGCGCGGGCTGAAGCTCGAAGAAGTCGCCGTCGTCGACGACCTTCTCGATCAGCTCGTGCATGTCATAGGGCTTGTTGGCGCTGTCCGGGATCAAGGTGTCGAGGCTCTCCTCGACCCGGTCCCAGGGATCGTCGCCTGGCCGCTCGGGCAGGTCGTGGCGGTTGGAGAGCGGGAGGAAATCGAAGAATTCGCGGGTCGCGAGCAGCGCGTCGATGTCGTTCTCGAACGCCATGTCGGCGACGCCGGACTTGGTGGTGTGGGTGATCGCCCCGCCCAGCTCCTCCTGCGTCACCACCTCGTTGGTGACGGTCTTCACCACGTCGGGGCCGGTGACGAACATGTAGGAGGAGTCCTTCACCATGAAGATGAAGTCGGTCATCGCCGGCGAATAGACCGCGCCGCCCGCGCAGGGGCCCATGATCAGGCTGATCTGCGGGACGACGCCGGAGGCCAGCACATTGCGCTGGAACACCTCGGCATAGCCGGCGAGGCTGGCGACGCCCTCCTGGATGCGCGCGCCGCCGGAATCGTTGAGGCCGATCACCGGCGCGCCCACCTTCATCGCCATGTCCATGATCTTGCAGATCTTCTGCGCGTGCCGCTCCGACAGCGAGCCGCCGAAGACGGTGAAGTCCTGCGCGAAGACATAGACGAGGCGGCCGTTGATCGTGCCCGAGCCGGTGACGACGCCGTCGCCCGGAAACTTCTGCTCCTCCATGCCGAAGTCCGAGCAATTGTGCTCGACGAACATGTCATATTCCTCGAAGCTGCCCGGATCGAGCAGCACCGAGAGCCGCTCGCGCGCCGTCAGCCGCCCCTTGGCGTGCTGCGCCTCGATCCGCTTGGCGCCGCCGCCCAGGCGCGCGCGCTCGCGCCGCTGTTCGAGTTCTTCGATCGTCGTTGCCATTGCCGGGTCTTATGCGCGCCGCCGCGGCGAGGCAATCATTGGGGTTTGGCGAGCGCGCCTCTGCCGCCGCGAGCCGCGCGGGTATCACGGGCCTGATGCGGAGCGCGGCCGGCGCCCCCTCCCGCAAGCGGGAGGGGGGAGACGGCTGCGGCGCCCTTTACTCCTCGGCGGGCGGCTCCGGCGCGTGGAGGCGCAGGCGGCTGACGTGGCGGGCGTCGCCGTCGATCACCTTGAGCTTCCAGCCGCTCGGATGGTGGAGCACCTCGCCCGGCTGCGGGATATGGCCGGCGAGCACGAAGGCGAGGCCGCCCAGCGTGTCGACATCCTCCTCCACCTCGCCGAGGCGCGGGTCGATCGTCTCGGCCACGTCCTCCAGCTCGGCGCGGGCGTCGGCCTCCCAGATGCCGTTCTCCAGCGGCACGAGCAGGCCGACCGGCTCCTCGTCATGCTCGTCCTCGATCTCCCCAACGATCTCCTCGACCACGTCCTCGATCGTGATCAGTCCCTCGGTGCCGCCGAACTCGTCGACGACGATGGCGAGATGGGTGCGCTTCGCGCGCATCTGCGCGAGCAGGTCGAGCATCCCCATCGATTCGGGAACGAAGAGCGGCGTGCGCATCAGCGCGCGTATGTCCGGCTTGCCCTCGCCCGAGACGAGGTGACGGAACACATCCTTGATATGGAGCATCCCGATGACCCGGTCGAGGCTGTCCTCGTAGACCGGCAGCCGGCTGTGCTCGGCCTCGGTCAGCATCGCGACCATGCCCTCGAAGCTGGCGTTGGCCGGCACCGCGACGATGTCGCCGCGCGGCACCGCCACGTCGCCCGCGGTCTTGTCGCCGAAATGGAGGATGTTGCGGAGCATCTGCCGCTCCGCGAGCGAAAGGTCGCCGACGCGCGGCGCCTCGCCCTCATGGCTTTCGATCGCTTCCTCGATCTCCGCGCGCAGCGTCGCCTCGCCATCGTCGCCGAACAGAAAGGCGCGCAGCCCGCCCCAGAATGTGCGTCCTTCTTCCCCGACGCCGGGACTGTCGTCTTCCATTGATATTAAGGGTTCACCTCAGGCTGTTGATAGGGATCGGCGATGCCGAGCGACGCCAGCGCGCGCCGCTCGATTGTCTCCATTTCCTCGGCGTCCTCGTCGCTCGTCTCGTGGTCATATCCTAGCAGGTGGAGCGTGCCGTGCACCACCAGATGCGCGGCATGGTCCGCAATGGCGATGCCCTTCTCGGCTGCCTCGGCCGCGCAGACGCCGCGGGCGAGGACGATGTCGCCGAGCATCGGCGCCGTCGCCACCTCCTCCGGCGCGGCCATCGGGAAGGAAAGGACGTTGGTCGGCCTGTCCTTGCCGCGCCAGTGGGCGTTGAGCGCGCGCACCTCCTCGTCGGAGGTGAACTTGACGGAAACCTCCGCGTCGCCTTCGGCGAGCGATGCATGCCGGCTCTCCTGCACCGCCGCGATCACCGCGCGCCCGGCGAGCCGCGCCCAGTCGGTGCGACTGTCCCACTCCCCGGCTATGTCGGCCTCGACGATCATCAGGGGAGCGCCTCCGCGCTTCGGGGACGCGGCCCGGTCACTTGCCCTTGCCCTCGTAAGCCTCGACGATCTTGCCCACGAGCGGATGGCGGACGACATCGCCGGGGCCGAAGCGGACGATGGAAATCTTCTCGATTCCCTCGAGCTTCGCGACCGCGTCGGCAAGGCCCGAGGTGGCGCCGGGCGGAAGGTCGGTCTGCTCGGGATCGCCGCAGATCACCATGCGACTGCGCATGCCGAAGCGGGTAAGAAACATCTTCATCTGCTGCGGCGTCGTGTTCTGCGCCTCGTCGAGGATGATGAAGGCATCGGAGAGGGTGCGCCCGCGCATGAAGGCGATCGGCGCGATCTCGATGTCGCCGCTGGCGATGCGCCGCTCGACCTGATCCATCAGCAGCATGTCGTAGAGCGCGTCGTAGAGCGGGCGCAGGTACGGATCGACCTTCTCCTTCATGTCGCCGGGGAGGAAGCCGATCTTTTCCCCCGCCTCGACCGCGGGGCGCGAGAGGATCAGCCGGTCGACGCTGCCCCCGATCAGCTGCTGCACCGCCTGCGCGACGGCGAGATAGGTCTTGCCGGTGCCGGCGGGCCCCAGCGCGAAGATCATGTCGTCGCGGGCGAGCGCCTCCATATAGGCCGCCTGCGTGCGCGAGCGCGGGACGATCGTCTTCTTGCGGGTGCGGATCATCACCTTCGGCGGCTCGACCACGTCCGGGGCGACGATGCCGTCGAGCGTCGGCTGGCCGGACATGGCGATGATCGCGTTCACCGTCTCGGCGTCGATATCGTGGCCCTCGTCGAGCCGGTTATAGAGGCCGACCAGCACCTCGCGGGCGCGGGCCGCGTCCTCTGGCTCGCCCTCGATCTGCACCTTGTTGCCGCGCGCGGCGATATAGACGCCGAGCCGGTCCTCGATGGCGACGAGGTTGCGATCGAACTCGCCGAACAGCGGGCCGAGCAGGTGCGGCTGATCGAACTCGATTTCGACACGGGCGCGGGTCGGCGCCGCCCCGGCGGCGGGCTTGCGGCTCATTCGGACCTTTCAGACGCGGGATGCACGGCGCGAAAGTGGGGCGACGCGGGGCGAATTGCCAGAGGCAAGATGGCGCGCTTCAACGAGTTCGTTCCGTCGATGCAACGCGGCCACAGTCAGGCGGCGGCGCGCAGGACCTCGGCGCCGGCGAGCGAATTGGGCCCGGCGGCGACGATCTCGACCGGCACGATGTCGCCGATCTTCGCGTCGGTCTCGAAATGGACCGATTGCAGCCACGGCGACTTGCCGAGCATCTGCCCCGGCTTGCGCCCACGCCGCTCGACCAGCACCTCGGTGCGCCGGCCGACGCTGGCGCGGTTGAACGCTTCCTGCTGCGCGTTGAGCAGCGCCTGCAGCCGCTGGAGTCGCTCGTCGGCCACCTGAGCCGGCACCCGGTCCTCCATCTCGGCCGCGGGCGTCCCGGGCCGCGCCGAATATTTGAACGAGAAGGCCTGGGCGTAGCGCACCTCCTCGACCAGCTTCAGCGTCGCCTCGAAATCCTCGTCCGTCTCGCCCGGAAAGCCGACGATGAAATCGCCCGACAGCGCGATGTCGGGCCGCGCCGCGCGCACCTTCTCAATGATCCCCAGGTAGCTCGCGGCGGTATGGCTGCGGTTCATCGCCTTCAGCACGCGGTCGCTCCCCGCCTGCACCGGCAGGTGGAGATAGGGCATCAGCTTCTCGACGTCGCGATGCGCGGCGATGAGGCCGTCCGTCATGTCATTGGGATGGCTGGTCGTGTAGCGGATGCGCGCGATCGTCGGGATCTGCGCGATCGCCTCAATGAGGTCGTGCAGCCCCTTCCCGTCGTCCGCCCAGGCGTTAACGTTCTGCCCGAGCAGGGTGAGTTCGCGCGCGCCGGCGTCGGCGAGCGCCTTCGCCTCGTCGAGCACCGCGGCGAACGGCCGGCTGACCTCGGCCCCGCGCGTATAGGGAACGACGCAATAGGTGCAGAACTTGTCGCAGCCCTCCTGCACGGTGAGGAAAGCCGACGGGGCGACCTTGCGCCGCACGGGCAGCGCCTCGAACTTCGAGGCGGGCGGCATGTCGGTGTCGATCGCGAGCCTGCCTATGGCCGCCTCCGCGACCAGCGCGGGGAGGTTGTGATAGGCCTGCGGGCCGACGACGACATCGACCTTCGCGCGGCGGGCGATCTCCTCGCCTTCGGCCTGCGCGACGCAGCCGGCGACCGCGACCATCGGCCGCGAGCCGTCCGGGCGCTTCAGCCGGCCGATCTCCGAATAGACCTTCTCGGTCGCCTTCTCGCGGATGTGGCAGGTGTTGAGCACGACCAGGTCCGCCGCCTCGCCCTCGCCCGCCGCGCGCAGCCCCTCGGCGGCGAGCAGCTCGGCCATGCGCTCGCCGTCATAGACGTTCATCTGGCAGCCGAACGACTGCACGCGGAAAGTGCGGGGATTGGTCATGCGAGCGCGCCTATAGGGGATCGGCGTCCCGAGCGGAAGCGTCGAGCGCCGCGACGATCTCGGCGCGCGCCCGTTCGGCGAGCGTCTTGCGGTCGCCGGCCTCGCGCGGGTCGATCGGCGGGAGGAAACGGACCGTCATGTCGATCCGGCCAAGCTCGTTCATCACCCGCCTGGCGTTGGCGCCGGTGCTCTCCTCGCCCGTCCAGGCGATCTGCGGCGTCATCTCGCCATAGTCGATCGCGACCGGCTGCACCTTCACGCCCTCGATCGGCGGGAAGATCGCGCCGAACAGGCTGGGACGGAAGGGCAGCACCTCGCGCCCGCCCTCGGTCGTCCCTTCGGGGAAGAAGGCGACGGCGCGGCCGGCGACCAGCGCGGCGCGCAGCTGCTCAGCCTGGTCGCGGGCCTGCCGCCGGGCGGCGCGGGCGACGTAGATCGTGTCGTTGAGGCCGGCGAGCCAGCTGATGACGGGCCAGCGCGCGACCTCGTCCTTGGCGATGAACACCGCCGGCGCGGACCCGCCGATGGCGAGGATGTCGAGCCAACTCACATGGTTGGCCGCGTAGAGGACACGGGCCCGGAGCGGCTGGCCCTCGACGCGCACGCGCAGTCCGCAGCAGCGGCCGGCATGGGCGAGGAAGACGCGCGGCCAGTCCGACCGGCGCAGCAACGCCTTCGAGAGATAATGCAGCGGAACGCAGACCGGCAGCCCGGCGCCGATGGCCAGCGCGCGCCAGTAAAGCCGCATCAGCAGCCCGGCGCCCTAATTGTCGCGGCTGCGCGCGACGCCATACAGCTCCATTCGGTGGTCGACGAGGCGGTAGCCGAGCCGCTCGGCGATCCGGCGCTGGAGCGCTTCCAGCTCCTCGTCGACAAATTCGATGACATTGCCCGTCTCGACATCGATCAGATGGTCGTGATGGGTTTCGGCCGCCGCCTCGTAGCGCGCGCGGCCGTCGCCGAAATCGTGGCGCTCCAGAATGCCGGCCTCCTCAAACAGGCGCACCGTGCGATAGACGGTGGCGATCGAGATGCCGGGATCGACGGCGGCGGCGCGGGCGTGCAGCGCCTCGACATCGGGATGATCATCGGCTTCGGAAAGAACCCGCGCGATGACCTTGCGCTGCTCGGTGATCCGAAGGCCCTTTTCGGCGCACAGCGCCTCTATGTCGATGGTCCGGGGCATTGCCCCAATGTAGGCGCAGTTCGCCGTCCGGTCAAAGCGCACGGCGACACCGCCGCCCGGCCCTTCTGCCGGGCGGCGGTGTCGACCGCATCACCTTTCGAAGGCTATTTGCGGGCGGGCCGTCGGCGCTTCGTGCCGAGCCCGATTTTCTTCGCAAGGCTTCGACGCTGCTCCGCATAATTCGGCGCGACCATCGGATAATCCGCGGGGAGACCCCACTTCTTCCGATAATCGTCCGGCGTCATGTTGTAGTGCGTCATCAGATGCCGCTTCAGCATCTTCAGCTTCTTGCCGTCCTCCAGACAGACGATGTAGTCCGGCTTGACCGACGAACGGATCGATACGGCCGGTTCCGGCTTCGGTGCCGCTTCTTCAGCGCGGGCTCCGAGACCGCTCAGCGCGGCATAGACGTTGCCGATCAGCAGGGGCAGATCGGAAACGGCGACGCTGTTGTTGCTGACATGCGCCGACACGATATCGGCGGTCAGTGTGATCAAGGTTTCCCCAAATTCATCTTGACGATCCATGGTCTCGATACCCGATGTTATGTGATCAAAAGCGCGCTCGCCCTTGGCCTGCGAGTGCGCTTTTAGACTAATGCCGTTTGCACCATCCTGACAAGCTGAATCGGCCGCCAATTCAAACATAAAATCCTCGCGCGGAAGATTTCGATCATCCGAAACCCGAAGAGACAGGAATCGTTTCGGGCGAAGAACAGATTTTCTCGTCAGTCGCCCAGGGGCGAAATACGGGCGAGTGTCAGCGCGTCATGGTAACGGCCGTCGTCCCCGCGATAATAGTTGCGACGACGCCCCGCCAGCGCGAAGCCGGCCGCCTCGTAAAGCCGGATGGCGGGATTGCCGTCGCGAACCTCGAGATGAAGCCGCCCGGCACCGCGCGCGCTTGCGCCGGCGATGAAGTCCATGAGGAGGGCGCGGCCGACGCCGCGGCGCTGGGCGTCGGGCGCGACCGCAAGCAGCAGCAGCTCCGCCTCGTCGGCGACGATGCGCGCGAGCGCGAAGCCGACCGCCCTTCCCTCCAGGCTCCCGAGGCGGAGCCACACGCCCGGCATCGGCAACAGCCCGGCGCATTGCGAGAGCGTCCAGCCCTCGCCGTAGCGCGGATCGAAGCTGTCGTTCATGACCGCCATCACGGTGGCGAGATCGGCAAGGCCGCCATCGGTGATGGTTGGGGCGGCGCTCATCTCATCGGCTTCGCATCGGGGCCGCGGCCGTAGATCGGGCGGGCGGGCAAAGCGCGCAGCATCGGCGGGAGCAGCCGTGCATCGGCCGCGCGGGGAAGCGCCTCGCGCGCCTCGCCCCAGCCGCGCAGTGCGACGAGATCCGCGGCCGCGCTACCGACCACGAGCGCGGCGCGCGCGGCCAAGGCCGCCGGCTCGGGCGGCAGCGAGAGAAGCTCGGTGCGCGGTGCGATCGGGTCACCGCCATAGTCTTGCAGGAAAATCTCGCCATGTCCCGCGTGAAGCGCGACTGACACCTCGTCGGCGCCGCTCGCCGCGGCGAGCAGGGCCAGCGAGGAATAGCCGGAAAGAGCGGCGCCCCAGCCGATCGCGAGGCCCTGCGCCGCCGCCAGCCCGACGCGGACGCCGGTGAAGCTGCCCGGGCCGCAATCGACCAGGATCGCATCGGGCCGTCGGCCGGCGAGCAGCTCGGCGACGAGCGGCATCAGTCGTTCGGCATGGCCACGGCCGACCAGCTCGTGCCGCTCGGCCAGCACCGCGCCGTCGCCGTCGATCAGCGCCGCCGAACAGGCCGCGGTCGCGGTGTCGATGACCAGAAACGTGGAAATGCGCCTCTCCGTCGCCGTCTGACGGACTCAGCAATGACGAAAAGCGGCGTCAGGTCAAACGGCCTCGACGGCCTCCACCTCGGGCACATAGTGCTTGAGCAGGGTTTCGATGCCCTGCTTCAGCGTCATCGTCGACGAGGGGCAGCCAGAGCAAGCGCCGTGCATGGCGAGGAAGACAGTGCCGCCCCTGAAGCCGCGATAGACGATATCGCCGCCGTCGCGCGCCACCGCGGGGCGCACGCGCGTGTCGATCAGCGCGCGGATCTGCTGGATCACCTCGGCGTCGGCGGGATCGTCGCCGGCCACCGGCTCATCGTCGCCGGGCACGTCGATCCCGGCCGCGCTCGGCGCGTGAAAGAGCGGCGCGCCGCTCGCGAAATGATCGAGCAGAACCTCGATCACCCGCGGCTTGAGATCGCGCCACTCCACGCCCGGCGCCGCCGTCACGGAAACGAAGTCGCGGCCGAAGAACACGCCCGTCACGTCGCCGATCGAAAAGAGCGCCGAGGCGAGCGGCGAAATCTCCGCCTCCTCGGGGCTGGTGAATTCGCGCGTGCCCATGTCCATGACCTTGCGGCCGGCGGTGAACTTCAGCGTCGCCGGATTGGGCGTGGTTTCGGTCTGGATCAGCATGGGCGCGATGTGGTCCTTCGCCGGGCGGCGATCAAGGTCAGAAATCGACCTTGTCGTAATGCGCCGGCGGCTGGATGACCTCCATTCGCTCGGCGAGCAGCGGGCGGAAGGCGGGGCGGGACTTCATGACCGCGTACCAGTCCGCCGTCTGGCGGTGTCCGCGCCAGTCGACGCCGCCGAGATAGTCGGCAACCGAAAGCTGCGCCGCGGCGGCGAGATCGGCCAGGGTCAGCGCCGGCCCGGCGAGCCAGCGGCGATGATCGAGCAGGTAATCGATATAGTCGAGGTGGCCGTTGGCGGCCATCATGGCCTTGCGCAGCTCCGCCGTGTCGGGCGGCGCGCGGCTGATCAGCCGCTTCTTCATCCGCTCCTCCATCAGCGGCGCGACGACCTCGCGGTGCATCCGCCCGTCGAACCAGGCGACGAGCCGGCGCACCTCGGCGCGGTCCTGCGCCGTTCCGGGGATGAGCGGCGCCTTGTCCACCGTCTCCTCGAAATATTCGCAGATCGCGAGCGAATCGATCAGCAGGATGCCCTTCGACTCCTCGACCAGCACCGGCGTCTCCCCGGCCGGGTTCAGGTCGGCGAAATCGTCGTCCTGCAGCCAAGGCGAGACCCGCCGAAGCTCATGCGCGATGCCTTTTTCGGCCAGCATGAGCCGCACCTTGCGGGAGAAGGGGCAGAGCGGGAACTGATAGAGATGCCACATGGATGCGGGCGACCTTTAGCGCCCGCGCCGCGCCAGTAAACCGGGCAAATGGCGCACGCTCAATCCCCGTCGGGAAGGCCGAAGGCGCCATCGTCCCGCCGCGGCGCGGGCGCGGGCGCGGGCGCGGTGCGATAGGCCTCGCGATAGGCCCGCATCGCCTCGCGCAGCGAATGGCGCAGCTGGTGCGCCTGTTCGGCAAGGACCGGCGCGGCGGCGGCAAGGCCGGCGGACATGCGCCCCAGCCTGTCGCCCCCCTCGTAGATGCCGGAGCGCAGGCGGCGCTCGAAATCCGGATCGCGGCGGCGCGCGATCGCGCCCAGCGTGCGGCCGGGCCGGCCGTAGTCGGGGCTTGCTGCGAGCGGATCGGCGGCGTCGAGCAAAGGCCCCACGTCCATGCGCAGCAGCGCGCCAGCCATGCGGTCCAGCGCCGGCGCCATTTCCATGATCTCGTCGGGCGACGGCAGCGGGCCGAGTTCGGCGGCATCGGGAATGTCGTCGGGCGCAGCCGGGTCCTGCGCGCGGGCGGGCGCGGCGAGTGCGAGCGCCGCTGCTGCGGCGAAAGCGGCGAAGGCAGGGCGATACATCACTGGCTCCTTCACGAAGCAGCGCGAGTCGGCAGGCCTCTTATATAGCAGCGGCTGAGCCTGCCCTGAACGCGCGGTCAGCCGGCCTGAGAGAGCCAGGCCAGCGCCGCGATGCCGACGACGATCCGGTACCAGGCGAAGGGCCCGAAGCCGCGCTTCGAGACGATGCCGATGAACCAGCGGATCACGATCACCGCGACGATGAAGGCGACGACGAAGCCGAGCGCGATGCCGCCCAGCCCGACCTCGCCGAGATCGTTGCGGTTCTTCCACAGCTCCAGCGTCGTCGCGCCGATCATGGTGGGAATGGCGAGGAAGAAGCTGAACTCCGCCGCGGTGCGCCGCTCCACCCCCATCGCCAGCGCGCCCATGATCGTCGCGCCGGAGCGGCTCACGCCCGGGATCATCGCGAGGCATTGGATGAAGCCGATCGCGAGCGCCTTGCCCAGCCCGATATCGGCGACGCCCCTTTCCTCGCCCGGCGGGACGGCGCGCTCGATGCCGAGGATCGCGATGCCACCAGCGATCAGCGCGACGGCGACCAGCATCGGGCTACCGAGCATCGCTTCGATCTGTTCGTGAAGGGCGAGCCCGATCACCGCGGCGGGCAGGAAGGCGACGAGGATGTTGCGCACGAAGCGCCAGGATTCGGGCTGCCGCGCGATCAGGCCGACCAACACCGCCCAGAAGGTGCGCCAGTAGAGCACGACGACGGCGAGGATCGCGCCGAGCTGGATCACGATGTTGAACACGATCCAGTGATGCTCGTCATAGCCGAGCAGCGCGCCGGCGAGGATCAGGTGGCCGGTCGAGGAGACGGGCAGAAACTCGGTGACGCCCTCGACGATGGCGAGCAGGATGATGGTGAGGATCGTGTCCATCCGCGCGACCTACGGGGGACGCACATTTCCCGCAATGGGGGTTTGGCAGGCCGCCCGCCGCTCGGCGATGATCGGCCGACGACGGGAGGCGACGATGCGACCAGGCGTGCGGCACGTGACAGCGCTCATTCTCGTCGCGCTCGCCGCGGGAGCGGCGGCGCAGCCGACACGGCAGGAGGGCGGCGCGCTCGACCAGGCGCAGGACATCGTGACGCAGCCGGCGCGCGACATGGGCGTCGAGCGCATCCGCATTCCGCCGCTGCTCGCCGAGGCGCGGGCCGATCCCTATGCCCTCGACGGTCTGCGCACCTGCCGGCAGCTCGCCGAGGCGATCGCGGCGCTCGACGAGGTGCTCGGCCCCGATTTCGACAGCCCCTCCGAGCAGCGCGGCAGCCGCGCCGGCCGGATCGCGGCGGCGGGCGGGCGATCGATCGTCAACTCGCTGATTCCCTTCCGCGGCGTCGTGCGGGAGCTGACCGGTTCCGCCGCCGCCGACCGGCGGCTCAACGAGGCGATCGACGCCGGCATCGCCCGGCGCGGCTTCCTGCGCGGCATCCATCATCAGCGGGGCTGCCGCGATCGCGCGCGCCGGGGCGCGCCGGGCGAAGCGCCCTAGCGCACCACCGGCAGCAGGATCGCGCTCGCGCGCGCGCCGCCGCGCAGCACCGTCTGCGTGGCGGCGCGATAATCCTGTGGCCGCGCGAAGAAGATGTTGGGAACGTAGGTCTGCGGGTTGCGGTCGTAGAGCGGGAACAGGCTCGACTGCACCTGCACCATGATCCGGTGGCCCGGCTGGAAGACATGGTTGGTCGGCGGCAGCCGGAAGCGATAGGTTTGCGGCACGCCGGCCGGGATCGGCGAGGGACGCTCGAAGCTCTCGCGATAGCGGCCCCGGAAGATATCGAGCGCGATGGCGAACTGGTAGCCGCCCATCGGCGGGTTGGACGGCACCTCGTCCGGATAGACGTCGATCAGCTTCACCACCCAGTCGGCGTCGGTGCCGGTGGTCACGGCCTGGAGCTCGACGATCGGCGCGCCGGAAATGCGCAGCGGCTCGGTGAGCGGCGCGGTCTCGTAGACGAGCACGTCGGGGCGGACCGCGGCGAAGCGCTGGTCCTGCACCAGCCAGGTGCGCCAGCGGTCGCTGTCGGCGAAGCTGATCGGCGGCGGCAGATAGGGCACGGGCCTGGCGGGATCGGAGACGTAGCTGTCCCCGCCCTCCTCGGCCGGCCGCTCGAAGCCGAGGCCGAAGCCGGGCTGGAAATAGAGCGGCGTCAGCGGGCGCGCGCAGCCTTCAGCACAGGCGACCAGCCAGTCGTCGAGGCGGTCCCAGCGATTCTCGCCGGTATTGTAAACAAGCGCGCGCGGCGGATCGGCGCTCAGCCGGTCCTTGAGGTAGCGGTTGAAGAAGGGGAGCAGCACGTCGCGGCGGAACTCGGCGGCGGTGTCGCCCCGCCAGCGGAAGGGACCGAGCGAGGAGCCGTCGTAATTGACCTGGCTGTGCCGCCACGGGCCCATCACCAGCCAGTTGTTCGATTCGTGGCCCGCCTCCTTCAGCGCCTCGAACGTGTGGACCGCGCCATACATGTCCTCCTGGTCGAAAAGGCCCTGGATCCACATCGTCGGCACGTTCGAAGGGCGCAGGGCGAGCAGCCGGTCGAGCGCCTGGCCCTGCCAGAAGGAATCGTAGGCCGGGTGCTCGGTCAGCCGCCGCCAGAAGGGCGGGCGATCGAAGCCGGACTGGCGCGCCCAGGCGCCCGCGGAGCCGGCGCGAAGGAAGGTCCGGTAGTCGTCATAGGCGCCCGAGACGGGCGATTCGCCGCGCCCCCTCCAGCCGGTCTGCGCGCCAATCCAGCCGATATTGGCCTGGCGGAAGGCGCCGTAGTGGAACCAGTCGTCGCCCATCCAGCCGTCGATCATCGGGCTTTCCGGCGCGGCGACCTTCAGCGTCGGGTGCGGATCGAGCAGCGCCATCGCCACCGTGAAGCCCTCGTAGGAGGAGCCGATCATGCCGACGCGGCCGTTGCTTTCCGGCACGTTGTGGACGAGCCATTCGATCGTGTCCCACGCATCGGTGACGTGATCCACGTTCGTCGGGTTCAGCGGCCCAGGCGGCGGGCGGTTGACGACATAGTCGCCCTCCGAGCCATATTTGCCGCGCACGTCCTGGAACACGCGGATATAGCCGTCGCGCACGAACAGCTCGTCGCCTTCCGGCAGGACGGCGAGCATGTGCGGGCTGTTGGCGCGGCTGGCGCGGCCCGAGGCGTTTTAGGGCGTGCGGGTGAGCAGGATCGGCAGGCCGCGCGCGCCCTTCGGCACGATGATGACGGTGTGCAGCCGCACGCCGTCGCGCATCGGGATCATCACCTCGCGGCGTTCGTAATCCCAGCTTTCGCGATTGTAGGAAAAGCCCGCCGGGATGTCGCCGCCGCCACTCGCCGGCGCGCGACGCGACGTCTGGGCGGGCGCGCCGAGCGCGGGGACGAGCAGAAGAAGAAGCGCGGCCGCGGCGGTCAGCAGCGGATGGTAACGTCTCATTCGCGCTCCCCTGTGGCGGGCGGCCGCGCGGCTCAATAAGCCTGCGGCCGCGCGAACCGGCCGCGCCGGCGGTAGATGACGAGCCATTCGTCGGCCACGGCGGCAAGCGGGCTCGGCCGGATGCCGAACGCATCGAAGCCGGGGCCCCACGGGATATTGTCCTTCTGCAGCATCAGCCACTGCTGCCAGCTGAGCGGCGCGAGCGGCAGCCAGCCGAACAGCCGCGCGCCGAGCCCGGCGAGCGCGTCCGGCACCGGCACCAGCGGCTTGCCGCCGCGGCCGATCGCGCGTGCGATCCACTGCTGGAACTCCAGCATCGACATGACCTGCGGTCCGCCCAGCTCGTAGATCTTGCCGCCATGCGCCTTCGGCTCCAGCGCGGCGGTCGCGATCGCGCGGCCGAGATCGGTGCAGTGGACCGGCTGCATCTTCCAGTTCGCGCGCACCACCGGGATGACCGGCGCCACGCGGGCCAGCCGGGCGAAGCGGTTCACGAACTCGTCCTCCGGCCCGAACACCAGCGAGGGGCGCACGATCGTCGCGTTCGGGAAGGCCTCGCGCGCCACCGCCTCGCCGAGCGCCTTGGTGCGGGCATATGCGGCCGCGCTTTCGGCATCGGCGCCGACCGCCGAGACCTGCACCAGCGCGGAAGTGCCCGCGCCCGCCGCGGCGCCCGCGACGTTGCGAGC
>Ga0180222_1001711_pt1 | contig 20997 bp, 16 predicted proteins | sample eDN5th37CKraftOP_FD_151336 | JGI IMG/M metagenome (GOLD analysis project Ga0180222, IMG submission 151336) | Enriched Organic Plus compost microbial communities from Emeryville, California, USA - eDNA 5th pass 37_C Kraft OP (version 2) (version 2) ... | reverse complement strand
TCGTGAGCAGCCGCTGGATGCCGGCGAGGCGGGCCTGCTCGTCGTCGTAGTCGGCTTCTTCCGCCAGGTTGATCGCGGGGCCTTTCGGCGTTTCGGAGGGCCGCGCCGGGCTGAAGCGCGCCTGCTGGCTGAGCGGGCAGTCGCGCGCGTCGGCCAATTCGAAATCGCCCTCGCGGATGCAAAACGCGGCTTCGCCATTCTGCGGCCGCGGCGGCGAGCCGTAGAGCGAGGGCGTGCGTGTGTGGACATAGACCATGTCCGCGTCGAGCGGCCCGTCGATGACCTGCCGGCACTGCCCGGGATCGAGACGGAACCAGCCGCGCGTCGCGACATTGGGGCGCTTTTCCAGCCCGAGCGCCGCTTCCATGCGATAGCTGGTGCGATTGCAAAGGGTCAGTTCGGCCCGCGCCGACGGGGCGGCGCAGGCCATCAGTACTGCGGCGAGGCAGGTGGCATTGAAGGCGCGAATCATCGCGCGATTATGCCACGCCGCCCGGCTCTTCTTGGGCGATCCGGCGCTCCGCCGTCCGTGTCGCCAGGTATTCGCGGCCGAGCAGGAACGCGCCGGCGACGAAGCCGACAATGTCGGTCCATTCGCCGTGCGTCATGGCGTCGGCCGGGATGAACAGCAGAATCCCGGCGATGGCGAAGCCGATCCGCATGGCCGTGCTGAGCTCGCGAAAGGCATAGCCGGCGAAAGCCGCGCAGATCAGCCAGACCCCGAGCAGCGATGTCACCAGCGCAATGACGATCGAAGTCGCGCTGCCTTCGATCAGCAGCGCCGGCGAGCGGATGAAGAGGAACGGGATCACGAAAGCGATCCAGCCGAACCGCACCGCCGTCCAGCCGGTCTTCATCGCGTCGGTCTGCGCCAGCGACGCGGCCGCGTAGGCGGCGAGCGCCACCGGCGGCGTGATCATCGACATCATGCCGAAATACATGACGAACATGTGCGAGGCCATCGGCGACAGGCCGACTTTCACCATCGACGGCGCCACCAGGGCCGCGAGCAGGACGTAGACGCCGACCGTCGGCATGCCCATGCCGAGCAGGATCGAGATGATGGCGGCGAGCAGCAGCAGCAGCCACAGGCTGTTCTGGCCGATCTGCACGAGCAGCAGTGTCAGCGAGAAGCTCAAGCCGGAGATGTTGAGCACGCCGATGATGAAGCCGGCGGCCGCGGTGATGATCAAAAGGTCGAGCGAGGCCATGCCGGTCGCGCGCAGCGCGTCAATGATGTCCGCGAGCTTGAGCTTGACCTTGCCGTAGCCGAGGGTCGGGCCGGTCACCACCAGCACGCCCGAGGCGGCGAGCGCGGCCATTTCCGGCGACCAGTTCAGCCAGAACAGGCCGTAGATCAGCACGCCGAAGGGCAGCAGGAAGTGCCAGCCCTGTTTGAGCACCTGGCTCAGCGGCGGAACTTCCGGCCCTTCGATCTTCGTCAGCCCGCTGCGGGCGGCGAGCAGGTCGGCCTGGATGAACAAAGCATAATAATACAGCAGGGCCGGCAGCGCGGCCGCGATCGCGACGTTGCGATAGGGTATCTGCAGGAACTCGGCCATCAGGAATGCGGCCGCACCCATGACCGGCGGCATCAATTGGCCGCCGGTGGAAGCAACGGCTTCAATGGCCGCCGCGACATGGGCGGGATAGCCGCCGCGCCGCATCAGCGGAATGGTCAATACGCCGACCGAGGCGACGTTCGACACCGCGCTGCCGGAGATCATGCCGAACAGGCACGAGGCGGTGACCGCGATCTTGGCGGAGCCGCCGCGATAGCGGCCCATCAGGGTCAGCGCGATATCGGTGAAAAAAGCGGAGCCGCCGGAGGCGAACAGGACATTGCCGAAGAAGATGAAGGCGATGACGATGGTGGCGGCCACCATCACCGGCAGGCCGAGCATGCTGCCCGGATCCCAGATCAGATAATAAGCGAGCTGCGGCACCTTCACCGGCAGGCCGGCGAGCGCGCCAGGCACATATTGGGCGAGCGGCGCGTAGACCAGAAAGACGATGACGATGATGGTGAGCGCCCAGCCGACGCAGCGGCGCAGCGCTTCCAGCACGAGCAGCAGGCCGGCGAAGGCGACGATGATGCCGTCGATCGGCCGCGCGGTCATGTCTTCAGACAAGGCCGGATAGCGAATGAAGAGATAGACGCCGACGGCAAGGCTCGCGGCGGCCAGCAGCCAGTCGTACCACGGGATATTGGGGCGCGGCACGTTCTTGCGCAACGGCTGGCTCAGGAAGACCACGACCAGGGCCAGCCCGACCATGCCGGCCAGGAACTGCTCGTTGTAAAGCAGCAGGCCGACGCTGCGATAGAACTGAAGCGCGAAGGCTATCGATGCGAGCGTCAGCAGCACTGCGCCAGTGAATATCGTCCGGCGGGCGATCAGGGACTGAGGGCCCGCCGGAGCGTCGTGATGGACATCGGACAAAGGATCGATCCTCTAAAGTGGGACCACGCCGCACAAGGGCGCGATCACTTGTCGCTCTTCGGCGGCCAGGCGCCGATTTCCTTGTAGTACTTGATGGCGCCGGGGTGGAATTGCGCCGGTCCGAGGTCTTTGGCCATGCGGTCGGGATCGAAACCGTTGAGCCCGCCGAAATTGGCCGCCAGTTCCTTCTTGTGGTCGTGCATCAGCTTTGCAAGCTTGTACACGACGTCGTCGGGCACCTTGTCGTTGGCGAGCACGAGGTAGTCGTAGGCGTAGACCCAGGTCGGTTCGATGACGCCGGCGCGGCCCTTGCCGGGCGTGATCTTCGTCGCGTAGGCGACCGGAATGTATTTGCGCAGGCGTGCCATCGCTTCCTTGCTGGGATCGATCGGAAGCACGCGAATGCCGCCGACTTGCGCATCCACTTCGGCGACCTTGCCGGCGCCGAGCGCGAACATGAACACGTCGGCCTTGCCCTGCGCGAATTCGTCGGCGCCGCCGACGACGTTCGGCACCGGCACCTGCGTGATGTCATCGTAGGTCACGTTGCCGTTGGCGAGCGTGCCGCGCGTGAGCACGTCGAGCACGCGCTGGCTGGCGTAACCGGTCGGGATGCGCTTGCCCTTGAGGTCGGCAACCGACTTCAGCGGCGAATCCTTCTTGACGAAGAACTCGGAATAGAGCGGCGTGAGCACCGCGACGACGCGCAGGTTCGGCTGCGCCTTGTCCTTGTAGATGCCCGTACCGGTGACGGCGTAGTGCGTCTCCAGCTCGTTGGCGAGACCGAAGTGCTGTTCGCCCGCGGCGACGCCCGGCACATAGGCGCTGGTGCCGCCGAAGGGGCTGACGCGGAGGTTGAGGCCGCTGTCGGCGGCGACCTTGGCCATCGCCGCGCCTGCGGAATAAGTGAAGAAGCCCTGCTTGCCGGTGCCGATGCTGTAGATCTGCGCCGAGGCCGGCGCTGCAAAGGCGGTCGCGGCGGCGAGCGCGCCGACCGCAAGAATGCTGATACGTGCTTTCATCTGATCCTCCCTCAGTTTCTTCTGTCGTAATCGCCTCGACTGGGCGCGAGACTATACCGTCCCGCCGGTCGAGAACAGCCATTGCCTGCGCAAATATCGGGCGCGCCGGCGCCTCGCAGCTCGTCGGACGGCCGCGTACAATGATTTTCAAGCCCGCCCTGAACGGGCGTACCGTCTAGCGGTGCATCAAAGTGCCGACGCCGTGATCGGTCAAGAGCTCGAGCAGCACGGCGTGCGGAACTTTGCCGTCCATGATGACGACGCCTTCGACGCCCTGATCGAGCGCATAAATGCAGGTCTCAACCTTGGGGATCATGCCGCCGGAAATGGTGCCGTCGGCGATCAGCTTGCGGGCGTCGGCGACCGAGAGTTCGGGGATCAGCGTTTTCGATTTGTCGAGCACGCCCGGCACGTCGGTGAGCAGCAGCAGGCGCTTGGCCTTGAGCGCGCCGGCGATGGCGCCCGCGAAGGTGTCGGCATTGACGTTGAAGGTGCCGCCGGTCGCCGAGGTTGCCACCGGGGCGAGCACCGGGACCATCTCGCGTCCGATGATATGATTGAGGATGGTGAGATCGACCTTTTCCGGCTCGCCGACGAAGCCGAGATCGACGACGCGCTCGATATTGGAATCGGGATCGGTCACGGTGCGGGTGACCTTCTTGGCCTGCACCATGTTGCCGTCCTTGCCGCACAGGCCGACCGCCTTGCCGCCGGCGGCGTTGATGTAGCCGACGATCTGCTTGTTGATCGAGCCCGCGAGCACCATTTCGACGATCTCGACGGTGGCCGCGTCGGTGATGCGCAGGCCGGCCGCGAATTCCGACTTGATGCCGAGCTTGTTGAGCATGGTCGCGATCTGCGGCCCGCCGCCATGCACCACGACGGGATTGATCGCGGTCTGCTCGAGCAGCACGATGTCGCGGGCGAAGTCGCGCGCGGTCTGCTCCTCGCCCATGGCGTGGCCGCCGTATTTCACCACCACGATCTCCTCGTCGTAGCGCTGCATGTGCGGCAGGGCCTCGATCAGGATTTGGGCCTGCGTCTGCGGATCGATGCTCATGGTGGTTCTCGGACTTATTGCCGCGGTTCGGACATTCGCTTCATTCTCGCCGCGTGTCATTCAAGCGAATATCCGAACCAGGCGACACTGGAATGTTAAGTTTGCGGACCTTCTTCGATTTCGAAATTCGCATCCCGGCGTGCTGCAAGGTATGGCGAATTTCGGGATCGGGACAGGAGCGGGACCGCGCCCTTTTAGCGGCCCGGCCGTCGCGGCGGAAGAGGTCTCAGCTCGCGCGCAGCGCGGCGGCGGCGAGGACGAGCCAGCTCAGGATCAGGATGGTGCCGCCGGCCGGGGCGGCGAACGGAAACAGCCGCGTGCCGAGATAGGCCCGGGCGGCGACATCGGCGGCGAACAGGCCGGCGCCGAGCGCGAAACCCCAGATCGCGACCGCGCCGAGCGGCCGCAGCACGATCCCCTGCCGCGCCGCCGCCACGCCCGCGACCACGGCGACCGCATGGATCAGCAGCAGATAACCGGCGCTGTCGAGGCCGACGCCCGGCTTGCCGTGCGCGCCCGCCGCCGTGAGTACGATGCCGGCCGCGCCCATGAGCCCGGCGAGGGCGATCAGCAATTGCTCCATGACACGAACGCCTGACCCGATCTTCAATGGGACCGGCAGCGGCCACCGGTCCGGCTTGGATCCCGTTGCCCGGATCGAACCGAGCCGGGTTTCGGCTGCCTTCATAGCCTGCGCGACCGGCGCGGGAAAGGCGGTCGCAGGCGCGCGGGCAAGCCTGCCCGAAGCGGCTTCTCTGAGGCCAGCGCCAGCGCCGCCTCCTGCGCCGCCGCCGCCGCTCGTGATCCATCAGGGCCGATATCCGACACTCGGCTACGACGCGAACAAGTTCGCGCCGATCATCGTGACGGCGCCGGTGCCGAATGCGTTGATCGTCAATCCGAACAAGATCAGGGCGCCGACCGTGGCCGCGTTCATCGCCGACGCGAAAGGCAATCCGGGCAAGGTCACCTCGGCGACGTGGGGCAACGGCACGGCCTCGCATCCGAGGTCCGAACCGTTTGCGATGACGGCGAAGGTCGAGTTCACCCACGTTCCTTGCCGCGGTTCGGCGCCGGCCTTGCAAGGCCTGCTCGCCGGCGACGCCGCTGTCATGTTCGACAATCCCGGCCGCTGCGCCGCCGTCAATGCCGACGCGGCGTCAGTGGATCGAACGCCGGCCGTGCGGTTTGTGCCGGTGGCGAATGGGGCGTCTCGGGCGCTTGCGTTCGGACAGCGCCCGAATTTCAGCGATGACGCGCGCGTGCAGACGGCGGCTCTTTTCGACGTTGAAATGATCGATGCCGGGCACCGAATCGAGGTCGACGTTCGCGATCGTTCCGCGAAAGCCGCGGCCGCGAAGAACCCGCGTCCCGCCCTGATAATAGTTGATGACGCGCGCCACATTGGCGGGCGCCGTCAGATCATGGGTGGGCCCGAAGGCCACGATCAAGGCAACGCGCGCGCCGGCGGCGGCCATGAGCCTGGCCATGGCGAAGGCGTTATCTGCGCCCCAGGAATGCCCGATGATGACGATCGGTCCGCCGCCCCGTTTTTCCAAGGCGATAGCCTGGGTCGCGAGGCTGTCATAGGCGCCATAGCTGGCGACGGACGCGCGGATGCCGCGCTGTTCCAGTTGCTGAGCGAGATCGTCCAGGCCGGTCGAGAAGACGCCGCCGAAACCTCCCTTCATCAAATAGACCTGGGTGGCCGCCTGCACGTTCGCGGGCAGGATCACGAGGCCGATAACGAAAGGTACAGCAAGTAATAGGCGTACGCGCATTGTGATCGCTCTCGCTCGGATGCCGGCGATGATGAAAATCACGACGCCGGTCTCTTTGCCGAATCTTTCGCGGCGGTTTCAAAGCGCGAAACAACTTCGTGAAATGATAAAGGAAGACCGATTGTCGAGGCAACCCATGCCGCGATGGCGTTAGCGACGCTCCGCCAACAGCCGTGCGATGGCCGCGCGCAGTTCGGGAATGCCCGCGCCGTCATGCGCGGAGGTCGTCAGCACGCCCGGGAAGGCCGCCGGGCGCTTGGCCAGCGCGGCTTCGACCTCGCCGACGCGCCCAGCCAGTTCGGACGGCTTCACTGCATCGCATTTGGTCAAGACGACCTGGTGGCTCACCGCCGCCTGGCCGAGCAGGTCGAGCGTGGGCTTGTCGGTATCTTTCAATCCGTGGCGGGCGTCGACCAGCACATAGACGCGCGCGAGATTGCGCCGGCCGGCAAGATAGGCGTGGATGAGGTCGGTCCAGGCCGCGATCTTGGATTTGGCGGCGGCGGCGTAACCGTAGCCCGGCATGTCCACGATGGTCAGCCCTTCGCCGCCGGAAAAGAAGATCAGCTCCTGGGTGCGGCCGGGCGTGCGCGAGGTGCGCGCCAGCGCCTTCCGGCCGGTGAGCGCATTGATCAGGCTCGATTTGCCGACATTGGAGCGGCCGGCGAAGGCGATCTCCAGCCCGCGCATCGGCGGCAGCGAGGCGGTCGACGAAGAGGCGGCGACGAATTGCCATTCGCCCGTGAACAGGCGTCGGCCGGCGTCGATCTCGGAGCGGGTGAAGTCGGCTGGCACGGCGGCGGGGCTTCCTTGTCTCTCCGGAAACGGGGTTAGGGTGTGGCTCAGCGCCTCTATCACGTTTCTTCACGCTTGGCTTCATCGCCGGCCTGTTCCGGTTCGCGCGGATGCTGCGGCCCCGCCGCCAGCCGCGCGATGGTCGCCTCGACCGCCGGCAGCAGGCGCGCGACCGCGCTTGGCAGGCGCAGCACGATGGCGGCCTCGTCGGTTTCCTGCTCCATCCCTTCCCCCGCGCAGCGGTGGGGAAGGTCGCCCGCCGAGGCGTCAGCAAGGCGAAACGGGGCGGGGGGCGGGTCTTCGGTGGTCTCAGCCTCGCAAAGGCCCCCATCTCCAACCCGCCTTCGCTGCGCTCCGGCGCGCACGGGGGCCAGCCCGCCATGGCCGCAGCGAAAGCCGGGCGCGGACGCCCCGTAACGCGGCGCGGGAAATTATATTGATAAGCTGCCGACCCTGCCGATAAAACACGAGGTATCAAAGCAGTCACGCCGCGTCGGGACGCCATGAGCAGAAGTTCGACCGCGGATAATGCCATGCCGAGCGGCCGCACGGGCAGCGCCGGCGGCACGCCGTGCGTGGACGGCTCTGACGATGCGTCTTCCGGGCGCGCGTCTGCTGCTGGCGCATTGCAGCATTCTCCGTCGGCCGATGCGGCGGACGAACTGGAGACCGAATATCGCATCGAGCAATCGGTGCACCTGGTCGGACAACTGCCTACTTTGATCATCGGCAACTCGTTTGCCGCGCTGTCGGGTTTTCTGTTTAGCGTGGACTATCTGCCGCGGTGGCAGTCGCTGACCTGGCTGGCGATACCGGTGTTGACCGCGCCGATGCTGCTCAATTGGCTGAAGTTGCGCCGCGCCCCGCGCCCGCGGCGAGTCAGCCACCGGCGCATCCGCGTCGCCACCATTCATTCCGGGTTGCTGGGCATCGTATGGGTCGCGGTGACCATGGGAGCGCTGCCGCAGGTTCCGACGCTCAATCAGCTCGGGCTGATCTTCGGCCTGATCGTGCTCAGCATGGGCGCAGTCGCGTCCATTTCCGCGCTGCCGCTCGCCGCTCTCGCCTATTTCATCCCGATGATGACGCTCGCCTTCGTCGGCACCTTGGTTCGGGGCACACTGCCGTACAAACCCGTAGCATTGCTGTCCGGGTTTCTCTTTATCGCGTTGATCGCGTTCCTGCGCCAGAACGTGGCCACCTTTCGTCGCAGCGTGCTGATGATTATCGAGCAGCGGCGCCTTGCCGAGCAGCGGGCCGCCGAGGTTCAGCGCCGGACGCTGGCCGAGCAGGAAATGCGCGTGGCCAAGGAGGCCGCGGAACAGGCGGCCGAGGAGTTGCGGGCGATGCATCGGCGGCTGCAGACCGAACTCGATGCCGCGCGCGCCTTGCAGCTTGGAATCCTGCCGCGGACCTTCCCGGCCTGGTCCCTCGATCGTCCGGTCGACGTCCATGCCGTCATGGAACCGGCGCGGGAAGTCGGCGGTGATCTCTACGACTGCTTCTATGCCGCAGACGATCTATTCTGTTTCATGGTCGGCGACGTCTCTGGCAAGGGCGCGCCGGCCGCCATGTTCATGGCGCGGACCTCGGGCTTGATACGGCTGGCTGTTCGGGCGTGGCAGGAGGCGCGAACCGCAAATTCGTCGTACGCATCCGTCGCGCAAACCGTCAACCGCGAACTGTGCCAGAACAATGCCGAGAGGATGTTCGTCACTTTGTTCCTCGGCTTCCTCGATTTCCGCTCCGGTTCGCTAAGCTACATCAACGCCGGCCATCCGCAGCCCTATCTGCTCCGGGCGAATGGGCCGGTCGAGGTGTTGGCGGGCAAGCCGCAAAGGCCGCTGGGCGTGCGCGGCACCACGGCCTATGACCTTGAAACGATCTCGCTGCGCCCGGGCGATGCGCTTTTGCTCTATACCGACGGCGTGACCGAGGCGATGGACGAAGCCGGCCGCTTCTATACCGCCGAGCGTCTCGCGGCGGACATGCCGGCGCTGCCGCGGGCGCCATCCGAGGCAATGGTCAAGACGATCAAGGCGCGCGTCGACGCTTTCTTGGGATCGGCGCCGAAGGCGGACGACGTCACTATCCTCGCCATGCGCTGGCAGCCCGGTGGCGCTCAATGATCGTAGTGCAGATGAACTTCTATTTGGTCTGCTGACGTGCGGCTGGTGATCCGATCCGCACTCCGGCGCAGCAAGTGGCCGGCGAGCAGCCGCTCGCCCTCCGGATGGTCGAGAATCTCGCGGCGCGTCGGTCGCTGCTCCGGAAACACAAGTTCGGCTCCGCGGTAGCGGACCCGCAGATCGAGATTGAATTCGTCGAACGACGCCTCCAGGGTCACCCCGCCGGGCGGATCGCCGAGGATCTCGATCAACTGCACGGCTCCGAAGATCGCGCGATTGACGACGTCACGCCGCGCGGCCCAGTGTCCGCCCTGCTCGGCCAGGAACTGCTCGACGGCTACGCGATGCGGCTGGCCGGGCTCGAGCCGCAAGATGGCTTTCTTGCGCACGCCGATCCGGGTGATCAGGTTCAACAGCACCGCGCATGTCGTTCCGAGCACCAGCGCGTTGCCCATCAGCGGCTGCAGGATCGGCGGAACGGTCGCAAACACGTCGTGATAAACGTCCGCCATCACCGCCATGGCGAAGGAAAACCCGATGACGATGATCTTGCGCGAATCGATCAGCCGCGCGGTGATCATCTGCAGCCCGCTGGCAAAGACGAAGGCGGCGGAGAAGAACAGGGCGGCGCCCACGACGGGCGTGGGAACGGTCGCGACGGCGACTGCCGCGGCGGGAACGAACGCCATCAGGATGAAAATCGCGCCGATGGCGTAGCCGACCCGCCGGCTGGTGATCCCGGTCGCGCTGGCGACGCCGATGGATGTGCTGTAGCTGTTGAGCCCCATGCTGCCGATGCCGCCGCACAACATCGAGGCTATGCCGTTGCCGGCGAGGCCCCGGCTCAGCGAGCGGAATTCCGGCCTGACCCAATCGTCGTCGTTGATGCGCTGCGCGGTCGAGATGTTGCCCATGATGTTGAGCGTTCCGGCCAGCGCGACGATCACGAAGGGAGCCAGAAGTTCGAGGTCGAAGGACATGCCGGTGACCCACAGGTTCGGCAGCCGTAAGACGGCGAAGGTTCCCGTTTCCGGCAATGCCGACGAAAGATCGACAAGGCCCAGGACTGCGGCAAAACCGTAACCGGCGATCATGCCGATCAGGATGCAGAACATCTTGGCGTAGCCGCGCGTCCAGATGTTCAGCGCGCACATGATCAACAGCGACAGGCCGGCGACCGCGAGGTCGATCGGCTGAATCTCGCGCGTGCGCGCGATGCCGAGGCTGTAACGGACGCCGATGACCGCGAGCGAGAGCCCGACGACGGCGATGACCAGGCCGGCGATCTCGGACGGCAGGATGATCCGCAGCCGGCGCAGCAGCGGCGCCATGGCGCACTGGATGGCGCCGGAGAAGAGGGTCATGCCGCAGACCAGCGCGAGGCCGCCGCGATGCGCCGCGGCAACCGAGGTGCCGAGATAGATCTGCGAATAGCCGGCGGGGCAGAGATAGCCCGAGCCGACGAACCGGTTGCGGGCGCAGAGCAGGATGGTGCCGATGCCCAGCGCCAGCATCGAACGCGAGCCAAATTCGATCAGCGGCCAGGCCGACAGGCCCGCCTCGCGCGCCAGGATCACCGGGTAGACGAGCGAGTTCGACATCACCGCCACGTGTTGAAGCGCGGCCAGGATCAGCGTTGCCAGCGGCGGGGTTTCGTCGACGGCATAGAGCAATCCGGGCGGGCGCTTCATCGTCGATCGTCAACCCAGCCGGCTGACCGCCTCTTCGCGGGATCCATGGATGACGAAGGCGTCCAGCAGGCCGCCCATCTCGAACAGGTCGCGAACCTGGCCGGTCACGTTGCACAGCGCGAAGGCGACGGATTCGTTTTCCGCCTCGTCGGTCGCCACGAGCAGCACGCGGAACGCGGCGCTGGTGAGATAGCGGACGGCGGCAAAATCGAGGACGATGGCCTTCTCCTTGGCGCCGATCGCCTGTTGCAGCCGCGCCATCATGTCGTCGGCGTTGGTGCTGTCGATGCTGCCGCTCAGGCATAGCACGCAGACCTGGCCCTCGCGGAACTCGGCGATTTGCAGCGCGGAGCTCATGGTTCGCTTTCTGCCTCCCCGTCGAGGTGGCCGTATCGCTTGATCATCCGAGTCCGATTGAGCCCGTCGATGCGCTCATAATAGATTTCGTCAACGAGCTTTTTCAATATCTGCAGGCCGACGCCGCCCGGCCTCGGCCGGCGCCCGGCGACGCGCGGCTGCGGCGCCGGCGTGGCGAGCGGATCGAAGGCGCGCCCGGCGTCGACGAATTCGACTTCGATCTGCGCGGGCCCGGAGACGATGCGCACGGCGATCTGCCGGCGCGCGGGATCGACTTCCGTCTCCTCGGACCAAGCGTATTTGACGACGTTGCTGAGCAGCTCGTCAACCGCCACCAGCAATTCCGACAGGCGCCGGTCCGGCACGCCGAGCTCGTGCCCAATGTCCTGCAGCTTGTCGCGCACGAGGCCGAGCTGCGACAGCTGGCTTGCGATCGCCATTTCGGTGACTTGCTGCTCGCTCGCCGCCGGCATTCGCCCGCTGATCCCCTGGTTGCCCCGAACGCGGTACGCGGAAACGATGATATCCCGATCGGCGCGACGGAAACAGTCCGGCGCTCACTTGGCGCCTGGGCAGGGGCCCTGCCGGCGACCGCGGGCGGCATGGACCGCATCGGCCGCATGGGCTTGCCGAACCTCGTCTTCATGGCTTCCCGTGCCAGCCGCCTGCCTCGTCCGGGTGCCATGCGCGATACCTGAAACGCAAATGGCCGGGCACTCGCCCGGCCATCGCGTCAAACTCGCGCTGAAACGCCGCCGTTCAGCCCGAGGTCTTCTTCCCGAACACCGCCTTGATATTGTCGAACAATTCGATCTTGGCGCCGTGGCGGCGCATGATCAGGCTCTGCTGCGCCACCGACAGCGAGTTGTTCCAGGCCCAGTAGATCACGAGCCCCGCCGGGAAGCCGGCCAGCATGAAGGTGAAGATCACCGGCATCCAGTTGAAGATCACCTGTTGCGTCGGATCGGGCGGCGCGGGGTTGAGCTTCATCTGCACCCACATGGTCACGCCCATGATCAGCGGCCAGGCGCCGAGATGCAGGAAGTGACCGACCACCGGGATGACCGTGGGATCGAACGGAATAAGGCCGAACAGGTTGAACAGGTTGGTCGGGTCCGGCGCGGAAAGATCGTGGATCCAGCCGAAGAACGGCGCGTGCCGCATTTCGATGGTGACGAACAGCACCTTGTAGAGCGAGAAGAACACCGGAATCTGGATCACGATCGGCAGGCAGCCGGCCAGCGGATTGATCTTCTCCTTGCGGTAAAGCTCCATCAGCTCCTGCTGCTGCTTCACCTTGTCGTCGGCATAACGCTCGCGCAGCGCCATCATCTGCGGTTGCACCGCCTTCATCTTCGCCATCGAGGCGTAGGATTTGTTGGCGAGCGGGAAGAACACGATCTTGATCACCAGGGTGACGATCAGGATCGCGATGCCGAAATTGCCGACCAGGTGATAGAGCCAGTCGATCGCCATGAACAGCGGCTTGGTGATGAAGTAGAACCAGCCCCAGTCGATCAGCAGATCGAAGCGGTTGAGCTTGAGCTCCTTCTCGTAGGCGTTGATCACCGCCACTTCCTTGGCGCCGGCGAACAGGCGCGTATTGGCGGTGGTGGTCGCGCCCGGCGCCACGGTGCGCGCATCGAGCAGGTAGTCGGTCTGATAGGCCGGCACGTTGCCGATCGTGCTCGCCGAGAAACGCGCCTTCAGGTGCGCGTCGGTGTCGGGCAACAGCGTCGCGGCCCAGTATTTGTCGGTAATGCCGAGCCAGCCGTTGGTGACGTCGAAATTGACGGTCTTTTTCTCGCCGATGGTCTTGTAGGTGTATTCCTGCAAACCCTGGTCGCCGAGCACGCCGATCAGGCCTTCATGCAGGATGTAGTAGCCGAGCGTCTTCGGCGTGCCGTGGCGCGAGATCAGCGCGTAAGGATAGAGCGAGACCGGGTTCGCGCTCTTGTTCGCCACCTCGTCCTTGATGGTGAACAGATATTTGTCGTCGACCGCGATGGTGCGGCGGAATTCGAGACCCTCGCCGTTGTCCCAGCTCAGCGTCACCGGATGGCCGACGCCGAGCGCGCCCGAGCCGACCTGCGTCCAGAGCGTGTCGGCGGTCGGCACTTTCACATTGGCGCCGGCGGCATTGGTCCAGCCCATTTCGGCATAGAACGGGTCTTCCGTGCCCGAGGGCGACAGCAGCACGATCGGCGGCGATTTCGGGTCCACCGTTTCGCGGAATTTGACCAGGGCGAGGTCGTCGATGCGCGCGCCCTTGAGTGCGATCGAGCCTTGCAGGGTGGCGGTCGAGATCGGAACGCGCGGCGAGGCCTTCAGGGCGTCGGCGCGGCTGACCGCCGCGGGAGCCGCGCCCGGGGCCGCGGGGGTGCCCGGCACCTGAGCCGGACCGGCTTGCGGCGCCGGTTGCGGGGTCGTCTGCGACGTCGCCGGCTTGGCCTGCTGCTGTTGCTGCTGCTGCTGGGCCTGCAATTGCGCCTGGCGCGCCTTTTCCTGCGGCATGCCCACGAAATATTGCCATGCAATCAGCACGAGCGCCGACAGCACGATGGCCAGAATGGTATTCTTGTTATCGGTCATTGGGATCCCGCTATGCCGTTGCGCGCTCCTTGTGCACGCGCTGCAACGCCCCCTCGAAGTCTTGTGCGATCCGCGCGAATGGCAGGGTCAATGCCGCCCGCCGGCCGACCAGCACATAGTCATGCCCGCTCCGCATACGCCTCGATCCTGACAGCCGCACGACCTCGCGCAGACGTCGTCGAACCCGGTTGCGCTCGACGGCGTTTCCGACCTTTTTCGAGACGGTAAAGCCGAAGCGGGCGGGGCCTTCGTCGGCTCGCTTGCGCGCCTGCAGCACAAACGCCGCCGCCGGCACCTTGGTGCCGGTCGCAGCGGCCAGAAAGTCCGCCCGTTGCTTCAACCTTTCCATAGGAAGCAAAGCGCGGGCTTGATCGGCGCCGCCGTCAGGCGGACAGCCGCTTGCGCCCGCGAGCACGCCGCGCGGCCACGACCTTGCGTCCACCCTTGGTCGCCATGCGCGCGCGGTAACCGTGACGGCGCTTGCGTACAAGCTTGCTCGGTTGATAGGTCCGCTTCACGATTGATTCTCCGCTGATCGCGCCGTGGCGGGGTGGCGTATCGCCGCCGAGACCGCCAGTGAAACCCGGATTTGTCCGAGCCGGCACAGAAATTTGCGCGGCTTATAAGGGAGGGGCTCCGGCCCGTCAATGCAAACGGGCGAATTCAGCCTAATGGCTTTCGCCATGGCGGATTTTCGCGGCCGTCCCCGCCGGCGACGCCGGCCGGCGACGCCCCCGGCCTTGGGGAGGCACCCTGATTGCCGGGCCGGTTAAAAATCGTTAACGGTGTTGCAGTTGACTTTCTAGCGCCCAATTTCACGCGTCTGTTCGTGCAACGTATCGTTGTTTGCCTGCGAATCCTCGATTGAGGCGGCATTGGAACCGGAAATCGGGCTCAAAACGGAAGCCGGAGACGCGGCCCCCGCGCCGCGCGTCGGGCGCGGGTTGCGCCTCGGGCTGTCCGGCAAGCTCCTGTTTCTCACCATCATCTTCGTGATGCTGGCGGAAATCCTGATCTATGTGCCGTTGGTCGCCAATTTCCGCCTGAACTGGCTCAACGACCGGCTGGCGGCGGCGCACACCGCGGCGCTCGTGCTCGATGCCGCGCCGAGCGGCATGGTGCCGGAAAGCCTGGCGCGGCAGATACTCGACAGCGTTGGTGCGCGCGCGGTGGCGATGAAAATGGGCAACCAGCGCCGCCTCCTGGCGGCGGCCGATGTGCCGTCGAAAATCGCGCAGGACATCGACATGCGTGACGTGTCGTGGTGGCGCGCCATCGTCGATGCCTTCGATACGATGGTGTTCTGCCGGCCGGGCGATGCCATGCGGCTCGTGGGCCCGGCGCCGATGGCGGACGGGCAGTTCCTCGAGATCGTTCTCAACGAGGCGCCGCTGTGCAAGGCGATGCTGGCCTTTTCCGTCAACATCCTGCTGCTGTCGCTGGCGATTTCCGGCATCACGGCGATGCTGGTGTATTTCGCCCTGCATTATCTCCTGGTGCGTCCGATGGGCCGCATCACGCAGAACATGGTCGCCTTCCGCGCCGATCCGGAAAATCCCGCGCGCGTCATCGTCTCGTCCGGCCGCAGCGACGAAATCGGCACGGCGGAGGAAGAGCTCGGCGCCATGCAACGCGAGCTCGCGTCGCTCCTGCATCAGAAGAACCGGCTGGCCGCGCTCGGGCTCGCGGTGTCGAAGATCAACCACGATCTGCGCAACCTGCTCGCCTCGGCGCAATTGTTCTCCGACCAGCTCTCGAACCTGCCCGACCCCAAGGTGCAACGCTTCGCGCCCAAGCTGATGTACGCCCTGGAGCGCGCCATCGCCTTCTGCCAGAGCACGCTGTCCTACGGAGCCGCCCAGGAGGCGCCGCCGGACCGCAAGACGATTTCGGTCGAAGCCTTGATCGACGAGGTGTACGAGGCGCTCGGCCTCGGTCTCGACGTGCCGATCCGCTGGATCGTGGCGGTGGAGCGCGGCCTGACCGTGGACGCCGATCACGACCAGCTTTTCCGCGTCCTGGTCAATGTCGCGCGCAATTCGATGCAGGCCTTGGAAGCGCGCGGCAACCGCGACCCCGCGCGTGACCAGATCCGCATCACCGGGCGGCGCGAGGGCAGCGTGGCGGTGATCGAAATATCCGATACCGGGCCGGGCGTGCCGGAAAAGGCGCGCGCCCACTTGTTCCAGGCCTTTCAGGGCTCCACGCGCTCCGGCGGTACCGGCCTCGGTCTCGCCATTGCGGCGGAATTGGTGCGTGCGCATGGCGGCGACATCCGTCTGGTGCCGGGCACGATCGGGGCCACCTTCCGCATCACGATCCCGGATCGCGCCGTCGATCTCGACGCGCGCCGCGGTACGCGCGCACGCGCCTGAGCCGCCGCTACCTTTTTTCCGAATCGCGATCTTGCCGGAACCGACGATCGGGGCGGGCGGGGTCCGCGGCGGAGCCGGAGCAGGGGGGGCCCTTCAGGCGCGGCCGCCCGAAGGGCGGGCCGCTCGGGGCGCTGGCCCGGCGGCCGCCGCTGCCGCCCGCCGTTTCGGGGGTTAACCCCGATTTTCGGACCGGCGGTGTCGCACCGGCTTGCCAATCGCGGATCGAAACGTTAGCTAGTGCCCCGATCCCGCGGCCCATCAGCCGGCGGCGGGCATCGGCGCCCGTAGCTCAGCTGGATAGAGCACCAGACTACGAATCTGGGGGTCAGGAGTTCGAATCTCTTCGGGCGCGCCATTAAAATCAAGTACTTAGCGTTTTTGCAGCGAGCCAAATTCGGCTTTGGTTAGCAATTTGGGTAGCAAACGGCTCGTTGCGAACGGGGTGTAGTTACTCAATGTTTAACGCAAATTGTAGCCCTTCCGCTTGTCTAACCGGAAGATGCCGCCTTTCGCCTCAGGCTCACAAGCGCCTCAGTTTGCACAACCACAATTTCAAGGTCTCGTTCACCAAGGCCCCTCGCGACCGAGCTAAGCCGGTCTCTCAGCAATGCGCGACGGGAAGGGGTTTGGGAGTTCGTGCACCGAAATATCGGCCGGATTTAACGGCCGCATATCCTTGGCAAGGTGCGGCATGGACATCGCGTTATCAGAGAAGGAGGCCGCGCCAGAATACTGCCCAGACTGCCTATCCTGCATGGCGCACTAGGAAAACTTGTTAGGGAAGTCTCTCGCTGGCAATGTCTCTGGTGCCTAGTCGGGTTAGCGTGAGGGCGGGGAGGGCAGCAGTTTTGACAGATACGCGACGGCCATACGCCTCATTGTCAATCGAAGACCTTGAAACGATTTATGCTGAACATTCGGAAGATGTTTCGGTCCTTTCGCAGCTTGTGCAGGAACTTTCAATTCGCACTACGAGGAGGGCGCGACGCCTTCTTGCGTTGGTTGCCGGCAGCCTAAGCAAGCTAGAACCCGAACTTGAAAGTGCGGCGCAACCTTCAGAGGAGAAGGTGTCTTCGGTCGAGGATAGGCCTGTAAGTATCGAATGCGAATCTCCGTCCTATGGCGACGAAGACGATTCATCGGTCCAAGAAGAATCAAAACAAGCAAAATTTGCTGGCGAGCAGCCGCCAGATGATCGCAAGCGCCCGGAGCGTATCACGCGTATCCGTCCGGTTGGTACGCCAGGGTTGCCGCAGCCACGGATTCGTCCTCTCAATAGAGACAAGACGTTGGCCGTTGCCGCCGATGCAGATTTTCCGCAAGTGTATGCGGCGGCATTGGCTGCTCTAATTGCCGAAATCAAAGCCACTGGCGCTGGCCAAAAACGATACGAGCTTGAGAACGGTGTTCGGGCGGCGGGTAGCGAGGCCGTGTATGAGTTCCCGTTTACAGATGATGCGGAGTTATTTGAAGAAGCGAGAGTTGAAATAGAAATATCCGGCCGTCGCATCAATGGATCGATTGTTTCGATTAGCTCGGGCCGCCTTTGGCTTTCCACGGGCGAAGAACTGGGAAGCGTTCTTAAGCGTGTAGTTCTGCTAGTCGATGCAACTGCTCTCTTAGAGGCACTAAAGCAAAAGGTGGAAGAGGCGCACAAGGGCGAGTTGTCCCTAAACCGCAACATGGCGGATGCCGTTGTCGGCAGAGGTAAGCCGCCGGTCGATCCCATCGCCATTCCTGAGGCTCCATCGGAGCGGGCACTTGATCGCGCGCAGAGTAATGCGCGGAAGCGGGCGCTGACCGCATCAGTTACATATATTTGGGGGCCTCCGGGTTGCGGCAAGACACAAGTCCTTAGTGAAATCGTGCGCTCGGCTTTCGAGGCCGACAAGCGCATCTTGGTCTGTTCAAATACCAATAAGGCCGTCGATCAAGTCCTTTATCGGATATGCGAGAGTCTCGGCAGGCAACACCCCGCAATGGAGGGTGGTCGCATTGTTCGCGTGGGAACGATAGCGGACAGAAAGCTGGCTAGCGCTTACAATGACTACGTAACAATAGATGGCATTGTCGAGCGCCGCTCTGCGAACCTCAAAGCTCGTCTGAGTCAAGTTCAGGCTGAGATTGCGCGGATAGACCAGCGATCTGCCAACGCGCGAGCGATACTTGAAAAATTCTCTCTCTTTGAGAGTGCGCAAAAGAATTTAGATATACGAATCGATGCGGTTAACCTCCTGTCACGAACAAGCGCCGAATTGGGTCGCAAGCTCCAAGCGGCCGATGACAGACTTCGTGAATTGCGGGCTGAGCTTGATAAGCGCAGAAATTCTGTATTCGTCATTTTTCAGCGAAGCGAAGAAGTAATCCAGAGAGATATTTCAAGCACACAGGACAGTAAGGGCAGGCTGCAATTAGATATAGAGAGCGCGAAAGCGCGTTATGCAGATGTAAAGAAGGCATTTGAGGCTGCAAAGGAGGAGCGAGACCGTTTGCATGGGCAATTGGCCGGGCTGGATCGGGCGCTAGCAGCGCGCGTAATCGCTGAGGCGGATGAAGTTCGCGTACCTTTGGTCAGTGAGCTTCGAGAAATTGAAGTAAAGATTTCTGACCTTCGAACCGCTGTCATGAAAGACGCGAAGGTTTTGGGAACGACATGCACAAAGACATACTTGTCCGTTAAAGACATTGGTCAAGTCGATGTGGTCGTTATAGACGAAGCTTCTATGGTGCTTCTGCCTATGGCTTGGCTGGTTGCGGGGCTAGCCAAAGAACGCGTTGTTGTATGCGGAGATTATTGCCAAATACCGCCCATTGTCCAAACTTCTCAACAGGCTGTGTACGATGTTTTAGGCAGTGATGTGTTTTCGGCGGCCGGGTTAACCAGCCTGAAGGCGGACGATAGCCGAATGGTGATGCTCGATACGCAGTATCGGATGGAAAGGCCAATCTGCGATTTGATTTCCGGGCCGATGTATGGAGGTCGGCTAAGGACTGCTGATAGCAGGGAATCTCAAGTGGGCAGGAAACCGCCGGCTCCATATGACGGGGTATTGACGATTGTCGATACATCGGACCTCTGGCCCTTCGAAAGTGTCAATGCATTCTTATCGCGCTTTAATCTTATGCACGCGCTACTTGCCAGAAATCTCGCATGGCACTTCCGCGAGGATGGATACATCCAGTCTGAGAACGATCTAGCGATTTGTACGCCGTATGCCGCGCAATCAAAGCTCATTCGAAAACTGCTTGATGGAGAAAATCTGGGTAGTCTCGTTCAAGTTGGCACCGTTCATAGTTTTCAGGGTGATGAACGAAACGCAATTGTCCTTGAGCTACCTGAAGGGTGCGGCGGGGCAAGAATGCTTGGCCAATTTCTTCAGGGAGTTCCGCCGATCCAAGTAGGCGCTCGGCTTATCAATGTCGCCACGACGCGCGCGAAAAATCATCTAATAGTTCTGGCCAATCTCACCTACCTTGATCGGTTGCTGCCGAGCGCGTCTCTCTTGCGCGGAATTCTATTTGACATGCAGGAAAAGGGCCGGGTTGTTTCAGGACAAGAATTGCTGAAGCTGCGGCCAATTGAGAGTGATCTTCGGGGCTTGTTTAACCGCGTTCCGTTGGACATGGACGCAATGACGTTTGGCATCTTCAATCAATCGACATTCGGTCCAGCTATCGAATCTGATTTGGCGAATGCAAAAGCGTCGATTGTGATATTCTCGGGATTTGTGACGCCGGGGCGGGTTGCGAAGCTTGGCGATCTCTTGCGAGCGAAGACGGCAAGCGGCGTTAAGGTTAGATGCGTTACCCGGCCGCCGAAGTACAACGGGAGCATGGACCCCGCTCGCACTAAAAATGCCTTAGATGCATTGGAGCGGATCAATTGTGTAGTGGATTGCCGTGCTCGCATCCATGAGAAGGTTGTCCTCATTGATGGTGAAATCGTATGGCATGGATCACTGAATGTTCTGAGCCACACTCACCTTACCGACGAAAGCATGACGCGAGTGGTGAATGCTGGTCTTGCACAGGCGTTAGCGGCAAATCTGTCCAAGCGACGCGTGTCCGCTGAAAAGGCGTTTCAAACCGTTGGAGACGCAGAAAATCCTCGTTGCGAGCAATGCGGATGCCGCAGTGTGTACAATGAAGGAAAGTACGGGCCATTCTTTGTTTGCGAAGATGAGTGCGGTTGGAGTCTCAATCTCAGAAATATAGACAGACGAACTCGTTCGTCTGTGGGGGAGGGGGCAGATAGCGGGCTTTCTCAGCAAGGGCCCGCGTGTCCAATCTGCAAGGGGAAGACCCTGCTTCGGCAAAGTCGGAATGGCCCCTTTTATGGTTGTGCCAAATACCCGGAATGCAAGGGGACGATCAACGCCACTACGCAAGCCAAAAAAGGTCGGCGTCAAAGCAGAGCTAAGGCTAATTCATCGTAGAAAGTATATGGAATTTGGAAGTTGGCTCTGCCTTAGCTCTGCTTAGTCGTTCGCGCTCTTTCCTTGCTCGGCTTGTGCCGCTCTCTTCGCGCATAGCAAAGAAAATTCATCGTCTTTAGATTGCTCTTCGAGCCGTTCAATATTGCGGGCGATGAACTTGGCAAGGAACATCGCGACGCGCTCTCTGTCAGCGACGGTTGGGCTGTGTGAACTGAACCGCCCCGGGTTTACCGGAGGCCCCAACTCCTGAGAGGATGGGGCTATGACAAGCAAGACGACAAACAAGTTTTCACCCGAGGTTCGCTCCCGCGCTGTGCG
>Ga0180222_1001710_pt1 | contig 21012 bp, 17 predicted proteins | sample eDN5th37CKraftOP_FD_151336 | JGI IMG/M metagenome (GOLD analysis project Ga0180222, IMG submission 151336) | Enriched Organic Plus compost microbial communities from Emeryville, California, USA - eDNA 5th pass 37_C Kraft OP (version 2) (version 2) ... | reverse complement strand
GAAAGCCGAGAAGCAGCAGAAATTCGAATACGGCGCGCTGTTCCTGCTGTCCACGCTCGGCATGATGATGCTGATCTCGGCCGCCGACCTGATCGCGCTCTATCTCGGCCTCGAACTGATGAGCCTGCCGCTTTACGTGGTGGCGGCGTCGAACCGGGAGAGCGTGAAATCGACCGAGGCGGGGCTGAAATATTTCGTCCTCGGCGCCTTGTCGTCGGGCATGCTGCTGTACGGCGCCTCGCTGATCTACGGCTTCACCGGCACCGTGAGCTTCGCCGGCATCGCCAAGGTGACGGCGGCCGGGGCGAGCGTGGGCCTCATTTTCGGGCTCGTCTTCCTGTTCGTCGGATTCTGCTTCAAGATTTCGGCGGTGCCGTTCCACATGTGGACGCCCGACGTTTACGAGGGCTCGCCGACGCCGGTGACGGCCTTCTTCGCCTCCGCGCCGAAGGTCGCCGGCGTCGCGATCTTCATGCGCGCGACCGTGATGGCGTTCCCGGGCATCACCCATGAATGGCAGCAGATCGTGGTGTTCGTCGCCATCGCCTCGATGGCGCTCGGCGCCTTCGCGGCGATCGGGCAGCGCAACATCAAGCGGCTGATGGCCTATTCCTCGATCGGCCACATGGGTTTCGCGCTGGTCGGTCTTGCTGCCGGCACGGCCGAGGGCGTGCAGGGCGTGCTGATCTACATGGCGATCTACGTGGCGATGACGCTCGGCACCTTCGCCGTCATTCTCTCGATGCGGCGCGACGGCGTGCTGGTCGAGAACATCGGCGATCTCGCCGGGCTCGCGCGCACCCGTCCGATGACGGCGTTCCTGATGGCGATGCTGCTGTTCTCGCTCGCCGGCATTCCGCCGCTCGCCGGCTTCTTCGCCAAGTTCTACGTGTTCCTGGCCGCCATCAAGGCGGGCCTCTATACGCTCGCGGTGATCGGCGTGCTGACCAGCGTCGTGGGGGCCTATTACTACCTCGCCATCGTCAAGGTCATGTATTTCGACGAGCCGGCGAAATCGTTCGAGAGCATGCCGGCGCTGCTGCGGCTGGTGCTCGGCGTGTCGGGTCTCATCAATCTCTTCTTCTTCGCCTATCCGGCGCCGCTCCTGGGCGCAGCGACGGTGGCGGCGAAATCGCTGTTCTGAGGCGCGCTCCCGGAAGGTGGATACCGGCGATCGGTCGGGATCGCGCGCGAGCAAGATGCACCGCGAAGCCACGGGTCTGGCGGGGGCCCGACACACGCATTACGAAACGCTCGGCTCCACCAATGCCGAGGCGCTGGCGCTCGCGCGTGCCGGCGAGCGTGGGCCGTTGTGGATCACGGCGGCCAGCCAGTCCGCCGGCCGGGGCCGGCGCGGCAATGCCTGGGTGTCGGCGCCGGGCAATCTCTACGCCACCTTGCTGCTGACCGAGCCGGGGCCGCCCGAACGGGCGCCGCAGCTTTCATTCGTGACCGCGCTCGCGCTGCATGACGCGGTGGCGACGGTGGCGCCGCAGCTCGGCCCTTTGCTGGCGCTCAAATGGCCGAACGACCTTCTGCTCGGCGGCGCCAAGCTCGCCGGCATCCTGATCGAGGGCGAGAGCGAGCCGGTCCTGACCGTCGCCATCGGCATCGGCGCCAATTGCGCGAGCCATCCGTCCGATACCGGCTATCCGGCGACCGATCTGGCGGCGGCCGGTGCGCTCGTGCCGCCGGAGCGGCTTTTCGCCGTGCTGGCGGACGCGATGGCGCGCCGGTTGGAACAGTGGCGGCGCGGGGAGGGTTTTGCCGAAATCCGCGCCGACTGGCTCAAGCGGGCCGCCGGCCTGGGGCAGGACATCCGTGTGCGGCTGCCCGAGCGGGAGTTTTCCGGGCGCTTCCAAGGACTCGATGAAGCGGGGCGCCTGCTGGTGGCCGGAGCGGCCGGCGTGACCGTCGTTACCGCCGGCGAGGTTTTCGGCTTAGGGTTACGGTGATCATGGCGCAAGGGCCTCAGGAATTGGTATTCGCTCCGCTCGGCGGGGTCGGCGAGATCGGCATGAACCTGTCGATCTACGGATTGGGCACGGAGCGCCGCCGGCAATGGCTCGCCGTCGATCTCGGCGTGTCTTTCGCGGCGGAAGAACACCTGCCGGGCGTCGACCTGATCCTGCCCGACATCCGCTACCTCGAGGCGGAGCGCAAGAACCTCGCCGGCATCGTCATCACGCACGCGCATGAGGACCATTTCGGCGCGCTGCTCGAACTATGGCCGCGGCTGAAAGTGCCGGTCTTCGCCACGCCCTTCACGGCGGCTCTGCTCGAGGCCAAGCGGCGGGGCGAGCCGGGGACGCCGGAGATCCCGGTCACCATCGTGCCGGTGGGCGGGCGCTTCAAGGCCGGGCCCTTCGACGTCGAGCTCGTCACCATGGCGCATTCGATTCCCGAGGCGAATGCGCTCATCATCCGCACGCCGCTCGGCAATGTGCTGCACACCGGCGACTGGAAGATCGACCCGACTCCGATCCTGGGCGACCGCACCGACGAGGCCAAGCTGCGTGCGTTCGGCGAGGAGGGCTGTCTCGCCGTGGTCGGCGACTCGACCAACGCCATTCGCGACGGCCGCTCGCCGTCGGAAGCCGACGTCGCGCGCTCGATCGCGGACCTGATCAAGAACGCGCGCGGCCGCGTGGCGGTGACCACCTTCGCCTCCAATGTCGGGCGTCTGCGCGCGGTGGCGGAGGCAGCGCGGGCCGCCGATCGCGAAGTGGTGGTGGTCGGCCGCGCCATGGAGCGCACCGTGCAGATCGCGCGCGAGCTGGGCTATTTCGACGGGGTGCAGGATTTCCGCCCGATGGATGCCTATGGCTACCTGCCGCCCAACAAGGTCGTTGCGCTCTGCACCGGCAGCCAGGGCGAGCCGCGCGCGGCGCTCTCGCGCATCGCCGAGGACCAGCATCCCGAGATCACCTTCTCGCGCGGCGACACGGTGATCTATTCGGCCCGCACCATCCCCGGCAACGAGAAGGCGGTCGGCCGCGTGATGAACCTTTTGATCGATCAGGGCGTCGAGATCATCACCGACCGCACGCACCTGGTGCATGTCTCGGGACACCCGCGCCGGGCGGAGGTCGAGGAATTGCTCGGCTGGGTGAAGCCGCGGATCGTCGTCCCGGTGCATGGCGAGGCCCTGCACCTGTCCGAACACGCCGCGCTCGCCCGCCGCTGCGGGGTGAAGGAAGTCATCCGCTGCCGGAACGGCGATCTGGTGCGCTTGACGCCGGACGCGCGCGTCATCGACGAGGTGCCGGCCGGCCGCGTCTACAAGGACGGCGCGCTCCTGGTCGAGGCGGTGGCGCGCACGGTGGCCGACCGCAAGCGGTTGAGTTTTTCCGGCGCGGTCTCGGTCGCGATCGCGCTCACCGACAAGGGCGAGATGGCCGACGATCCGTCGGTCGATCTGCTCGGCATTCCGGAGCGCGACCGCGCCGGCGGCTTCATGCACGAGATCGTGTTCGACGCGGTCGTGCAGACTTTCGATTCGCTGCCGCGCGGCAAGCGGCGCGATCCCGACGCGGTGGCCGAGGCCGTGCGGCGCGCCGTGCGCGCGGCGGTCAACGAGCGCTGGGACAAGAAGCCCATGTGCCATGTGCATGTGTTGACGGTATGATGCGAATTGCGGGCGGTGCCGGCTCGGCATCGCGGCTGTCGTCCCGGGCGAGCGCAGCGAAAGCCGGGACCCGGTCATCGGCGGCAAATCCGGGACGCTGCGGACTACGGGGTCCCCGCTTTCGCGGGGACGACTGGAAAGGTAAGTGAGGGTCATGATCGGTCGTCTCAATCACGTCGCCATCGCGGTGCGCGACATCGCCAAGGCTTCCGCGGTCTATCGCGACACGCTGGGCGCGCAGGTGTCGGACGAGGTCGCGCAGCCGGCGCATGGCGTCACCACCGTGTTCATCACGCTGCCGAACACCAAGATCGAGCTATTGGAGCCGTTGGGCGAGGGCTCGCCGATCGCGAAATTCCTCGAGCGCAATCCGGACGGCGGCATTCACCACGTCTGCTACGAGGTCGACGACATCCGCGCCGCGCGCGATGCCTTGAAAGCCAAGGGCGCCCGCGTGCTCGGCGACGGCGAGCCGAAGATCGGCGCCCACGGCAAGCCGGTGCTGTTTCTGCATCCGAAGGATTTCCTCGGCACGCTGGTCGAACTGGAACAGGCTTGAGGCATGACCATTTTCGATTGCGACCTGCGCGATGTTGGCCCCGTCACCCCGAGGTGCGAGCGCAGCGGGCCTCGAAGGGGGACGGATCGAGGCATTCACTTCGGCTTTGAGAATGCGCGCTTCAACCGGAATACGGCATGAGCATCACCACCGTCATTGCGATCTATTTCCTGATCTGGTGGATCACCCTGTTCGCGGTGCTGCCCTGGGGCGTGCGCAGCCAGCATGAGAGCGGCCGCGAGATCGCGCCGGGCACCGACCCGGGCGCCCCCGCGGTTCACCGCGTCTGGCACGCGCTGATGTGGACCACGATCATCGCCACCGTGATCTTCGTGGTGCTCGCGGGCGCCTACCGGCAAGGGCTGATTCCGTTCGATTGGCTCGCCCGGATCTCGGCGCCGCCGCGCAGTTATTGAGCGCGCGCCAAAGGCCAAAAAGCCGGAATTCAAAAACCCAAAAGGCAAAAAAAAGAGCAGGGCACGGTGCCCTGCTCGTGACATGTCGTTGTCCTTGATCCCCGATTCTTCTGCTTCAGATCGGGGCGGCAGCGGTGATCCGCGCCAAGAACGTGCCTTCCTCCCAAGACTTGGACCGCACGTTGGAGCCGGTCTTGTCGTTTGAGCCGGTTACCCCACCCACACGGACGGCCGGTACGCTAGCCCAACATTTTCCGCCTGTCATCACGATTCGTGACGGGACGACAAACTTCGTGGGGCGCGCGATGGGCGGCCTCCGGGGCGCCCGGTTCCACAGGTCCGGTTGAGGTTAAAGCAAAGTTCACCCATTCGGCACTATGGTAAATACAACCTGAAAACTCCGGCTGCGCCGGCTTATCAGGTGCTGAACAAGGTGGGCCGCCATCAACCGGCCGCTCGAGCGGGGAGCGTTTTCTCATGTGTGGATTTGCGGTCGCCATCGATTGGCCCGAGGCCGAGCGCGTCGTCGCGCGCCTGATCCAGGGGATCCTTCATCGCGGCGATGTGACCGACCCGATTGCGCTCGTCCGGCCGAACACGGCGATGGCGACCCGGCGGCTCCGGATCCTCGACGCGGAACGCGGGGTGCAGCCGCAGGTCTCCTGCGACGGCCGCCTGGCGGTGTCGTTCAACGGCGAGATCTACAATCACGAGGCGCTTCGCTACGAGCTCGCCGGCCTGGGGGCCGAATTCAAGACCGAGTCGGACACGGAAGTCCTCGCCAACGCCTTGCGGGTCTGGGGTTTTCGGGCGCTGGAGCGGCTCAACGGCATGTATGCCTTCGTCGCCGTCGATCTGGAGACCGGCGAATTCCTCGCCGCGCGCGACCCGTTCGGGGTCAAGCCGCTCTATGTGATCCAGTCGCCGACCGGGTTCCTGTTCTGCTCGGAGATGCGGCCGCTCATCGACACGGTGGAAACCGGCGACGTGCTGTTGCTGCCGCCGGGCTACGCGCTGTCGCGCAAGGCCTGTGCCCGCTTCAAGTCGCCGGTCTATCCGCGCAGCGGCACCCTGGTCGAAAACGACGCCCGCGCGCTCGACGGCGTGCTGGCGCGGGCGGTGCACACGCGGATGCCGCCCGGCTTGCCGGCGGCGATCCTGTTCTCGGGCGGCATCGATTCGACGCTGGTCGCCCATTATGCACGCCAGGTTCGCCCCGAAGCGCCCGGCTATTTCGTAGGCAATACCCGCGCGCCGGATTTCCGCTACGCCGCCGACTATGCGGCGCAGACCGGATTCGACCTCAAGATCGTTCCGTTCGATCCGGAGAGCGACGAGGTGTTCGCCTCGATCGATCGGGTGATCGAAGTGACCGAATCCTTCGAGCCCAATCTGGTGCGCGGCGCGGTGTGCTCGCTGGTGGCGGCCAACCGCATGCATGCCGACGGTTTCCGCGTCGGCCTGTGCGGGGAGGGGGCCGACGAACTATTCTGCGGCTACCCGCCGCTCGAAATCGCTTTTTCGGAAGGAAGCGCGGACGAGGCCCGCGCCATCCGCGAGGACGTGCTCGGCCTGATGCACCGGGTCAGCCTGCAACGGGTCGACCGCTGTTCGATGCACCACCAGGTGGAGATGCGCGAGCCGTTCCTCGATCCGGCCGTGGTCAACTATGCGCTCGGCCTGCCCGGCTCGGCCCTGGTGCGGGAGATGAACGGCCTTCCCACCGGCAAGGCGGCGCTGCGCGACCTCTACGATCTCTATCCGGGTGAATTGCCGACCTCGATTCGCGACCGCACCAAGGTTCCGTTCGGCGAGGGCTCCGGTCTCGACGTGACCCCGGAAGGCTCGGCCTGGAAGCGGCGTTTCGAGGCGGCGATTTCCGACGGCGATTTCGCCGACGGCCGCAAGGAGTTCGCGGCCTTCAACCTGCAGTCCAAGGAAGAACTCTATTACCTGCGCAAGCTCGCCCAGGTCATGGATATCGGCCGCGTGCCGCATTTGCGCGACCGCGCGTGGATCTCCTTCCCGGTGGCCCAGCATCGGGAAAAGCTCAAGGCCTACGCGAATTTCAGCCTGTAAGGGCGCGGTCGCTCGCGGGCGCCACCGAGGGGTGCCGCGCGAGCCGCGGACTTGCCGAAGGCGGCCGGCCCGGAACGGCGGCGCGTGCCGGCCCCTTGTGTTTTCCCGGCCGATCCGCTTTCACTCAGGCGCGAATTCAACCCTCAAAGTCGGCACCCTTCCATGCGCCTGTCCCGCTATTTCCTGCCCATCCTGCGCGAAACGCCGAAAGAGGCGGAAATCGTGTCGCACCGGCTGATGCTGCGTGCCGGCATGCTGCGCCAGGAGGCGGCCGGCATCTACGCTTTCCTGCCGCTCGGCTACCGCGTCCTGCAGAAAATCTGCGCCATCGTGCGCGAGGAGCAGGACCGCTCCGGGGCCATCGAGCTTCTGATGCCGACCATCCAGTCGGCCGACCTGTGGCGCGAGAGCGGGCGCTACGAGGCCTATGGCAAGGAAATGCTGCGCATCGAGGACCGGCACGAGCGCGAGATGCTGTACGGGCCGACCAACGAGGAAATGATCACGGAGATCTTCCGCGCTTATGTGCGCTCCTACAAGGATCTGCCGCTCAACCTCTATCACATCCAATGGAAGTTCCGCGACGAAGTACGCCCGCGCTTCGGCCTGATGCGCGGCCGCGAATTCCTGATGAAGGACGCCTATTCCTTCGACCTCGACCAGGCCGGCGCGCAGCACTCCTACAACAAGATGTTCGTCGCCTATTTGCGCACCTTCGCCCGGCTCGGGCTGAAATCGATTCCGATGCGCGCGGAGTCCGGCCCCATCGGCGGAAACCTGAGCCACGAATTCATCATCCTGGCGCAGACCGGCGAGTCGGAAGTGTTCTGCCACAAGGATTATCTCGATTTCACCGTGCCGCCGGCGGACGTGAATTTCGACGATGCCGCCGGCCTGCAGGCGATCGTCGACAAATGGACCTCGCAATATGCCGCGACGTCGGAAATGCACGATGCGGCGGAATTCGCGAAAGTGGCTCCCGAAAACCAGGTGTCGGCGCGCGGCATCGAGGTCGGCCACATCTTCTATTTCGGCACCAAATATTCCGATCCGATGAAGGCGGTGGTCGCCACGCATGACGGCAAGGAAGTGCCGGTGCACATGGGCTCCTACGGCATCGGGCCGAGCCGCCTGGTCGCGGCCATCATCGAGGCCTCGCACGACGAGGCCGGCATCATCTGGCCGGAGGCGGTGGCGCCCTACAAGGTGGCGATCCTCAATCTGAAGCAGGGCGATGCCGGCACCGACGCCGCCAGCGAGCAGCTGTACCGCGACCTCACGGCGAAGGGCGTCGAGGTGCTCTACCACGATCTCGACGAGCGCCCGGGCGCCAAATTCGCCACCGCCGACCTGATCGGGATACCGTGGCAGGTGCTGGTCGGCCCGCGCGGGCTCGCCGAAGGCAAGGTCGAGGTGAAGAAGCGCGCCGACGGTTCGCGCGAGACGATGAGCCCGGCCGCCGCGCTCGATTTGCTCGGCAAGTAGCCGTGTCGCCTTGCCGCTCACCGTCACCCTGAGGTGGCCGCCAGCGATCTCGGGTTTACCCGGGATCGGCAGCTCGAGATGCCCAAGTCGGCCTGAGCCGACTTGGGTGGCGGCGCGCGAAGGGTGTCGGCCCGGCTGCATCCGTCGCGGCCCGCGCGCGGCAGGCGCGCGCGCCTCAGGATGACAAGCTCCGAAAATCCCTGTGTATTTCCAAAGACTTTCCGCTCGCTACGGGCTTGTTTTCGCCGGAATCGTGTGAAAATCCGTGTTTCCGGGGATTCAAAGCACCAATGACCGAGCGCAACGGGACACGGCCCTTTTCTCCGTTCGAATGGACCTTGTCGCTGCGCTACCTGCGGGCGCGGCGCAAGGAAGGATTCATCTCGGTCATCGCCGGGTTTTCCTTTCTCGGCATCATGCTGGGCGTCGCCACGCTCATCATCGTGATGGCGGTGATGAACGGGTTCCGTAAGGAACTCCTGGACAAGATTCTCGGCCTCAACGGCCACCTCTTGATCCAGCCGCTCGAGAAGCCGCTCACCGATTGGAACGAGGTGGCCGCCCGCATCGCCGGCGTCAAAGGCGTCCGGCTCGCCGCGCCCATCGTCGAGGGCCAGGCGCTGGCCTCGTCGCCGTTCAATGCCGGCGGCGTGCTGATCCGCGGCATTCGGCTGATGGACCTGGAGAAGCTGCCGTCCGTCGCCAAGAACATCAAGCAGGGCACGCTCAACGGCTTCGACGAAGGCCAGGGCGTGGCGATCGGGCGCCGGCTCGCCGACCAGCTCTCGCTCAGGGCCGGCGACAATATCACGCTGGTCGCGCCGCGCGGCGCGGTGACGCCGATGGGCACCACCCCGCGCATCAAGGTCTACAAGATCGCCGCGGTGTTCGAGATTGGCATGTCGGAATACGACAGCGCCATGGTGTTCATGCCGCTGAAGGAGGCGCAGGCCTATTTCAACCGCGCCGGCGACGTCACCGCCATCGAGGTCTATACCGACAATCCGGACCGCGTCGACACCTACCGCAAGGCGGTGCAGGATGCCGCGAAGCGGCCGATCTTCATGATCGACTGGCGCCAGCGCAACGCCACCTTCTTCAACGCGCTGCAGGTCGAGCGCAACGTGATGTTCCTGATCCTGACCCTCATCGTGCTGGTGGCGGCGCTCAACATCGTGTCCGGCCTGATCATGCTGGTGAAGGACAAGGGCGCCGACATCGCCATCCTGCGCACCATGGGGGCGACGCAAGGGGCGATCATGCGCGTGTTCCTGATCACCGGCGCCTCCATCGGCGTGGTCGGCACCGTGGTGGGCTTCCTGCTCGGCGTGGTGGTCTGCCTCAATATCGAAAATATCCGCCAGTTCCTGTCCTGGCTCACCAATACCGAACTGTTCTCGCCCGAGCTCTATTTCCTCTCGCATCTGCCCGCCGACATGGACACGGGCGAGACCAGCGCCGTGGTGGTGATGGCGCTGATCCTGTCCTTCCTGGCCACGCTCTATCCGTCCTGGCGGGCGGCGCGCCTCGATCCGGTGGAGGCGCTGCGTTATGAATGAAACCGTGGTGGAGGTCGGGGTCGAGACGGAACAGCCCGCCGAGCAGGAAATTCCGGTCCTGTTTCTGCACGCGGTCGAGCGGCACTACCATCAAGGCGACGCGACGCTGAACATCCTGAACGGCGCGGAGCTTGCGGTCTGGAGCGGGGAATCGGTGGCGCTGGTGGCGCCGTCGGGCGCCGGCAAGTCGACGCTGCTGCATATCGCGGGCCTTCTGGAGCACCCGGACCGCGGCGAGGTCTATATCGACGGCCGCGGCACCGCGATCCTGCCCGACGCCGAGCGCACCCGCATCCGTCGCAACGAGATCGGCTTCGTCTACCAGTCGCACCATCTGCTGCCGGAATTCTCCGCGCTGGAGAACGTGGTGCTGCCGCAGATGATCCGCGGCCTCGGCCGCGGCGAGGCACGACAGCGCGCGAGCGAGCTTTTGGGCTATCTCGGCCTCGCCGAGCGGCTCAATCACCGTCCGGCCGAACTGTCGGGCGGCGAGCAGCAGCGCGTCGCGATCGCGCGCGCGGTCGCCAATGCGCCGCGCATCCTGTTGGCCGACGAGCCGACCGGCAATCTCGACCTGCACACCTCCGACCACGTCTTCAACGCGCTGATGCAGCTGGTGCACGCCTCGGGGCTGGCCACCATCATCGCCACCCACAACATGGACCTCGCCGCCCGCATGGACCGGCGGGTGACGTTGCGCGAGGGCCGGGTGGTGGAGCTGGAGTGAATTACTAACGATCGAAAAAATTAACAGTCAGTTGGTCCGCCTTGATATAAATGCGCCGGGTACGCTCTGTAGTTTCAATACCTTGGCTTGTATATTTCTTGCTTGATCAAGCGTTGTGGCTGACGGACCGACAATCACCGGATAAAATTCATTGCAAGGAGCCCTATCCCCGACGAATGCTTTCAAAGACGAATCCTCAGTGTTCAATTTGTCGGCGAAGTTTTGCGCGTCTTTTGAGTTCTTAAATGAACCAACAACAACCCGATAGCCGTTCTCATCAAGGCCAAAAAATTGCTTTAAGCTAATAACTAATGAACTTGGTATGTCGTCGCATTGATTTTGCTCTGCAGCATAGGCAACTGAGATCGGAGCTATTTCGACGCGTTTAATTAGCTTGTTGATACCTGGAAGTGCCGTAGTCCCCATCGACGTGAAAGCAGCGCCAGCTAAAAAAAGCGCCCAGCGATTCTGTGTCTTAGCCTGCATGAAATAAGCGATCACTGCGCCCGCAAGGGCCATGATCGAACCGCCTATCAAAAAAGTACCAACTTGAATCATGGCTAAATGGTAGTCTGCGGCAAAAAAATGTGTGATGCAGTCATTAAAGGTAGTTCCAATAAACTGCCCGATAGAGGCAACGGCGCCGCCGCCTGCGCCCGCCCGCCAAGCGGGTACATGTTTGAGTGTGGTGTCATGTTCCATACACTCACGATTACTACCGCGACCAAAGCGGGCACAAGGCTGATCCTTCTATAAGCGGTTGATATCAGACCATTCTCTTGCGGCGGATAAAAACCCAAAGCGTGGTAAAGCATAGGCGTGGGCTCATTGGGCTTCTCCGACTTGACACCCGAACATTACATGAACTATGTTCTTGATATGTTCCGGAGGAAGCCAATGCTGAAAGCCGTCATCCAGGAAGCCGCTGCCCTGACCTCGCTCGCGCTGTTCGTGGGCATGATCGCCATCTGGTCGCAGGTTCTGGGGAGCCTGTGAGCGACCCGCGCATAGGCCTCGACCCGTCACCCTGAGGTGGCCGCCGCAGGCCGCCCTCGAAGGGCGACGGCCACCGATGGCGGGTTTACCCGGCATCGGATGTTTGACCGGCGCAAGTCGGCTATAGCCGACTTGCGGTGGCCGTTCATCCTTCGAGGCTCGCCCTGCGGGCGAGCGCCTCAGGATGACGGGGATAGCTGCGGGCGTGCAGAGGGGGTGGGTGGACTTGAGGGTCGCCGCCGCCCACTTTGGGTGACGATCAGGGAATCACCTCAGGCAGCCCAGGCCGCCGAACCCACGTTAAGCCCATGCCCGCGCTCGATTTCGTGCATCTGCACGTGCACTCGTCCTATTCGCTGCTCGAAGGCGCGCTCACCATCGGGCGCCTGGCCGAGCTCGCCAAGGCGGACAAGCAGCCGGCCTTGGCGCTCACCGACACCGACAACATGTTCGGGGTGCTGGAATTCTCGGAGAAGCTGTCGGGCTCCGGCATCCAGCCGATCGTCGGCTGCGCGCTCGCCATTGATTTCGGCGACACCGAGCACGGCGCGCGCACCGGCACCGTCCAGCAGGAGCGCTCGCGCATCGTGCTCCTCGCCGCGCGCGCCGAGGGCTATCGCAGCCTGATGCGGCTGAATTCGCGCGCCTTCCTCGAAAGCCCGTCGAACGAGCCGCCCCGCATCAAGCTCGACTGGCTGCAAGGCGAAACGGCGGGCCTGATCGCGCTCACCGGGGGGCCGGGCGGTCCGCTCGATTATGCGATCGCGGCGGGGCAAAGCCATCTCGCGGAGGCGCGGCTCGATGCGCTGGCGGCGCTGTTCGGCGACCGCCTCTATGTCGAATTGCAGCGTCACGGCATGGCGCCGGAGCGCGTGAGCGAGCCCGTGCTGCTCGATCTTGCCTATGCCAAGGGCCTGCCGCTGGTCGCCACCAACGAGCCCTATTTCGCCACCGTGGCCGATTACGAGGCGCATGACGCGCTCATCTGCATCGCCGAGGGCAAGCTCATCACCGAGGGCGAGCGGCGCCAGCTCACGCCCGAGCACCGCTTCAAGACCCGCGCCGAGATGGTGGCGCTGTTCTCCGATCTGCCGGAGGCCGTGGCGCATACGGTCGAGATCGCGCAGCGTTGCGCTTTCCGGCCGCGCACGGCCAAGCCGATCCTGCCGCGCTTCTCGCCCGACGAGGACGAAGCGGCGGTGCTGCGCAAGCAGGCGGAGGAGGGGCTCGCGCGCCGTCTCGCCACCGCCGGCACGGCGGAAGGCACGACGGAGGAGGACTATCGCAAGCGCCTGGCGTTCGAGCTCGGCGTCATCGAGCGCATGAAATATCCCGGCTACTTCCTGATCGTGTCGGACTTCATCAAATGGGCGAAGGCGCACGGCATCCCGGTGGGGCCGGGGCGCGGCTCGGGCGCGGGCTCGCTGGTCGCCTATTCGCTCACCATCACCGATCTCGATCCGCTGCGCTTCAACCTCCTGTTCGAGCGCTTCCTCAATCCCGAGCGCGTGTCGATGCCGGACTTCGACATCGACTTCTGCCAGGATCGCCGCGACGAGGTGATCCGCTATGTGCAGGAGCGCTACGGCCGCGACCAAGTCGCGCAGATCATCACCTTCGGCACGCTGCAGGCGCGCGGCGTCTTGCGCGACGTCGGGCGGGTGTTGCAGATGTCCTACGGGCATGTCGACAAGCTCTGCAAGCTGGTGCCGCAGAACCCGGCCAATCCGATCAGCCTCGCCAAGGCGATCGACGACGAGCCGAAATTGCAGGCCGAGGCGGAGGCGGATCCGGTGGTGGCGCGCGCCTTCGCCATCGCCAAGAAGCTCGAAGGGCTCAACCGCCACGCCTCCACCCATGCCGCCGGCATCGTGATCGGCGACCGGCCGCTGTCCGAACTGGTGCCGCTCTATCGCGACCCGAAATCGGACATGCCGGTCACCCAGTTCAACATGAAATGGGTGGAGCAGGCCGGGCTGGTGAAATTCGACTTCCTCGGCCTCAAGACGCTGACCGTGTTGCAGACCGCGGTCGCGCTGGTGAAGCGGCGCGGCATCGACATCGATCTGTCGGCCATTCCGCTCGACGACAAGCCGACCTACGAACTCCTGGCGCGCGCCGAAGCGGTGGGCGTGTTCCAGCTGGAAAGCGCGGGCATGCGGCGCGCGCTGCTCGACATGCGGCCCGACCGTTTCGAGGACATCATCGCGCTGGTCGCGCTCTACCGTCCCGGCCCGATGGCGAATATCCCGACCTATTGCGCGCGCAAGCACGGGCTGGAGACGCCGGAATACATCCATCCCAAGCTGGAAGCGGTGCTGAAGGAGACCTTCGGCGTCATCGTCTACCAGGAACAGGTGATGCAGGCGGCGCAGATTCTCGCCGGCTATTCGCTCGGCGAAGCCGACCTTTTGCGCCGCGCCATGGGCAAGAAGATCAGGAAGGAGATGGAGGCGCAGCGCGAGCGCTTCGTCTCCGGCTGCACCGAGCGCGGCATCGAGAAGGCGCAGGCCGACGCCATCTTCGACCTGCTCGAACGCTTCGCCGAATACGGCTTCAACAAGAGTCACGCCGCGGCCTATGCGCTGGTCGCCTATCAGACCGCCTATATGAAGGCGAATTACCCGGTCGAGTTCCTGGCCGCGACCATGACGCTCGACATGGGTAATACCGACAAGCTCGCCGAATTCCGCGCCGAGGCCGAGCGTCTGGGCATCAAGGTCGAGCCGCCTTCGATCAACCGGTCCGGTGTCGCCTTCGACGTGCAGGGCAAAACGATCATTTACGCGCTCGCGGCGCTCAAAGGCGTCGGCAAGCAGGCGGTGGAAACGATCGTGGAGGCGCGCAAGGAACGTCCCTTCGCCGATCTGGCGGATTTCGCCTCCCGCATCAATCCGCGCGCCGTCAACAAGCGCGTGCTCGAAAGCCTCGCCGCCGCCGGCGCCTTCGACGAATTCGAGCGCAACCGCGCGCGCGTGTTCGCCGGCATGGACAAGGTGCTCGGGTTTGCCCAGCGTTCGCACGAATCGGCCGCGGTCGGGCAGAGCGAATTGTTCGGCGGCGGGGGAACGCGCGAGACCATCGTGCTGCCGAATGTCGAGCCCTGGCTGCCGGCCGAGCGGCTCAAGCGCGAATACGAGGCGGTCGGCTTCTTCCTGTCCGGCCATCCGCTCGACGATTACGCCGCCGTGCTCAAGAAGCTGCGCGTGCAGCCCTGGGCGGAATTCGCCCGTTCGGTCAAGAACGGCAATACCGCCGGTAAAGTCGCCGGCACGGTGGTGTCGCGCCAGGAGCGCCGCACCAAGACCGGCAACAAAATGGGCATCATCGGCCTGTCCGATCCGACCGGCGCCTACGAGGCGGTGATCTTCTCGGAAGGGCTGGCGGAATACCGCGACCTGCTCGAGCCCGGCAATGCGGTGCTGATGTTCCTGTCGGCGGAGGTGCAGGGGGACGAGGTGCGCGCGCGCATCCAGTCGGCCGAGCCGCTCGATGCCGCCGCCGCCAATCTGCAGAAGGGGCTGCGCGTGTTCCTGCGCGACCCGGCGCCGCTCGAGGCGGTGGCCCGGCGCCTGGAGCCGTCCCCGCGCGCCGTGAACGGCGACGGAGAAGTGAGCATGGTCCTGCTGTTAGCGCAGGGGGCTGAAGTTGAAGTAAAACTTCCGGGCCGGTTCAAAGTGTCGCCGCAGATCGCCGGCGCCATCAAGGCGGTGCCGGGCGTGGTGACAGTCGAGGCGCTGTAGTCCCAGCGGGGCCTTGGCAGGAACAAATTCGTTATAGGACTATTGACCTATAGGAATTTATAGCTATGCTAACCGCCGTCCTGCTCTCTACGAGGGCGTCATCTAGAGGCGTCGGGTGATGGGGCAGCCTTTACCGGGCCGATACCGGGTAAACCCGGCATCGGCGACGCGGCGCTCGCGGGCGGGGGACCAACGCAACCCGCGCCCCCGAGCGGCGCCGGGGCTCCGCCCGGGGGCACTAGGACCCCCCGCCAGGAGCTGGCTGACGATGCTGAGCCTTCGGGCTCCTTCGGAAGCGCGGCCCGGACGCCGATCAAGACGCCGCATGGAGCGCCGCGGGGCGCAGCACCCTTCGCCAAAGGGTGTGCACGCTCCGCAGAGCGTGAGTTTGTCTGGGCGCCGCGCGGCGCTCCATCCCCTCGTGTGCGAGGGGATAGGGAAAGGAGGGCCTGCCCCGGGCCCGCACAAAAAACAGGGGCGGCGAAGCTTTGGCTGTCGCGGACGTCATCCTGAGAGCGTGTTTGAGAGTTTGAGAGTGAGGCTGCGCTTTCTTTCCCTCCCCCCGCGAAGCGGTGGGGAGGGTCGCCCGCCGAAGCTTCAGCGAAGGCGGGCGGGGTGGGGGGCTCAAATGACCTTGGTTCCTCTCGCCATCGTCCCCCCACCCCTGACCCCTCCCCACCACGCGCAAGGGCGCGCGGGGGGAGGGGAAACGAGGCGGCCAAGCTTGGCCTTTAACCCTCTGATCCGCCTTGCATTGCGGGAACCGCGCCTATATAAGCCCGACCCATCACTCACGCGGACGTTCGGCTTAAGGCCCCGACAATGGGCCGTCTCGCCATCCGGTGGCCCTGATCTCTCTTTGAAATCAAAGAGAAAACAGGCGCTCACAACCGTCCGCGGCGGATCAACCGGAGAAGATTATGGCGCTTCCTGACTTCACGATGCGTCAGCTTTTGGAAGCTGGCGTCCATTTCGGCCATCAGGCCCACCGCTGGAACCCGAAGATGGGGCAATACATCTTCGGCACCCGCAACAACATTCACGTCATCGACCTCGCCCAGACCGTGCCGATGCTGCATCAGGCGCTCAAGGCGGTGTCCGACACCGTCGCCAAGGGCGGCCGCATCCTGTTCGTCGGCACCAAGCGGCAGGCGCAGGACCCGATCGCCGAAGCGGCCAAGCGCTGCGCGCAGTATTACGTCAATTCGCGCTGGCTCGGCGGCACGCTGACCAACTGGAAGACGATTTCCGGCTCGATCCAGCGCCTGCGCAAGCTCGAAGAGATGCTCTCCTCGGGCGAGGCCGGCGGCTACACCAAGAAAGAGCGCCTCACGATGCAGCGCGAGCGCGACAAGCTCGACCGCTCGCTCGGCGGCATCAAGGACATGGGCGGCATTCCCGACCTGATCTTCGTCATCGACACCAACAAGGAAGACATCGCGATCAAGGAGGCGCAGCGCCTCAACATTCCGGTCGCGGCGATCGTCGATACCAACTGCGATCCGAAGGGCATCACCTATGTGGTGCCGGGCAATGACGACGCCGCCCGCGCGCTCTCGCTCTACTGCGATCTGGTCTCCCGCGCCGCCATCGACGGCATCTCGCGCGCCCAGGGCGAGCTCGGCGTCGACATCGGCGCCGCCGAAAAGCCGGTGGTCGCCGAGGCGATCCCGGCCGCGCCGGCGTCGGGCGATCTCGGCTTCGAGCCGCTTCCCGGTCCGCGCGGCGTCGCCGACGACCTCAAGAAGCTGCCCGGCGTGTCGCCGGCGATCGAGAAGCAGCTCAACGATCTCGGCATCTTCCACTACGACCAGATCGCCGGCCTGAGCGAGCAGGCCGCCCACAATGTCGGCGAAGAAGTCGGTCTGCCCGGCCGCGTGCCGGCCTGGATCGCCAAGGCCAAGGAGCTGACGGCGGAGTAATTCTTCCGTCGTGCTTGGTGAGTAAAACTCCGCGCGGCGCCCGGCCGGCGCCGCGAGGCCGGCACGGGCCGGCCGTTGACGCATGAAGGAATAGTTCGATGGCGAATATCACCGCAGCAATGGTCAAGGAACTGCGCGAGTCGACCGGCGCCGGCATGATGGATTGCAAGGCGGCGCTGACCGAGAACGACGGCGACATGACGGCCGCGCAGGATTGGCTGCGCAAGAAGGGCCTGTCGAAGGCCGCCAAGAAGGCCGGCCGCGTCGCCGCCGAGGGTCTCATCGGCGTGCAGGTGCAGGGCGGCAAGGGCGTCGTGGTCGAGGTCAATTCGGAGACCGACTTCGTCGCCCGCAACGACCTGTTCCAGGGGCTCGTGAAGATGATCGCCGACGTGGCTCTGAGCGTCGGCACCGATGTCGAGGCCATCAAGGCCGCCAAGGTCGGCGATATCACCGTCGCCAACGCCATCACCGATACCATCGCCAAGGTCGGCGAAAACATGACGCTGCGCCGCGCGGCTTCGCTCTCGGTGAACCAAGGCGCGGTCGGCATGTATGTGCACAATTCGGTGTCCGACGGACTCGGCAAGATCGGCGTGCTGGTCGCGCTCGAGTCGCCCGGCAAGGCCGACGAGCTCGCCGCCTTCGGCCGCATGCTCGCGATGCACGTGGCCGCCGCCAATCCGCAGGCGCTCGAGCCGTCCGGGCTCGACCCGGAATTGGTCAAGCGCGAAAAGGACGTGTTGGCCGACAAGTTCCGCCAGCAGGGCAAGCCGGAAAACGTGATCGACAAGATCGTCGAGTCGGGCCTCAAGACTTTCTACAAGGAAGTCTGCCTGCTCGAGCAGGTTTACGTCCACGACACTTCCAAGAGCGTGGCGCAGGCGGTCAAGGAAGCCGAGGGCAAGGTCGGCGGCGCGATCAAGGTCACCGGTTTCGTGCGCTACGCGCTCGGCGAAGGCATCGAGCGGCAGGAGTCCGACTTCGCCGCCGAGGTTGCGGCGGCGGCCGGCCAAGGCTGAGCGGCCGCGGCCTGTTCAACAGCGTCCGGCGCGTGCCGGTGCATGACTGCGGAAAACGGCCCGTCCCGGTCTTGATCCGGGATGGGAACCGGTTTCCGATAGCATCATGCGCATGATGGGGGATCGCATCGCATGAGTGATCCGGTGTACCGGCGCGTTGTCGTCAAGATTTCGGGCGAGGCGCTCACCGGCGCGGGCGATTTCGGCATCGATCAAGCGACCGTGGAACGCATTGCCGCCGATCTGGTGGCGACCGCGCGACTCGGGGTCGAACTCGGCGTCGTGGTCGGCGGCGGCAACATCTTCCGCGGCGTCGAAGTCTCGGAGCGCGGGGTGCCGCGCCCGGTCGGCGACACCATGGGCATGCTCGCCACGGTGATGAACTGCCTGGTGCTGGAGACCGCCATCGAGCGCGCCGGTCACGAGGCCCGCACGCTGTCCGCGCTCGCGATGCCGACCGTGTGCGAGACTTACAATCGCAAGCGCGCGCTGAAAAACCTCGGCAAGGGCCGGGTCGTGCTGCTTGCGGCCGGCACCGGCAATCCGTACTTCACGACCGATACGACCGCGGTGCTGCGCGCGGCGGAACTCGACGCCCAAGCGGTGCTCAAGGCGACCAATGTGGATGGCGTCTATACCGCCGATCCCAAGAAAGACCCGAGCGCGCGGCGCTATGATCGGCTCAGCCACCAGGAGGCGATCGAAAAGGACCTCAAGGTGATGGACGGCGCCGCCTTCGCGCTTGCCCGGGAAAATCGGATGCCTATCATCGTGTTCTCGATCGCCGAGACTGGCGCGGTCGAGGCCGTTCTGCGTGGCAGGGGACACGCCACGGTCGTCGGCTGAACTTTCGGTCCTAAAACCCGGACGCGGGCGGCAAGCCCGTGATACTGATTGGTTTTTGGAGGAGATCGTGCTCCGTAGAAGCGATCGAGCGGCGGGGCAGCCCGCGCGCCGGTTGATGTTTGGGAGCGCGGAATTCAGGGCAAGGCAATGGCAAACGAGACTTACGACATCAACGAAATCAAACGCCGCATGCAGGGGGCCGGCGCCGCGCTGAAGACCGAATTGTCGGGCCTGCGCACCGGGCGGGCGTCCGCGCATCTGCTCGATCCGGTCATGGTGGACGCCTATGGCCAGCACATGCCGCTCAACCAGTGCGCCAGCGTGACGGTGCCGGAGCCGCGCCTGATTTCGGTCAATGTCTGGGACCGCTCGCTGGTCCATGCGGTCGAGAAAGCGATCGTCAATTCCAATCTGGGCCTTTCGCCCGCGACCGAGGGCCAGGTGATCCGCCTGCGCATCCCCGAGCTGAACGAGGAACGGCGCAAGGAACTGGTCAAGATCGCGCACAAATATGCCGAGACCGCGCGCGTGGCGGTGCGCCACGTGCGGCGCGACGCCATGGATCTGGTCAAGAAGCTCGAGAAGGATCACGCGATCAGCAAGGACGATCACGACCGCTACTCGGCCGAGATTCAGAAGGCGACGGATGCCGGCATCGCCGAGATCGACCAAATGCTCGCCGCAAAGGAAAAGGAGATCCTCACCGTCTGAGGACTTGCCCCATGGCCGAGGCGGAGATTTCGCAAAGCGTCACGCCGGCATACGCGGTGCCGCGCCATGTCGCCATCATCATGGACGGCAATGGCCGCTGGGCCGCGGCGCGCGGCTTGCCGCGCGCGGAAGGTCACCGGCGCGGCGTGGAGGCGCTGCGGCGCACGATTCGTGCGGCCGGCGAGATCGGCATCGAGGTCGTCACCATTTTCTCCTTCAGCGCGGAGAACTGGTCGCGGCCGGCCTCCGAAATCGGCGAGCTGATGGGACTTCTGCGCCGCTTCATCCGCAACGATCTCGCCGAACTGCACAAGAGCAATGTGCGCGTGCGCATCATCGGCGAGCGGGAAGGGCTGGAGGACGATATCGGCCGCCTGCTGGTCGAGGCCGAAGAACTGACCCGCGACAATGACGGCCTCACGCTGGTGGTCGCCTTCAATTACGGCGCGCGCCAGGAACTCATGCGTGCCGCGCGCCACATTGCCGAGGCCGCGGCGGCGGGCCGGATCAAGCCCGCCGATGTCACCATGGATACGGTGGCCGGCTTTCTCGACGCGCCCGATCTGCCCGACCCCGATCTGATCATCCGCACCAGCGGCGAGCAGCGGTTGTCGAACTTCCTGCTTTGGCAATCGGCCTATAGCGAACTCGTGTTCGTGCCGACCTATTGGCCCGATTTCGACCGCGCGGCGCTCGAAGCCGCGGTGCGCGAATATCAGCAGCGCGAGCGGCGGTTCGGCGGCCTCGTCGCCAAGACCGGATCGTGATCCCGTGAGCCAGACCGATCCCGTGTCCGGCCCGGGCGATGCCGGCGCGCCCGTAGCGGCCGGCGCGAGCAATCTGGTGCTACGTATCGCATCGGCCGCGGTGCTGGCCCCGATCGCCCTGGCGGCAGCCTATATCGACAGCTGGCCCTTCGTGCTGTTCTGGGGCCTGGCGGCCGTGGCGGTGCTGTGGGAATGGACCGGGCTGGTGGCCGGGCCCGGCCATCGCCTGTTGTTTTCGGCGAGCGGCAGTTCGATCGCGATCGCGGCGCTGGTCGCCTGGCTGCATCGGCCGCTCGCGGCCATCCTGCTGATCGGTCTCGGCGCTTTCGCCGGGGCGATCTTCGCGGCGCGCGAACACCGGCTCTGGATCACGGCCGGCATCGGATATGCCGGGGTCATGCTGCTGGCGCCGATCCTCTTGCGCGGCGACGATGGGTACGGACTGCTCGCGATCTTCCTCCTGTTCGCGGTGGTATGGACGACCGATATCGTCGCCTATTTCGCGGGCCGGGCGATCGGGGGACCGAAACTGTGCCCCGCGATCAGCCCGAA
>Ga0180222_1001709_pt1 | contig 21012 bp, 19 predicted proteins | sample eDN5th37CKraftOP_FD_151336 | JGI IMG/M metagenome (GOLD analysis project Ga0180222, IMG submission 151336) | Enriched Organic Plus compost microbial communities from Emeryville, California, USA - eDNA 5th pass 37_C Kraft OP (version 2) (version 2) ... | reverse complement strand
GGGGCATCACAAGATCCCCCGCCATGGGCTGACATTATGTTGCGTAAATCCCGGTGATCGCCCGCTGGGCAAGGCCAAACCCCGCATGCGCAACATAACACGCGCCGCAACATGTTCGCTCCATTTCCCGGCGACACCCTTGGCGCTGTCATGCAAGCGCACGAACATCGAGCGCCCGGCGGTGTTGCGGACGTCACCGACTTGCCAGTAATTGCCCTGCTTGCGCCCGTTCGAGAGATAGAAGCGGCAGACCGCCTCGGCCTGACGGCCGAGACGCTGCGCGAGATCAGTGGCGTCGAGACGGGACATTACGCGGCCTCCCGCTCACCGATGCGCTCGACCGGGAAGCGGTCGAGGAGCCTGGCCGCAATCTCCGGCCCGGATGCGCCCACCGGCACGAAGAAGCGCAGCTTCCACGAGATGATCTCGCTGAAGAGGCCATAGGCGCGCAGGCGCTCCCGCATCGACTCGGCGAAGCCCGAAAGCTCGATGCGGTTCGCACCCATCACGCGGGCGCGGCGCAGCTGCAATCCTTCGGCGAGATCGAAGACCGTGCGGCCTTCCAGCAGTGCGGCATAAACCGCATCGGGCGTCAGACCGGCGGGGACACCGCTGGTCGAGGCGCTGGCGGCCCATGCGGGAGAGACGCGGCGGCCGATGATCCGTTCGCCCTCATCGGTCTGAAGCCGATAGACGCGGGAAGACTCCTGCGGCAGGCGCTTCCAGATCGGCAGCAGCAGACCTGTCACCATATGCAGCGTGCTGTCGGTAAACTCCGGCACCTCGGCGAGTTCGGCCCTCCAGGCCGCGCCGAATGTCTCCCGGTCGACCTCGACCCAATGGGTCTCGCCCATCATGCGTAGGGGGACGTTCTGCGCCTCCATCGGCCGGATCAGCCGGACGCGCCGTTCGATCTCGCCATCGTCCTGCATGACGCTGGTGGTGGGGATCTGGACAGCGGCACGGCCGGAACGCTCATTGACCAGCAGCTTCGCGCGGGGATCGTCAAGTTCGGCCGTCGCTGCATCCAGCGTGACCGGCCGGTTACGCTTGCGCTCGGCAATGGTCAGGAGCCGGGTCTCGGCGCCGGTCGCCGGATGGGTGTAGATTACCTGCCGGTCGGTGACGGTGAAGCTCTCGGCGCGCAGGGTTTCCAGCCCCATATCATAGGTGCCCGAGGCGATGGCCCCGTCGATCCTGGCCTCGAGCAACTGCTCGAAGGCCGAGAACAGGATGCCCTGGAGCTCGATGGTCAGTGCCAGCAGACGGTTGAGGAAGGTGGTGATCGGTGGCAGGTCATCCTTGAGACCATTGCTGTCCATCAGCTTGAGACCGGTGGCTGATTCAAACCGCTCCAGCGGGCAACCTTCCACCTTGCCGCGCACGATCAGCAGATAGAGCTGGCGCAAGGCGTCGCGGGCATAGCTGGATTCCAGATTGTCCTCGGGCCGGAACAGGCCTTGCCCGCCAGTCTGGCGCTGGCCGCGCGTGATGGCGCCCAGCGTATCGAGACGTCGAGCAATGGTGCTGAGGAAACGCTTCTCGGCCTTCACATCCGTTGCGATGGGCCGGAAGAGCGGCGGCTGCGCCTGATTGGTTCGGTTGGTGCGACCCAGCCCCTGAATGGCGGCATCGGCCTTCCAGCCGGGTTCCAGCAGATAGTGAACGCGCAGGCGCTGGTTCCTGGCCGAGAGTTCGGCGTGATAGCTGCGCCCGGTTCCGCCCGCGTCCGAGAAGACCAGGATGCGCTTCTGGTCATCCATGAAGGCCGAGGTTTCGGCAAGATTGGCGGAGGGAGCGCGGCTCTCGACTGCGAGGCGTGCTGCCGGACCTTCGCCTCGGCGCACGATCCGCCGCGAGCGTCCCGTCACCTCGGCGACCATGTCGGTGCCGAAATGCTGCACGATCTGGTCGAGCGCGCCGGGAACGGGCGGCAGGCTGGCGAGCTGCTCGATCATCTCGTCGCGCCGGACCACGGCCTCGCGGCTTTCGACCGGCTGGCCGTCGCGAAAGACCGGGCGCGACGACAGATTGCCCTCGCCATCGGTGAAGGGTTCGTAGAGCTGCACCGGGAAGGAATGGGCGAGGTAATCGAGAACGTATTCCCGCGGCGTGATGTCCACGCGGACGTCGCTCCATTCCTCGGTCGGCAGTTCGGACAATCTCCGCTCCATCAGCGCCTCGCCGGTCGAGACGATCTGGATGACGGCGGCATGGCCCGCCTCCAGCTCCTCCGTGATTTGCCGGATCAGGGTCGGCGTCTTCATGCTGGTCAGCAGATGGCCGAAGAAGCGCTGCTTCGCGCTCTCGAAGGCGGAGCGTGCGGCGGACTTGGCCTGCCGGTTCAGCGTGCCCTCGCTGCCGGTGATATTGGCGGCCTCCATCGCGGCATCGAGATGGTTGTGAATGACGGCGAAGGCCCCGGCATAGGCATCGTAGATGCGGCGCTGCTCGCCGCTGAGCCGGTGCTCGACCAGTTCGTATTCGACGCCATCATAGGAGAGCGACCGTGCGGTATAGAGGCCGAGCGCCCGGAGGTCGCGGGCCAGCACCTCCATGGCCGCCACGCCCCCGGCCTCGATCGCCTCGACGAATTCGGCCCTCGTGCCGAACGGGAAGTCTTCGCCGCCCCAGAGGCCGAGCCGCTGTGCATAGGCGAGATTGTGAACCGTGGTGGCTCCGGTCGCCGAGACATAGACCACACGGGCATCCGGCAGGGCGTGCTGGAGCCGCAGGCCCGCGCGTCCCTGCTGCGAGGCGGCGACATCGCCGCGTTCTCCCTTGCCGCCGGCGGCATTCTGCATGGCATGGCTTTCGTCGAAGATGATGACTCCATCGAAATCGGAGCCCAACCAATCCACGATTTGCCGCACCCGCGAAACCTTCTCGCCGCGGTCGTCGGACCGTAGCGTAGCGTAGGTGGTAAATAGGACGCCTTCGGTGAGCGTGATCTGCTTGCCTTGAGCGAATCGCGAGAGTGGTGTGATCAGCAGCCGCTCCATGCCGAGCGCAGACCAGTCGCGTTGTGCGTCCTCGATCAGCTTGTCGGATTTGGAGATCCAGACGGCCTTGCGGCGACCGCGCAGCCAGTTGTCGAGGATGATGCCGGCAGACTGACGCCCCTTGCCCGCGCCGGTGCCATCGCCGAGCATGAAACCCCGGCGGAAGCGCACCGCGCCGACCGCATCCTCAGGCGCCGCGCTGACACTGTCGTAGGTCGCATCGACGGTCCAGGCTCCCGCCAGATAGTCGGCATGGGCCTCGCCCGCATAGATCACCGTCTCGAGCTGCGCATCCGACAGGCGCTCATGGATGTCGGCGGGCAACATTGGTCGATAGGACGGGCGGGGCGGCGCAACCGAGGCCATGGCGGCGGATTGCACCAGCTTCGTCGGATGCGGCTGCGCACCGGGAATCCGCAGGGATTGCAGTGCATATTCCTCGTAGATGGCGTCCGACAGCCGCGCCCCGTCAGGCGGCGTCCAGTCGAGCGTCTCGTAAGTCAGCTCCACGCCTTCAGGATCGCTGGCCGGAGCTGCAACAGTCCGCATCGCAGCCGGGCGGGCGAGATAACCACGCACGGTTTTTGGCGCGGCAGCCGGTGCGGAAACGGCAACCTTCGGCAATGCGACCGGCAGGCGCGGCGGCACCTGCGTCTCGACCCAGTGCAGCAGCGTCGCGACGTCCGGGGCCATGCCCGGCGAGGCCGGGAAGAGGGACGGATCCTCGGCGGGCAGCTTGTCGATGACGGTCAGCCGCGTGTCGATGCTGGTGCCGTGCCTGGAATAGACCGCGCCGTCGACAGTCGCGGTGAACATCACCCGCCCGCGTTCCTGCAATCGCGTGAACGCGTCGCGCCAGGCAGGCACGTCAGGGCCGAAGTTCGCACCCGTGATCGCGACCAGCCGGCCGCCGGGGGCAAGCCGGTTGAGCGCCGAGGCGACGTGCCGATAAGCCGCATCGGCCATGCGCCCGGTGACATTGGCCATGACCGAGAATGGTGGATTCATCAGCACCACGGACGGGACGGCACCAGACGCGAGATGATCGTCGATCTGGGCGGCATCGAACCGGGTGACGGTAGTGACCGGAAAGAGGGAGGACAGCAAATCGGCGCGCGTGTCGGCCAGTTCATTGAGGATCAGCGATCCACCGGCACTCTGCGCCAGGATCGCCATCAGCCCGGTGCCCGCCGAAGGCTCCAATACCACATCATCCGGCGTGATCGCGGCGGCGCTCAGCGCCGCGAAGCCCAGCGGGACCGGCGTGCTGAATTGCTGGAAGTTCTGGCTTTCTTCCGAGCGTCGCGTATGCGTCGGCAGCAACCCCGCGATCTTCGTGAGCGCGTCGAGCCGTGCAGTCGGAGACGCGGCTTTACGGAAAAGCGCCTTTCCGTATTTGCGCAGGAACAGGACGGTCGCGACTTCGCAGGCGTCATAAGCCGTCTTCCAGTCCCAGGCGCCGGTGGCGTCGGAGCCTCGACAAGCGGTTTCCATGGCGGCGCGCAGGACTGCTGCGTCAATGCGCTCGCCGCGTTCCAGATGGGGATGAAGGAGGGTGGCTGCGGCAATGATTGCCGGCGCAGCCGCCAGCTGCGCGGCCGGACCGGCCGCGGGAGAAGCCATGTTCATGGGAGGAAGCCTCGGGAGAGCGGGAACGAGAAAGCCCGGTCAGCGCTCTCTCTCGACCGCCCGGACTCGCCCCGTCCCGGCGTTCCTCGGACTCTGAATATGGCAGCACGAGAAAAGCGCCCCGACCAGGCGGTGGGGCGCTTTTCGATCAACCGAAGCGGCGACCGGCCTCGGTGAATGTGTATTCGTTCGCGATGATGGTTTCATCGACGGCCTCGTCGGACGAGAGATAGTCGTATTCGCGCTCAAGCTGGCGATAGAGCCAGCGGGCGAGATCGCGCAGCGCCTCGATCACGACCTCTTCGGCATCGGCGGTCATGTCCTGCCAGGCCGGGCTGTCACGCTCGACAGAAATCGCCATGCAGTATTCGTGATAATAGTGCCCGCGATGGCCAATCTCGGCGCGCAGCTGGTAGAAGTTCCGCCGCTGGATTGCTTGAAATGCATCTGCGATCCGGTGCAGGGCACCATCCTGCGGGGCATAATCCCGGATGCGTTTCGCCGCACCCGTCGCATAGGACCAGAAGCCTTCGTAGCAGGCCCCGTCCCCTTGCGACCAGAAGCCCCTGAACCAGATGCACGGTTCCTGCCGCGTGCCTCCGCCATAGAGACGAACAGGCCGGGTCTTGAGGGAAATGCCGAGGATTTCCGCGATCCGCTGGAAATCCTCATAGACGGCGTCGTACCAGTCGTAGTCAAAGCCGCCCTCGCGATACCAGGCGCAGGCCTTCTCCTTCGCCGCATCGGAAAGTTCGTCGAGACGGTAGACGGTGGTTTCGATGATCTCAGGCATGAGCGTCGCCTCCGTCCAGCACGGTCGACAGCCAGCCATCGGTATAGATCCAGTCCACCGTCTCACCGGTGGCGAGGTCGAGCACATGCGCACCACCCCCGAAACCATCGACCCGCGGCCTCGAACAGGTGTTGGCGTATTGCATGCCCCATCGCCCGGTCAGGCCGAACTCGGCGGCGCAGCGCATGACGAATCGGATCACATGCTCGGGATCGCCGGTCCCGTCATCGCGCATCCACAGGTGCGTGCCGCCATGCTCGGGCTGGATCGACAGCATGAACCCATCCGAGGGCGGGTCCTCGGTGGCGTTCTCGTCGGACAGCGAATTGTAGAGTTCGAGCGCACGGGCGGCGTTCTCGGGGGTGCCCACATCGAGCAGGCAGGAGAAATGCGTGTAATAGTCAGCCATGGCGGCCTCCGGACATGACAAGGCCCGGCGCGAGACCGGGCCGAATGGACAGGAATGGATGGAAGATCAGGCGGCCCACGGGAGGCTGAGCAGCTCGGCGGCGGTCTCGCGCCAAAACGCATCGACCAACCGCGCCTCAAGCAGGCTGGCGCGGTGGCGCAGGTCGCGCGCCGATCTGTCTTCCCCACGCCCTGACGCGGCGAAAGCCATGCCGCGCAGACGACTGGCCTCGGTCACGACACGGCGCGCCTCGGCGTCGGACGCGACCGGCTGCCGCCAGAGGATGACCCCGGCACGGACTTCGCCTGCGAGCACCAGGCCGTATTCGCTGTCCTGAATGACCGCGATGCGCGGCTGGAAGTTCAGCCCGTCGTCGCGACCTGCTTGGATGTCGCCGCGCGACACGCGCATAATGGCGAAGTCCATGGCCTCTTCGGGGGATTGACGCGTACCGAGCGGCACGGTGCGATCGAATGCATGGACGTCGTCGCCATCATCAACGCTGGCGGCGCCGAGGCAGGTGACGCGCAGCGGCAGCTTTCGCGCATGGCAAAGCGCCGGAAGCACATCAGCGGCAAGAATCTGGCCGATCGAGCGGAAGGTATCGTGGCGGGAAAGGGTCATCGGTATTGCTCCGCGACGGGCGGCGGAGGCCTCTCCCCCACCTTCAACCCGTCACTGCCAAACCGGCCCGCACTCTCCCTCTCGTCGCCGAGGGCCTCGGCCCCGGCGCTACCGCCGGCGATGGGTGATCATCGCCAGGGGGAAGGCCCGGGACGCGCTTCCGCGTCCCGAGTGGTCGGGGATGAGGCGCTTTCGCGCCTCAGGCCCATGGATCGAGCTCCAGCTTCACCATGTCCTCATCGCCATCGAACTCGTTGGCGGGCATGGCGCCGTGGGTGCCGTCGCCCGCTTCGAACACGACGATCGAGACCATCAGCGTGGCGGCGAGGCTGGCGGCGAAGGCGGTGGCATCTGCATAGGACATGGGTTCCGGCTCCTGTCTTGGAGGCGGGGGACCATCCCCCGCGCGACAGGCGCCCGAAGTGTCTGACCGGATCTGCACTCACCCTCGCGCGTTCGGGTTCCCCCGAATCCGCGAGGGCGGCACGCGCAGCGTCAAGCCGACCCCTTGGGGTTGAATGCAAAGAAGCGGATCAGACCAAGGTTTGCGAATGGAAGCGGGGGGTGGTGCCTTGCATCTGACCGGTTGCCGGAGACCCTTCGCAGATGCCTCGCCCAGCCAGCCCTGCCGCCATGCTGTCCGAGAATCTGTGTTCGTTCAGATCGGGACGGCACCCATTGCCCCATGACATTGGTGGCAGAAAGCCAGGGAATTGGTGAGGCTGGAGCCCGGTCCATCACTGCCGGCAAAGCGATAACCGGCGGCGCCACATGGGGGCGGAACCAGCCTTGCCGCTCAGTCCCAGAGCCCATCGGCGATTTCGCGCGCGATCATGGCGCGGGCCTTCATCATCACCTCGTCACCCGACGTGTCGACATGGCCGAAAAACCGCGCCCTGGCGCCATGCGCGGTCCAGTCGGCGTAGCGGCAATATTCGCGGGCATCGAGGCGGAACGCCCGCATGTCCTCTGCCCAATGGGGCTTGGGCTCCACCACCACGGTGACGCCGTCGCGCGTCTCCTCCCAAGGCAGCGAGCGCTCGGCCGGGGGATTGCCGAGGTCGTGGCGGAAGATCTCGTCGATATCCATCAAACGGGTCATTGGAGCTCTCCAATGCAAATGCCCGTTCACGAGGACGGGGCGGATAGTGGGGGATGGTGGTGGTCAGGCTGCCGCTGGGCCGGACCCCGGATGCGGTGGACAGCTTGCGTCCGGCTCACTGTCAGCCGCAGCGGCGAAGGGGTCGACCAGCTTGTGAATCGGCTGGGCGCGGCCCATCCACGGCTGGGGCCGGATCGAACGCACCCAATCGGCAAAGCTCGGAATGAAGCCGAGATCCTCCAGCACATGCTGTTCGCCGATCAATCGGACGGGGACGACGCTGCCTGTCGAGACGGTGACGGTCGGCCCGAAAACCCGCTCCAGCTCAAATATGCCCTGGGCGTGATGGCGCAACGCCCGGTGCCGGAAGTCGGCGGTGATCTCCTTCGATTCATCGAACCACTGATGCAGCGGCAGATAGTCCTCCGCGGTGCCGCCCCATTTGCGCGCCGAGGACAGCGCGTGATGATAACAATGTCCCATTGCCGCCTCCCTCAGAACTGATGCGTGTAGTTTTCGGTGGCGGTGTAGCGCTCGTTGTAATCGAGCGAGATCGCATGGGCCGCCACATCGAAGGTGATGTCGCCATAGGCGCCGTCGGAGTTTTCCCAGCCGCAATGCGTCCGCTCCAGCACGTCATAGGCCAGGCTTTCGACGGCCGTCGCGATCGTGACGATGGATCGCTCCGGCTCGCTTTGGCCCCAGACGGCTTGCGCGATCTCGATCGTGCCCTCGGGCATCGGGATGGCATGGTCGCCGGAGCGGACCTCGACATCCTCGATCTGGCCGGAATCGCCGTAGCCGTCGAAGGTCACGACGACATGCGTGACTCCCGCGGATGCGATTGCATCGAGCAGCACGCCCTTATTGAGGTTGAACAGCTCGGCCTCGAGTTGGGCACGAAGGGCATCCAGCGTCCTCCACTCGGAGAGCGGCGGGCAGGCGTCGGGTACGGTTTCGGTGTCTTCGGTCATCGGTAGCTCCTGAAGCGAATGCGCCCGGCGCGGTGGCCGGGCGGGTGGAAGATCGAGAGGGAAGATGCGGGGGCGGCCGGAGCCGCCCCGCAGGCGGAGGTCATTCAGCGGCGACCATGTGCTGCTCCTCCTCCTCGGCGAGATCTTCATCCTCGCCATCGCCTGCCAGGAACTCCGGCAGGTCGTCGGCCTCGACATCGCCGGAGGCCATAGCGTCGGTCTCCGTCTCCGGGTCGATCATGCGCAGCGGCTCGGGCAGCCAGCCGGTTTCGGCGAGCAGGCGCTCAGCCTCCTTCGCCATGTCGCCCTTCTTCAGGTGGTCGATAAGCTCGGCCGTCCGTTCGCCCGCCCCCTCGCGCACAGCTTCGAGAATGCGCGGCTTGGTTACGCGGCCCAGATAGTTCGCGACCGTCGGCCGCCAGCCCACGGCCACCATGTCGAGCCCGGTTGCTCGCGCCAGCCGGTCGGCCTGCGCCAGCCGCACCTCGAGGCCGTGCTGGCTGACCCCCATGCCGCCATAGGGATTCGGCTTCTCGTAGAGCGCGTTGACGCCGAAGCTCACGCAATGGGCGAGAAGCTCCAGGCGGGAGTCGTCGTCGAGATCGGCCAGCCAGTCCCAGAGCGCTGCATCGTCTGCGGGGATATGATCGCCCCAGCGTTCGTGCCGGTCGGCCACCGCCCGCGCCGAGGCGCTGTCGCGCAGATCCTCGGCCTGCGCCGGTAAATGCACATCGCGGACCTGGGCCTCGATGCAACCCCGCGTGGAATGCGGGAGGAAACTGTCCGTGACCAGCCGGTGCAAAAGCGCGGTCATGGCGACATGGGGGTTCATCGCCACGGCATCGCGCAAGGCGAGCGTACGATGCGCAGTCAGTTCGCTGACCAAGCGGTCGGGAAGCGGCCGGATCGTCTCGACCTCATCCTCCTCCTCGTCTGTCTCGGTGGGGGCTCCGCCAACCGTAATCACGGCGCGCTGGACGCCGGCCGGCTGATCACCCTCGGTCGCCGTGCCCGCATCGTCAGCGCCATCGTCGCCCTCGGGCTCGGCCGTCGCCTCGTTCCCGGGCCGGACATAGCCACGCTCGACCAGCAGCGTTCCATCGGAATCGATGCTGACGAAGGCCCCGGCCCGGGCCACCTGCTCGGGCGCATAGGTCATGGGACGGCGATCGAAGGCCTCCAGCGCTTCTTCGATCTCACCGAGGCGCTGGTCGACCCCGTCGGGAAGCTCGTCGGCCTCGGAATATTCGGCCTCGAGCCGGTCGTACTCGTCGCGCAGCGCTTCGCGGGTCGCGCGTTCCTCCTCGGTCAGATCGATCGTGGTGCCGACGAGTTCCCGCAATCCGTGATCATGACCATAGGGGAAGGTCACGGCGATCTCGATCCATTTCCAGCCCTCGGCAGCGACGGTCTCGGCTTCGGCCTTGAGCTTCTCGGTGACGAGACGGTCGAGCAGGACGGCGTCCTGGAGCCAGCCGCCATCGTCGGACTGGAAGAGATCGCGGAGCACATAGCCGCCAGCCTCTTCATAGGCCGCGATGCCGACGAATGCCGCCCGCTTGTCCGAGGCCCTGACCGTGGTCTCGGTCATCAGGCGACGGATGTAATAGGGCTCCTTCTGCCAGCCGTCCTTGATCGCCTCCCAGACCTGCTCCTGGCGCGCATGATCCTCCGAGACGGTGAACGCCATGAGCTGTTCGAGGGTCATGCCGTCCTCGGCATAGATGTCGAGCAGCGCGGGAGAGACCGATGCCAGGCGCAGGCGCTGCTTCACGACCTTGACGTCGACGAAGAAGGCCGCCGCGATTTCCTCCTCGGTCATGCCCTTCTCGCCCATGGCCTGGAAGGCGCGGAACTGGTCGAGCGGATGCAGCGGCGCGCGCTCGATATTCTCGGCGAGCGACACCTCGTCTATCAGGATGCCGGCGCCGGCCTCCGACACGACACAGGGCACCGGGGCGGTCTTGTTGAGCCGCTTCTGCTTCACCAGCAGTTCCAGCGCCCGGTAGCGGCGGCCGCCGGCAGGCACCTCGAACATGCCGGTTTCCTTCCCCTCGGCATCGACCACCGGCCGGACATGCAGCGACTGGATCAGGCCGCGCCGGGCGATGGACTCGGCCAGTTCCTCGACCGAAATACCGGCCTTGACCCGCCGGACATTCGCCTGGGAGAGCACCAGCTTGTTGAAGGGAATGTCGCGCGAGGACGACAGGGTGATCTTCTGAACGGCAGTAGCCATGTTCTTCACTCCATGACGGACGCCGGGGAGCCTCTCTCTCCGGCAACCAGCCCGTCGCGAACTCCCCATCCCTCCTTTCACTCTCCCGGCCCCGCGCCGGCGCAATTCCCATGACCATCAGATCTCGCCTCGGGCGCGCAGGCTGGTCTCCCGGCCGGCGCCGGTGATGATGTGGTCATGCAGCGTCACACCCAGAGCCGCGCAGGCCTTCTGGATCTCCCTCGTCATCGCGAGATCGGCGGCCGAGGGCTCGGGATCACCGGCCGGGTGATTGTGGATGATGATCAGCGCGGAGGCGTTGAGCGCCAGGCTCCGCCGCAGCACTTCCCGGGGATAGACCGGGACGTGATCGATCGTGCCGATGGCGAGGCATTCATCCGAGATCAGCCGGTTCTTGCGGTCGAGATAGAGGACATGGAAGCGCTCCACCTCGCCGCGGATGGTGAGGGCGCAATAGTCCAGCACCGCCTGCCAGGAGGACAGGACCGGGTTCTGGTTGAGGTGGCGCAGCAGGATCTGGCGGGCTTCATAGACGACAGCCTGCTCCTGGGCCGAAAGCGGTGCGGACTGCGGCTCCACACCAAATGTCTTCTGATGTCGGGTCATGTTCAGGTCTCCCGACGGGCAGCCGGCCAGGCGCCGGGACTTTCACCGCGTCACGGCGAAAAGCGCCGCCCTCTGCCTCGGAGAGAGCGGCGCGGGATCGCAAAGCCGGAGAGCCGGAAATCAGGCTTTCCGGGGTTCCGTATCGGCGGCTTTCAGGGTCGATCCGGCGTCGTCACGAGCGCGGCTGTAGAGACTGCGCTCGGCCGCGCGGATGCCGCCGGCGGCCCGGGCGGCCTCGGCCCAGACCGAGATCGGGAAATCACCGGTGAAGAGCAGGTCGCGCTCGATGCCCATACCGAACGGCAGCCGGATCGATTCGAGCTCGCTGAAGCTCCAGCTTCCGAGTTCGGGACAGCCGATATCGGCCAGGCCGAACATAACGTCGCCGTCCTCATCCAGCTCGGTCGCGAGCCAGACGCCCTCGCCAAACGGATTGAAGAATTTCACGACGGGGACGTGATCGGCACCGCGATGCCGACCATTGGCGAGGAGCTGCGCGCGCTGTGTACGGGTCAGGAGGATCATGCCGCCACCCTCCGCTCGGTCGAGGCCGCAACCGTTTCAGCGCCGTCCTCGTCGGGCAGATGCGCCAGCAGCCAGTCGGCCGCCTTACTGGCCTGTGAGGCCGCGCGGACAATGGCGCGGTTATCCTCGCGCAGCACCTCCAGCCAGGAGCCGATGTAGTCGGCATGGCGCACGGTCGGCACGATGCCGAGCGAGGCGCAGCAGAAGGCCGCGTTCATCTCAGCCACCAGCTCCTCGAAGGCGTATTTCTTCGTGCCGAAGCTGCCCGAAAAATCCCGCCCCAGGCGCGAGGCATGGCCTGTGGCGTGACCCATCTCGTGGAGCGCCGTCCTGTGCCAGTTGATCGGTTCGAAATAGGCGGCCGGTGGCGGCACCTGGACATAGTCGAGCGCCGGAACATAGAAGGCGCGATCCCCGCCGATGCGGAAATCGATACCAGTGGCACAGATCAGCGCCTCGACCCTCGGCTCGATCATGCCTGGCGGTGGTGGTGGTGCCTCGACAGCGATGTCCTCGGGCAAGCCTTCGCATTGCGCCGCGTTGAACACGGTGAAACGCTTCAGGAACGGAATGCTGCCTGCTTCTTCTCCCGCCTCCCGAGCGCGGCGCTTCTCGTCCTCCGGCGTGAAACGGTCGGCATAGACGACGGTGGTGCCGCGCTCGCCCTTGCGGACATTGCCGCCGAGCGAGAGAGCTTGCCGGAAGGTGAGCCAATGCTGGGTCGGATAGCCGTGCTGGACCACGGCGCCCCAGAGGATCAGGACATTGATCCCGGAATATTGCCGCGCGGTCGCGGCATTCCTCGGCATGGCGAGCGGCGCCTTCGCCGCCGCCGTCCCCCAGGGCTGGACCCAGGGCAGCCGCCCTTCCTCCAGCTCGGCGATGATCTTGTCGGTGATGTCGTCATAGAGATTGCTGCGGGCGCCGCCTGGGCGAGCGCGGTCCTGTCTGGCCATCGGGATGATCTCCGCGACGGGCGCCGGAGGCCACTCCTCCAGCCCTCAACCCGTCACGGAAAACCCGTCCGCACTCTCCCTCTCAGGGGGCGTTGCGGGGTCTCCCCGCTGAAGGGGGTGCGCCGGCAACGATAGTGCCGGCCAGGGGGAAGGCCTTCTCCCTTCAGGCCCACTGCAAGATGCGCGTTTATTCGCGGGAACAATAAAAAGAGCCCGCGCGAATGAAGAATCAGAAGCGAATAGCCGTCGCCGGTGTTGGCGTCTGCCGGTATGATGAGGTGAGTTTGGCGCTCAGGCTTGGAAAACTAATGACGCAGCATGACCAGCACATCGCCACGTGGCGGGATGCTTTTCGCGACGAGACAACGGGCATCCACAGAACCATTCAGGATCTGCTCTGGAACTACGCCGCCTTTCGCACGACGGTTCGGATCGTCCGTCTTGCAAATGAGAAGAGAGGCTCGAGACCCCCGCTTAACCAGATGATGTTCAATCTCGTTTCCGAGGGATACTGGTCAAGCCTGCTTCTCGGCACTCGCCGACTTCTCGATAAGGCCCCGATCAATGGCCCCAAGGGAGTTTACTCGATCCGATCTGTCGTCAACGACGTGAAAGCGAGCCAAAACTGGTTGACCAGGAGAATCTACGTCGAGAAAGTGCTTGACGCGCAATACGATCTCGATCGCCTGCATCAAGAACAACATGACCACCTCGTCGCCGCGAAGGGGCGTCCGGTGTGGGGTGATCCAGAGCTCATGAAAAGTCAGGCCGCGCATCGGCATTTCGATGTTTTGAGCGGCGTGTCTCCATCAGGGCGTAACCCGAGCGATCTGATCTCAGCCACGGTATTGGAGAAGATCGAAACTCGGCTCGCCAGCCTTGATCGAATTGCCGAGCACGTTAACTCGCATGTTGCTCATGCCGGGAACAAGCAAAGTCGGCAGGACAGGGAGCTTGGTGATTTCGACATTCGCGATGCCGAAAAGACTCTCAGGCAGTTGAAGGAAATCGCGGATCTGGTCGGAGTGTGGTTCGCCAACGAAGGCGGTGCGGGCCTCGCCACATATCTCGGAGACCAATTCGAGGGCCTCGATCATGCTGTCGTAGACAGCGCCGACGTTGCCGACCTTTCAGAGCAATGGCGATTGATCGATAGAGAAATCGCAGAATGGTCGATCGGGCCAGAAGATTTGTGACCCCCGAGAGGCAGGCCGATTCGTTGGTTCGAACCGATACCGCCTTCTGTCAAAGCCACCGGCTTTACCGAAAATCCCGCGCCTTCACCCTGATACCGCCGGCCCCCGGCCCCTGCTGCCCGTCCGTCGCCACCTCGCGCTGCCCGACAGTCGCCAGATCCCGCGACAGATCGACGATCCGATGGGCGACGAGATGCACGACCTCGCCCTCGCGCTGAACGCGGCCCCGCACGGCGATCATGCTCGATGAGAGAATGACCCGGCGATAGCGCTCGAAAATCTTCTGCCAGACGACGAGATTGGCGATGCCGGTCTCGTCCTCGAGCGTGATGAACATGACGCCATTGGCCGAACCGGGGCGTTGGCGCACCAGCACGATCCCGGCAGCCTCCAGCCAGCGCTGATCACGGGCCGCCATCGCCTCGGCGCAGGTGACGATCCGGCGCCTCGCCAGGTCCTCGCGCAGGAAGGAGACCGGATGGCGACGCAGCGACAGGCCGATATGCCCATAATCCTCGACCACCTCGCGGCCAGCAGGCATCGCTCTCAGCGCGATCGCCGGCTCGTCGAGTTCCGGAACGGTCCGTCCCTCGCGCTCCGAGGCGGCGGCGAAGAGCGGCAGTTCCTCGTCGCGCAGCCCCTTGATGGCCCATTGCGCCTCGCGCCGGGCCAGACCGAACGCCGGGCGGAATCCGTCGGCCGCCGCGATCTGATCGAGCGCCGCCACGGGTACACCCGCCCGCCGCCAGAGATCGTCGACCGAGGTGAACATCTCATCGCCCTGGGCCGCGACGATGGCGGCGGCATGGGCATTGGCGAGACCCTTGACCATCCGCAGCCCGAGGCGGACGGCGAATCGGCTTTCGTCTCCGGTCGGCTCCAGCGTGCAGTCCCAGCGGGAGGCATTGATGCAGACCGGGCGGACCTCCACTTCATGCTCGCGCGCGTCGCGCACAATCTGGGCCGGCGCATAAAAGCCCATGGGCTGGGCGTTGAGGAGCGCAGCGCAGAAGACATCCGGGTGCCAGCATTTGAGCCAGGCCGAGGCATAGGCGATCAGCGCAAAGCTCGCCGCATGGCTTTCCGGAAAACCATAGGAGCCGAAGCCTTCGAGCTGCTGGAAGGTCCGCTCCGCGAAGTCCTGCTCGTAGCCACGCTCGATCATCCCCGAGATCAGCCGGTCGCGGAACTTCGAGACCCCGCCGGTATGCTTGAAGGTCGCCATGCTCTTGCGCAGGAGATCGGCCTCGCCAGCGGTGAAGCCCGCGCATTCGATGGCAACGCGCATCGCCTGTTCCTGGAACAGCGGCACGCCGAGCGTCTTGCCCAGCACCTTCTCCAGCTCGGGCCGGGGATAGTCGACCTCTTCCAGACCCTCGCGCCGGCGCAGATAGGGATGAACCATATCGCCCTGGATCGGCCCCGGCCGCACGATCGCGACCTGCACCACCAGGTCGTAATAGGTCCGGGGCTTCAGGCGCGGCAGCATGGACATCTGCGCCCGGCTCTCGATCTGGAAGGTGCCGAGTGTGTCGGCCTTGCGGATCATCGCATAGGTGCGCGGATCCTCGGCCGGGATCGACGCCAGATCGAGGCGGATATCCTTGTGCTCGGCCAGAAGATCGAGCCCCCGGCGCATGCAGCTCAGCATGCCGAGCGCCAGGACATCGACCTTCATGAAACGCAGCGCGTCGATATCGTCCTTGTCCCATTCGATGATCTGGCGCCCCTCCATCGCCGCGGGCTCGATGGGCACGAGATCGTCGAGCCGGTCATGGGTCAGGACGAAACCACCCGGATGCTGCGACAGATGCCGGGGCGCCCCGCAAAGCTGGGCGGCCAGTTCGAGCGTCAGACGCAATCGACGATCCTCCGGGTTGAGGTTGAGATCGCGGAGCTGCTGCTCAGTCACACCGGCCTCGGACCAGCCCCAGAGCTGGCCGGACAGCGTCTGGATCAGGTCTTCGGGAAGCCCCAGGGCCTTGCCCACGTCCCGCAGGGCGCCCTTGGAGCGATAGCGGATGACGGTCGCGGTCAGCGCGGCGCGCTCGCGGCCGTAATGCTCATAGACCCACTGGATCACTTCCTCGCGCCGCTCATGCTCGAAATCCACATCGATGTCGGGCGGCTCCCGGCGCTCCTCGGAGACGAAGCGCTCGAACAGGAGATCGTTGCGGCCGGGATCGATCGCGGTGATGCCGAGCACATAGCAGACGGCGGAGTTCGCCGCCGATCCGCGCCCCTGGCAGAGGATGCCGCGCGACCGGGCGAAGCGGACAATGCTGTTCACCGTCAGGAAGTAGGGCGCGTAGTCGAGCTTGCCGATCAGGGCCAGCTCATGCTTCAGCGCCGCTGTCACCTCGTCGGGGACACCCTCGGGATAGCGGCTCGCCGCGCCCTCCCAGGTCAGCCGCTCCAGGGTCTCCTGCGGGGTCAGCGCCGGATCGTCGCGCTCTTCGGGATATTGATAGCGCAGCTCGTCGAGCGAGAAGCGGCAGCGATCCGCGATCTCACGCGTCCGGGCCAAAGCCTCGGGCCAGCGCGCGAAGAGCCGGTGCATTTCGGCAGGCGGCTTCAGATAGCGGTCGGCATGGCGATCGCGCCGGGTGCCGAGCGCATCGACGGTGAGATTGTGCCGGATCGCGGTGACGACATCCTGCAGGATGCGGCGTCCGGGCTCATGGAAGAGCACGTCATTGGTCACGACGGTGGGCACACCTAGGCCCGCAGCGAGCGTCGACAGCTCCCAGAGGCGCATCTGGTCATTGGGCCGCCGGCGCAGCGTCAGGCCGAGATAGGCGCGATCGCCAAAGGCATCGCGCAGGCGCCGCAGCCGCAGACCGCAGGTCTCGTCGGCGAGGTCCGGCGCCAGGACCACGATCAACCCCTCGCCATAGGCGACCAGATCGTCCCATTCGAGATGACAGCGCGCCTTGCCCGCCCTCCCCTTGCCCAGCGACAGCAACCGGCAAAGCCGTGAATAGGCCGCCCGGTCGGTCGGATAGACCAGCACCGACATGCCGCAGGCAAGATCGAGGCGGCAGCCGACGATCAGCCGCACCCCCGCCTCCTTCGCCGCCTCTTGGGCGCGCACGATGCCGGCCAGCGTGTTGCGATCGGTCACGGCGAGCGCCTCGATCCCCATTGCGGCCGCAGTGGCGAAGAGCTCCTCGGCCGAGGACGCGCCGCGCAGGAAGGAGAAATGCGACGTCACCTGCAATTCGGCGTAGGCGGGCGCGCTCATCCGAAAATCCCGTGCAGGAACCAGCGATGCGAGCCGGTGGTGGCATCCTCGCCATCGCCGGAGCGGAAGATCCAGAAGCGTTCGCCGGCATCGTCCTCGACCCGGAAATAGTCCCGCACCGCTTGTCGCTCGGCATCGCGTTTCCACCATTCCCCGAAGATGCGCTCGGGGCCGTCGGCCCGGCGGACACGGCGGCGCACGCCCTTCCAGGAGAACCAGTTCGGGGGATGGTCCGGCAGCAACGCCATGGTCTCGATCGGCTCCGGCCGGGCGAGGAGCCGCGACGGGCGCGGCCAATGGTCGGGCCAGCCCGCGCCCGTATCCTCGGCAAGCGCCGGCAGGCGGCGGACCGAGCGTTCGGGCACGTCGCTCGCCACCGGCGCGAAACGATAGACCGCTCGCGCGCCGACCCGGTTCGCCAGCGTGTCGATCAGGCCGGAAATATCCGGCGCGCGCTCCTCGATCAGGCTGCTGGCCGCCTGTTTCAAGGCCAGCGGTTCGGCCAGGGTGGCGGTCAGCGACATGATCTCGATGCCGAAGCCCGGCGCGATGGTCTCGATCTTGTCGCAGAGAAGCCGGGTCAGGCGCGCGGGATCCCGCACCGGCATGGCCAGGCCGATGCGCACCGTCTCGATCCGGTTGTCGACGCGGTGGCAGAGCAGGTCGAGACGGCGTGCGCCGAGGCCCCGCGCTTCGAGCGCTTCGCAGAGCGACATAACCAGCTTGGCCGTATAGCGCGCGATGGTCTCGGCGGCGCCGATCGGTTCGGCGAAAACGCGGCGGACGGAGACCAGCTTCTCGGGCCGAATCGGTTCGATGGGTTCGGCGGCCTCGCCCAGGGCCTGATCGAGACGCCGGCAGAGTTCCGGGCCGAAGCGCCGCGTCAGGGGCGCGCGCGGCTGCCCGATGAGGTCGCCAATGCGGACAAAGCCGAGATCGTATAGCCCCGCTGCGATCGCGGACGGCAGACGCAGGGCTTGCAGCGGCAGCGGCGCGAGGCTCGGGACGGTTTCGCCGGGAGGAGCGATGAGGACGGGATCGGCCGCATAACGCGCCAGCGCATGGGCCGCGCCCCAGTTATCGGCGATGGCGGCGCGGGCGGTGACGCCGGACATGACAAGCCGTCCGGTCAGCGCCTCCAGCATGGCCGTTTCACCACCATGCAGATGGTCGGCGCCGGTCGCGTCGATCACGATCCCGTCCGGCGCGTCGACAGCGACGATCGGACTGAAGCGTTGCAGCACCCAGAGCGCGAGACGTTCGAGGCTGTCCAGGTCGGCCCGCGGGTCGGCGGGCTCGATGTGAAGGCCGGGCACCATCGCCTGGGCCTTGGTGACGGGCATGCCAGCGCGCAGGCCGAGCGCCCGCGCGGCCGGATCGGCCGCCGTCACCACCCGGCGGTTCTTCTCCCTTCCGGCGATGACCAGCGGCGCCTCACCGGGCGGCGCTGCGTCGCCCGCCTTCCGCCGCAACCGGTCTGTCGGCCAGTTCGGCAGGAAGACAGAGATGACCCGAGCCATCGCACGCCTCCAGTTCGATATCGAGACATTCGCCCGCCCGCGCCCGGATCAACTCGACCAGCCAGCGCGGCCGCCCGACACCGGGAACCGGAAGGGGCGCGGACGGCAGCGCCGAGATCCGCCAACGGGTCATCGCCGCCGTCGGCTGCCCGAAATCGCTGGCCTCCGCCTGCCGCCGCCAACGGCGCAGCGCAATGCAGATCGTCGCCGAGCCTTTCGCAGCGAGATGCAGCCGCCGCGAGGCGGTCATCGGCAGGCGCGCGACGTCCCCGACGACCGCTCCCAACCCGCCATGCCGCAGCCCCTCCTCCATACAGGCCAGAACGGCCTTGTCGTCCCCGGCTTCAACGAAGATCACCCGGCCGGGCGGCAATCCGGCCTGCTCCAGCCCCGGCGCGAAGAGATCCTGCAACGCCACGCACCAGAGCACCTGGCCGGTGGTGCGGGCAGCGATCCCGGCGGTGAAACAGACCGCCGCCGCGCCATCCACCGCCCCGTTGCCGCCTCCCGCGACTTCATGGAGGCAGCCGAGCGCCAGCCCGCCACCGGGCAGCTTGCGATCCAGCGGCGCGATTCCGAAGGGCAGCACCTCATGCGGACGCGCCCCATCGCCTTCGAGCCGCGCGATGCGCGCCCGAAGTTCGGCAATGGCTGGGCTGTCTGCACGGCTGGGCATATGAGGATGGCGTCTCCGGGGCTTTGCACTGGTCGATTCCGTTGCTATGTTCTTTATTTGTTCTCTTGCGGGTCGAGAGTCAATCTCGGCCATCCCGGAAGTGATCGGCGGGGCGCAATGCCCTATGGTGGCGTAAAGTATTCGCAAGGAGAGCGGCGGGGCGATGTGCAATCTGTATCGCATTACAACCAATCAGCAGGCGATCCGGGATTTCGTGGCCGCCACCCATGACAGTATCGGCAATCTCGAACCGTCCTTCGATGTCTATCCCGACCGGCCGGCGCCGGTGGTGCGCAACACCGATGGCGAGCGGGAACTGGCCTCGCTGACCTGGGGCATGCCCACGCCCGTCGAATATCTGAAATCCCGTGATGCGCCGGACACGGGCGTCACCAATATCCGCAACACGGCCAGCCCCCATTGGCGCAAATGGCTCGGGGTCGGGCATCGCTGCGTGGTCCCGGCCACCGCCTTTTCCGAATATGGGCAAAAGCTCGATCCGGTCACCAAGCGCAAACCGCTGCACTGGTTCGCCCTCGATGAGACCCAGCCCCTGTTCTTCTTCGCGGGAATCTGGACGCCATGGCGCGGAACCCGCGGCTCGAACCGGACCCCGCGTCCGGGCGATCATCAACTGTTCGCCTTCCTGACGACCGAGGCCAATGGCGTGGTGAAGCCGATCCATCCGAAGGCCATGCCCGCCATCCTGACGAGCCACGAAGAAGTCGAGACCTGGCTGACCGCCGACTGGATCGAAGCCAAGACGCTGCAACGGCCGCTGCCCGATGATCGGTTGGTGATCCTGGAAACGCCAGCCAGCGCGGCCGCCACCGGCATGCTGCCGGGTATATGAGCAAGGATCCGGAGGACGGAATGGGCCGGAAGGAAGAAGAACAGCTAGCGGCCACGCTCTCCAAGGCGATGGCGATGATCTGCGTTCGCAACAGCATGTTGGAGGACCTGCATGCCGGGCCGGCCCCGGTCACGAAGACCGGCGACTATTCCGACGTCTTCGTCATCGACGCCGACGGCAATCGCATCCCCTGGGGAACCGTGTCGAGGCTCGACGACGAAGAGATGCGCGACCTGATGCGCCAGGTGGTCAATCGGCTCTACACGTTCCAGACCTGCTTCGCAGAGCCGCAGTTTCAGGCGATGATCGACAAGTGGCTCGGTGTTGCGCGCAATTGGGACGAGCCGGTCCTCGACGAGCGGCTTGCGGGGCGGCATGCGTAGCCAATCATCAGCGGGACGTCGGCGGCCCGGTGGGTTGGGTAGCCGGTTCAGATCTCGTCCTTGGAGGAAGTGTTCGCCACTGATCAGCCAACGCGCCAGCCGGAGATCACGGGTCAGAACCTCTAGGTCGTGAGGTGAGAGCTGGCGAAAATCGTATCCAGAAGTTCTCGGCGGGCGCTAGGGCGTGTTGACAAAAGGGATTCACCGGGCGCGGTGATCGTGATTCAAGCTGGTATCTGCAATGGAGACCAGCGTGGCACGAAACCTGATGTCGAACGACG
>Ga0180222_1001708_pt1 | contig 21014 bp, 19 predicted proteins | sample eDN5th37CKraftOP_FD_151336 | JGI IMG/M metagenome (GOLD analysis project Ga0180222, IMG submission 151336) | Enriched Organic Plus compost microbial communities from Emeryville, California, USA - eDNA 5th pass 37_C Kraft OP (version 2) (version 2) ... | reverse complement strand
AAGCTGACACCTGGATCATCGGGTTCCCCCTACCAGGCCGATATGCAAACTCCCTCGCCGAAAAACGACCAGACCGCCCGCATATCCCTTCAGATATACCATAATGTCAAAAAGCAGAGGAAACAAACCACCCGAACCGCACCAAATTCATGGCGAAGTCCAAGCCATCCATTCCCAAGATTTCCGGTCCTTGCTGCGTCCAGCGCCGCTAGATCCGTCCGCCGCAGCGCCTTGCTGCGTCGGTGAAGCGGTATCTAGGGGCTGCGGATGCGGCTTGCAAGCGGAAAAATGCGCCCTTCCGGAAGAAAAATGGCAAGCCAATGATTTCATGTCATTTTTCTGTCGCAGATTCGGGCAGATAATTCCCGCCCTGCCGGGTCTTCGGGCAGACCGTGAGGCGGGAACGCATGCGGACGGGCCGATTGCGCCGCCGAGTCGGACCGGGATGCGCCGCCGGCCCCGCCACAGGATCGCTTCGGAAGCGGCCGGAAAAGAAAAACGCGGCCCCGAGGGACCGCGTCTGCATCGCCTGGAAGCGGGGATCAGCGCTTCGAGAACTGGAACGAGCGGCGCGCCTTCGCCTTGCCGTATTTCTTCCGTTCCACCACGCGCGAGTCGCGGGTCAGGAAGCCGGCCGCCTTCAGGGCGGCGCGCAGCGAAGGCTCGTGCAACTGCAGCGCCTTCGAGATGCCGTGCTTGACCGCACCCGCCTGGCCCGACAGGCCGCCGCCGGCGACGGTGGCGTAGACGTCATACTGACCCGAGACGCCGGCAACCTCGAAGGGCTGGCGCAGGATCATCTGCAGCACCGGACGGGCGAAATATTCGGCCATGTCCTTGCCGTTGACGGTGACCTTGCCCGAACCCGGCTTGACCCAGACGCGGGCGACCGCGTCCTTGCGCTTGCCGGTGGCATAGGAGCGGCCCAGCGAATCGCGCTGCGCCTCGCGAACCGGGGCAGCCGCCGGAGCAGCCGTCGCGACCGATTTCAGATCGTCGAGGGTTTTGATGTCTTCGGCCATGGCTTACGCGCTCCGGGTATTCTTGGCGTTCATGGACTTGACGTCCAGGACTTCGGGCTGCTGGGCCTCATGCGGGTGCTCGGCACCGGCATAGACGCGCAGGTTGGTCATCTGCTTCTTGCCCAGCTTGTTGCGCGAGATCATGCGCTCGACGGCCTTGATCACCACGCGCTCGGGATGGGCGCCTTCCAGGATCTGGCGCGCGGTGCGGTGCTTGATGCCGCCCGGATGGCCGGTATGCCAGTAGTATTTCTTGGCATCGCGCTTGTCGCCGGTCATCTGCACCTTGTCGGCATTGATGATGATGACGTTGTCGCCCATGTCCATGTGCGGGGTGAAGGTCGGCTTGTGCTTGCCACGCAGGCGCATCGCGACGATCGAGGCAAGGCGGCCCAGGACGACGCCCTCGGCGTCGATCAGGATCCACTTCTTCTCGATCTCCGCCGGTTTCGCGGTATAGGTTTTCATCTGTCGGTCCCTTTGGGGGCTGTAATTCGAGATGGCGGTATATCGGCGAAAGCCGCGCGCAGGTCAAGCGCATCACGCCCCTATTCCAGAAGCGATTTCATATACTTGCAAAATAGGTATTTAAATACCGCATCGCAAGCCCCGCCGGGGTCAGCGTTTCGGCGGAATCGAATAGGTCATCGAGCAGCGCGCCACCGGCTCCTCGGCGCCCTCGGAACGGATCAGCACCTCGCCCACGGCCAGCGCCCGCCCCAGCTTCAGGATGCGGCAATCGGCCAGAAGGTCGCGCCCCGCCGCTGGCTTGCGCATGAAGTCGATCGAGGCGTTGGTGGTCACCGCCAGCGCCACCTCGCCGATCCGGGCCAGGATGGCCAGGTAGATCGTCACGTCGGCCAGCGCGAACATGGCCGGGCCGCTGACCGTGCCGCCCGGGCGCAGGTGCTGGTCGTCCACCGCCAGCCGCGCGGTCAGCCGCGCCTCGTCCAGGGATTCGACCCGGACTTGCCCGGCCACCTGCGGGAACGCCCTGCCCAGGAATTCGTTCAGCGCCTCGCGCCCCATCACCAACGCCATGCTTCCCCCCTGCCGGAACGGCGGCTAGACTGACCGGCAAAGCCCGGAAAAGACAAGCCTCGCCGTGGCGTCAGGAGGAATCGCATGAAGGACGGGAACCCCGAACCGCTGGTGCTGCGTCAGGACGACGGTCCTGTCGCGCGCGTGATCCTGAACAGCCCGATGAATTACAACGCGCTCTCCACCGCGATGATCGATGCGCTGTCGGATGTGCTGGATGAGATCGCGGCGAATGACGGCATCCGCGTCGTGGTTCTGGCCGCGCGCGGCAAGGCCTTCTGCGCCGGGCACGACCTGCGCGAGATGCAGGGCGCGCGCAATGACGAGGACGACGGCCGCGCCGCCTATGGGCGGCTGTTCTCGCGCTGCGCCGAGATGATGCAGAAGCTGCCCGCCCTGCCCCAGCCGGTCATCGCCGAGGTGCAGGGCATCGCCACCGCCGCCGGCTGCCAGTTGGTCGCCAGCTGCGACATGGCCGTTGCGGCCGAGGACGCGCGCTTCGGCGTGAACGGGGTCAATATCGGGCTGTTCTGCTCGACGCCGATGGTGGCGCTCTCGCGCGCCATCCCGCCGCGCGCCGCCTTCGAGCTGCTGGTGACGGGCGAGTTCATGGACGCGGCCCGGGCGCGCGAATTGGGCCTGATCAACCGCGTCGCCGCGTCCGAGGCGCTGGAGGCCGAGACGATGGCGCTGGCCCGGCTGATTGCCGGGAAACTGCCCGCCGCCGTGCGCATGGGCAAGCGCGCCTTCCATGCCCAACGCAACCTGGGCCTGGCCGAAGCCTATGAGGTCGCCGGCGCAGTGATCTGCGAGAACATGCTGCTGCCCGAGACCGCCGAGGGCATCCAGGCCTTTCTGGAGAAACGGCCGCCGAACTGGGACTAACCCAGCGCCGCCAGCCAGGGAAAGGTCTCCAGCAGCCAATAGGCGAAGGCCGGGAAGGCTCCGGTCAGCAACGCCACGCCGACCACGACCAGCAGCCCGCCCATGATGCGCTCGATCAGCTTCAGATGCGGCTTGATGCGGTTCATCAGGCCGATGGCCCGGTTGATGAAGATGGCCGACAGCAGGAAGGGGATGCCCAGCCCCAGCGCATAGACCGCCAGTAGCGCCGTGCCCTTGCCCATCGCGCCGCCGGTCGCGGCCAGCGACAGGATCATGCCGAGCTGCGGCCCGATGCAGGGCGTCCAGCCGAAGGCGAAGGCCAGCCCCAGGACATAGGCCCCCAGCGCGCTGCCGCCCCGCTCCTGCGTGTCGATGCGCGCCTCGGCATCCAGGAAGGGGATGCGGATGATGTGCAGGAAATGCAGGCCCAGCAGGATCACCACCACCCCGGCGCCCCGCGCCAGCAGATCCTGCCACTGCAGAAACATCCGCCCGAAGGCCGAGGCCGCCATGCCCATCAGCAGAAAGACCGTGGACAGGCCCATGACGAAGAACAGCGCCGGCACCACGGCGCTGCGCTCGCCCGATTTCAGCCCCCCGACCCCGACCCCGGTCATATAGGCCAGATAGGGCGGCACGATCGGCAGCACGCAGGGCGACAGGAAGGACAGGATCCCGGCCAGCAGCGCGACCGTCGCGGCGGGCAGGAAGGCGGCATCTGCTAGCTCGATTCCCAACATGGCCGGCACCTTGGCGCAAGGAAAGGGCGCGGGGAAGCCCCGCGCCCGTCACTCTTTCGTGGAAGGCTGCGACAGATCAGCCCAGGGACCACCAGCCGCGGCGCTTGGGACGCGGAGCCTCCTCGGCCATCACGGACTCGGAAGCGGGTTGCGCTTCGGGCTCGGGCGCGATCTCGGCGGGCTCCTCGTCCGGTTCGGCTTCCACCGCAGCATCAGTGGCTTCGGCTTCGGCTTCGGCTTCGGCTTCGGCTTCGGCTTCGGCTTCGGGCAGATCGGCGGCCGGCGCCTCATCCGCAACAGGCTCGGCGGCAGACTGCCCCGGCGCGGCGGCTTCCGGTTCCGGCTCGGCCGGCCCGGTCTCGGCGGTCGCGGGCAGCTCTTCCGCCACGGGCTCGGCAGCGACCGGCTCGACCGGAGTCCCCTGCAGAGCCACCACCTCCGCAGTCGCGACCGGCTCGGCCATGGCGGTCTCCGCCTCGGCCGGCTCATCGGTCTTGCGGCGGCGCGAGCGGGTGCGTCGGCGCGGCTTCTCGGCCTCTTCCGCGACCGGCTCCGGTGCGCTCTCGGCTTCAACCGAGGCCGCCGCCGTCACCTCGGCTTCCGCAGGCTGCTCGGCCTCCTCGGTTTCCGAAACCACCTCCTCGCCGTCCTCGGCGTGATGCGCCTCGCCCTCGCCGTTCTTGCCTCCCCGGCGGCGACGGCGACGGCGGCGGCGCTTGCCGCCATTCTCGCCATCGCTCCCCTCGGCACGGCCGTCCTCGGCATGATCCTCCTCGGCGGTCTCCTCGACCTCTTCCTCCTCGGCCGGCTCCTGGTCATCGATCAGCGCCATCAGCCGGGCATCGACCGAGACCACCGGCGACACAATCTCGGGCACGTTGCGGGTGGCGGTCTTGAACTTCTCGATGGCGAAATCGGGCGAGATCAGCGCCGGATCGGCCTCGACCCGGACCGAGAGACCATAGCGCGCCTCGATCGTGGCGATATGCTCGCGCTTGGCGTTCATCAGGAAATTGGCGACCGCGACCGGCGCCTTGACCAGCACCTCGCGCGAACGCTTGCGGGTGCCCTCTTCCTCGATGGCGCGCAGGATGGTCAGCGCCAGGCTGTCGTCCGAACGGATCAGCCCGGTGCCATGGCAGTGCGGACAAGGTTGCGTGGTCGATTCCAGCATGCCCGGCCGCAGCCGCTGGCGCGACATCTCCAGAAGGCCGAAGCCCGAGATGCGCCCGACCTGGATGCGCGCCCGGTCGGTCTTGAGCCGCTCCTTGAAGCGTTTCTCGACCGCGGCGTTGTTCTTGCGCTCCTCCATGTCGATGAAGTCGATGACGATCAGGCCCGCAAGGTCGCGCAGCCGCAGCTGGCGCGCGATCTCCTCGGCGGCTTCCAGGTTCGTCTTCAGCGCGGTTTCCTCGATCGAGCCTTCCTTGGTGGCCCGGCCCGAGTTCACGTCGATGGCGACCAGCGCCTCGGTCACGCCGATGACGATGTAGCCGCCGGATTTCAGCTGCACGACCGGGTTGAACATGCCGCCCAGATAGCTTTCCACCTGATAGCGCGCGAACAGCGGCATCTGGTCGGTGTAATGCTTCACGTTCTTGGCATGGGACGGCATGATCATCTTCATGAAGTCCTTGGCCGTGCGGTAGCCGCGCTCGCCCTCGACCAGCACCTCGTCGATCTCCTTGCTGTAGAGATCGCGGATCGTGCGCTTGATCAGGTCGCCTTCCTCATAGATCGGCGCCGGGGCGATGGACTTGAAGGTCAGTTCGCGGATCTGCTCCCACAGCCGCATCAGGTATTCATAGTCGCGGCGGATCTCGGTCCGGGTGCGCTGGCTGCCGGCGGTGCGGATGATCAGGCCGGCGCCTTCCGGCACCTCCAGCTCGCTGGCGATCTCCTTCAGCTTCTTGCGGTCGGCGGCGTTGGTGATCTTGCGGGAAATCCCGCCGCCGCGCGCCGTGTTCGGCATCAGCACGCAATAGCGGCCGGCCAGAGACAGATAGGTGGTCAGCGCGGCGCCCTTGTTGCCGCGCTCCTCCTTGACGACCTGGACCAGCATGATCTGCCGGACCTTGATCACTTCCTGGATCTTGTAGCGGCGGGCGCGCGGCTTGCGGGGGGGCGAGATTTCCTCGGCCACGTCCTCTTCGGCGACGGATTCGATGCCGTCATCCTCGGCGGCTTCCTCGCCGCTTTCCTCGGCGCTGTCCGCAGCCGGTTCCGGCTCCGGCGCCGCGGCAGGCTCGGCGGCAAGGCCCTCGACCGGGGCAGCATCGCCCTCGGAGGGGTCCACCACGGCCATGCCGGCGATCTCGTCCGAGGCCAGCACGGCATCGCCGCTTTCGGCGGCGGCGGCCTTAGCCGGCTTGCGGCGACGGGGGCTGCGCTTTTTCTCACCCTCGTCGGCCTCGGCGGCGGCGGCCTGGCGCTCTTCCTCGATCAGCGCCTTACGGTCGGCGGCGGGGATCTGGTAATAATCGGGATGGATCTCGGCAAAGGCCAGAAAACCGTGGCGGTTGCCGCCGTAATCCACAAAGGCGGCCTGCAGCGAGGGTTCGACCCGCGTCACCTTGGCCAGATAGATGTTGCCAGCAAGCTGCCGCTTGTTGACCGTCTCGAAATCAAATTCCTCGACTTTGGTTCCATCGACCACGACAACCCGAGTTTCCTCGGAATGCGTGGCGTCGATCAGCATTTTCTTTGACATGTTTCCGTCTTTCGGGCAGCCGCACCGGCCCGCACACTGGCGGGGGCAAGGTCCGGCTGCCGCATGAGAGGACAGCGAAGGCCGCGCCGCCAGCAGCAATCGCGGCGGTCAGGGTCTTGCCCTGCCGCCGTGCCCGATCAAGCTGCGTTGCGCGATCCATCGCGTCTGTTTACCTTTCTTGGCCCATCCCGCTTGCGCGGTCCGGGCTGCGATCACGGATGCCCAGAGGCCCCTTGGGGCGTGGGCAGAATTTTCCGCGCGTGGCACCACCGGCACTTTTCGGGTGTCGCGGCTGGCTGGCGCGCTGCGAAACTGGCGAGGTCGAGCAACCATGAGTTGTGGCGCCCACCCTACTCGGGCAAGATAGCGGGGAAGGGCCCGCCGTTACAATGGGTTTTTCAGCCAAGGCCAGGATTCGCCGATCCGGTCGACCTGCCGCCCTCCGCCCGCTCAGAGGTAGTCGCCCCGGCTCAGCCCGTATTTCGCCATCTTTTCGTTCAGCGTCCGGCGCGGCAGGCAAAGCTCGTCCATGACCGCGGCGATGCTGCCCTTGTGGCGGCGCATCGTGTTGTCGATCAACATCTTCTCGAAGCTTTCGACATATTCCTTGAGCGGCTTGCCCTCGGTCGTCGTCGCCTCCTGCGTATCCTCGCCGTCCGCCATCAGCAGCGAGGCGATCGAGCCCGAGCCGCGGCGGTTCTGCAGGACCGCGCGCTCGGCCACGTTGATCAGCTGGCGCACATTGCCCGGCCAGGGCGCCTGCAGCAGCTGCGCCGCCTCTTGCGCGGTGACCTGCGGCGGCTCGCAGCCGTATTCCTCGGCGAATTGCTCGGTCATGCGGGTGAAGAGCGTCAGGATGTCCTCGCCGCGCGAGCGCAGGGGCGGCAGGGTGATCTTCAGCGCGGTCAGGCGATAGAACAGGTCGGGCCGCAGCGAATCCTCGGCCCGGCGCCCCTCGCCGCGCGCGTTCGAGATGGCGATGATCCGCGTCTCGGCCGGGCTGCCCTGGTCGGCGATAAAGGCCAGCAGCCGCGCCTGCAGCGGGTCGGACAGCGCCTCGATATCCTCCAGGCACAAGGTGCCGCCGCGCGCCTCCTCGACGGCAGGCAGGCCGTTTTCGACCGGGCCGAACAGCTTCGCGGCCAGCACCTCGTCGTTATAGGCCGCGCAGGAGATCGGCACGAATTTCTTGCTGGCACGCGGCCCCACGGCATGCAGCGCATGCGCCACCAGCGTCTTGCCGGTGCCGGTCTCGCCGTCGATCAGCACATGGCCGTCGGCCTGGCCCAGGTCCAGGATATCCTCGCGCAGCCGGTCCATCACCGGGCTGGCGCCGATCAGCTTGGACATGACCTGCTGGCCTTCGGAAAGGTCGCGGCGCAGGGCGCGGTTGTCCAGCGTCATGCGCCGGGCCTGGCTGGCCTTCTTGACCAGCTCGGTCAGGCGCTCGGGGTTGAAGGGCTTTTCCATGAAGTCCATGGCGCCGATCCGCATCGCCTCGACCGCCATCGGCACGTCGCCATGGCCGGTGATCATGATGACCGGCAGGCCCGAATCGATGCCCATCAGCCGCTTGAGGAAAGCCATCCCGTCCATGCCCGGCATGCGGATGTCGGAAATCACCACGCCGGGCCAGTCCGCGCCGATCACCTTCAGCGCCTCTTCGGCGGTGGCAAAGGTCTCGGCGTCGAAGCCGGAAAGCGCCAGCCACTGGCTGATCGATTCGCGCATGTCGGGTTCGTCATCGACGACGGCTATCTTCAAAGTGCGGCTCATGGGCCTTTACCTCTTTCCATCATTCCGCCGCCAGCCGCGTCCCGGCCTTGCGGCCAGGATCGTGCAGCGGCAGCTCAAGCTCGAATACGGCGCCCCTGCCCCCTTCGTCCGAGGCGTTATGCGCCGTCAGTCGCCCCCCGAAATCCGCGGCGATGCCCGACGAGATCGCCAGCCCGAGACCGGTCCCCTCCCCAGGCTTCTTCGTGGTGAAGAAGGGTTCAAACAGATTTTCCAGGTCCGATACACCCGGCCCGTTGTCGCGCACGGACAAGAATGCGTGAGAGCCCGAGCTCACGGTGATCTCGATGGCCGGGTCGCGGATGCCCTTGATCGCGTCGATGGCGTTGCGCAGCAGGTTGATGATGATCTGCTCCAGCCGGATGCGGTCGCAATAGACCATGACCGGATAGCGCGGGATATTGCGCTGCAAGCGGATGGTGCGGCTCCGCAGCTGCGGCTCCATCATCACCAGCGCGCTGGACAGCGCGGCACGCAGGTCCACCGGCTCGAAGGCCTCGCCACCCTTGCGGGCATAGGATTTCAGCTGCCGGGTGATGGCGCCCATGCGCTCGACCAGGTCGTCGATGCGCTGGAAGCTGGACAGCGCCTCCTCGGCCCGGCCGCGCTGCAGCAGAAGCCGCGCCCCGGCCAGATAGGTCTTCATCGCCGCCAGCGGCTGGTTCAGCTCATGGCTGACGCCGGCCGACATCTCGCCCAGCGCGGCCAGCTTCGATGATTGCTGAACGGTCTGCTCGGCGACGCGCAGCTCTTTCTGCATGCGCTCGCGCTCGGCGATCTCGCGGGTCAGGCGCAGGTTCAGCGCCCGCAGATCGGCCGATTCCCGCATCCAGGCCGCCGATTCCACCCGCGCCCGGCGCGACAGCAGATAGAACACCGCCGCCAGCAGGATGGCGAAGCCCATGATGACCATGGCCAGAACCGCATTCACCCGCTCGCGCACCGATTCATAGGTGGTGAAGGCGATCATCTTCCAGCCGCGGAACGGGATGCGGGTCTCGGACTGCATCACGGCGCGGCCCTTGACATAGGCATCGGCCGGGGGCGCGGCCCAATCCGCCGTGACCTGGAAGGCCCGCGCGATGGCCGAGGGGGCCGAGCGCACCGCCAGCGCCTCGGGCAGGGTCAGGCCGCGCCAGCGCGGCTCGGTCGACAGGATGATCTGCCCGGCGCTGTCGGTGACCGCGATGGCGTCCGATATCCCGGCCCAGGACCGCACCAGCCGGGACAGATCGGCCCCGACCACCACCACGCCCAGCGTGCGCCCGTCCGACACGACGGTACGGGAATAGGTGAACTCATAGGCGCCCTGCGGCGAGGGCGAGACGGTGAAGACCGTATCCTTGGACCGCAACGCCTCGACGAAGAACGGCTCCTGCACGTAATTGGTGCCGATCAGGTGGCGGTTGGTCGATCCGACCACCCGACCCGAGGCGTCCAGCAGCTTGATCGAGGCCGCCGCAATCTCCTTCTGGGCCGAGATCAGCCGCGCCGAGGTTCCCGAGAAATCATTGCCCGACAGGGCCGAGATCAGCGCCGGGTCGCGCGCCAGCAGCAAGGGCACCACCGAGGTGCGCTGCAGTTCCGACAGCAGGTTGCCGGTATACAGCGCCGAGCGCAGCTCGGTGCGCACGCGCGTCGTCTCGGAAAACCGCGCGGTCAACCAGGCATTGGTGAACCAGACCGTGCCCGCAGCCACGATCAGCAGCACGGCGATCGCGCCGCGCAGGCCCCAGCGACTGGTCATAGCCGCCCTGCCATCCGGGAATCCGGTGGAATCGTCTTCCTCTCGCATGAGCCTCCGGCACCGCCCCCCATGGGGATCGATGCAGTCTAGTGCGCGAAGGGTCGCCGCTCAAGTCAGGCCGCGACAAGCTCCTGAACCAGCGAGGCGAACAGCCGCGCGCCATCGGTGCCGCCATGCGCCGGATCGGCGGCACGTTCGGGATGCGGCATCATGCCCAGCACCCGGCGGTTTTCGGACAGCACCCCGGCGATATCCTCGACCGAGCCGTTGATCCCCGGCGCGTAGGTGAAGGCGATGCGGTCCTGATCCTTCAGCGCCGCCAGCCCTTCGGCATCGATCTGGTAATTGCCGTCGTGATGCGCGACCGGCACCCGGATCTCCTCGCCCGCCGCATAGGCCGCGGTGAAGGGGCTGGCCGAGGTCGCGACCTTCAGCACCACCTCGCGGCACAGGAAACGCAGGCCGGCATTGCGCATCAGGGCGCCGGGCAGCAGGTTCAGCTCGGTCAGCACCTGAAAGCCGTTGCAGATGCCCAGCACATAACCGCCGCGCGCCGCATGGGCCTTGATCGCGCCGGCGATGGGCGAATGCGCGGCGATGGCACCGCAACGCAGGTAGTCGCCAAAGGAAAACCCGCCCGGCACCGCGACCAGATCCGTACCGGCAGGCAGCGCCTCGTCCTTGTGCCAGACGCGCGCCACCGCGGCCCCCGCCTGCTCCAGCGCAATGGCCAGGTCGCGGTCGCAATTCGATCCGGGAAAGGTGATGACGGCAGCTTTCATGGCGGGCCTCCGGGATAAATGCCTCGCGCCTCCCATACTGCAAGCCGGCGCGACTGTTAAGCGGCTTTGCACGGCCGCCGGGCTACTTCGTTCCCAAAGCATTCAAATCCCCGACACCCGCGCCCGCCTTTCACCGTTTCCCAAATACTCATGTGGCGGCGCCACAAGCGAAAAGGGCCGGGTTTGCCCCCGGCCCTTCGCAATCCTGCGCGACGGATCAGCCCGCCAGCGCCTTGTTCAGGTATTCGTCGACCTTTTCCAGGTAGCCCATGGTGGTCAGCCATTTCTGGTCCGGCCCGACCAGCAGCGCCAGGTCCTTGGTCATGTAGCCGTCCTCGACCGCCTGCACGGTGACCTTCTCCAGCGTCTCGGCGAAATTCTTCAGCGCCGCGTTGTCGTCCAGCTTGGCGCGGTGCTTGAGACCGCCGGTCCAGGCGAAGATCGAGGCGATCGAGTTGGTCGAGGTCTGGTTCCCCTTCTGGTGCTCGCGATAGTGGCGCGTCACCGTGCCATGCGCGGCCTCGGACTCGACGATCTTCCCGTCCGGCGTCATCAGCACCGAGGTCATCAGGCCCAGCGAGCCGAAGCCCTGCGCGACGGTGTCCGACTGCACGTCGCCGTCGTAGTTCTTGCAGGCCCAGACATAGCCGCCCGACCATTTCATCGCCGAGGCGACCATGTCGTCGATCAGGCGATGCTCGTAATGGATGCCCTTCTTCTTGAACTCGGCCTCGAACTCTTCCTCGTAGACCTTCTGGAACAGATCCTTGAAGCGGCCGTCATAGGCTTTCAGGATGGTGTTCTTGGTCGAGAGATAGACCGGATAGCCGCGGTTCAGCCCGTAGTTCATCGAGGCGCGGGCGAAGTCGATGATCGACTGGTCGAGGTTGTACATCGCCATGGCGACACCGGCGCCCGGGGCCTGATAGACCTCGTGCTCGATGGTCTCGCCATCCTCGCCGACGAACTTGATCGTCAGCCGGCCCTTGCCCGGGAAGCGGAAATCGGTGGCCTTGTACTGGTCGCCGAAGGCGTGGCGGCCGACGACGATGGGCTGGGTCCAGCCGGGGACCAGGCGCGGGACGTTCTTGCAGATGATCGGCTCGCGGAAGATCACGCCGCCCAGGATGTTGCGGATGGTGCCGTTGGGCGACTTCCACATCTTCTTCAGGCCGAATTCCTCGACGCGGGCCTCGTCGGGGGTGATGGTGGCGCATTTCACGCCGACGCCGTATTGCTTGATCGCCTCGGCCGCGTCCACGGTGATCTGGTCTTGGGTGCGATCGCGCTCCTCGATGCCGAGGTCGTAATATTTCAGGTCGATGTCCAGATAGGGAAGGATCAGCTTCTGCTTGATGAAGTCCCAGATGATCCGGGTCATCTCGTCGCCGTCGAGCTCGACGACGGGGTTCTCTACCTTGATCTTCGACATGGGTGGTCCCTTCGATTAGGATTCGGCTCGGTGGCGCTATAGCGGCATTCAATGCGAAAGGAAAGCCCGGTATGCGATTGCATACCGATCAATGCGGCCGCTTCGGCAGAAAGGCGTAAAGCAGCAGGGCCACCAGCCCGCAAGCGCTCGCCAGCAGCGCGAAGGAACTGGTGAAACCCTCGCCCACGCCAAGGAACGAACGGCCAACCGTCAGGCCGACCAGCAGCAGGAAAAGCCAGGGCTGTTCAGCTCGCCGGATGCCATGCGGAAAGGACAGCCGCAACGCCAGCAGGCAAAGCAGGACCAGGCCCAGCGCCTCGCCGATGCCGATCACCCGGGCTTCGAGCCGCGAAACGGCGCGGAAAGCCTCGAAGCCGCTGCCCGGCGCATAATCCCCGGCGATCAGCGGCTCCACCAGCCGCAATCCGTGATCCAGCGCGCCCATCCCCAGCACGCATAGCGCAAGCGCGGCCAGCCGTCCGCCCATGTCAGCCCCGGAAATAGACCCGCGCGCTTTCGCTGAGCCAGGACCACAGCGTCGGCGCGCCGCGTTCGATGCGGACCCCGACGCGCTCGACCAGCTGTTCGTAGGTCACGCGGTATTCGACCCAGGTGCCGCCGCCCGAGGCGATGTTCTGCATTACCGGCTGCGCCCGGTCGAGCGACTTGGCGAAGACCGCGTCGGGGGTCTCGTTCGCCTCAAACTCGGTCCAGAGCGCATGCAATCCGGCCCCTTGCGCCACCGGCAGCAGGCCGAAGATCCGCCCGGCGGCGGCCTGCTCGGCGGCCAGCTGCGCCGCGCCGTGATGCGCCGCGCCGCCCTGCGCGTGGATCGGCACGTCGCCGGTATCGATCTCGACCAGATCGTGGATCAGCAGCATGCGGATCACCCGGCCGATCTCGACGCCCTCGCCGGCATGGGACGCCATGACCAGCGCGTAAAGCGCGAGGTGCCAGCTGTGCTCGGCGCTGTTCTCGCGCCGCGAACGGTCGCAGAGCAGGCTGGCGCGCAGCACCGATTTCAGCCGGTCGGCCTCGGCCAGGAAGGCCAGGCGCTGCGCCAGTTCCCCCTGCGGCGCGCGGCCATCCAGCAGGGCCTGCGCGGCCTGCATCGCCTCGGGCCATTCCGCCCACAGCCGCCGGGCGCGGCCCGATGTCATGTTGTCGCGGACGATGGCGACGTGATCGGCCAGCGGCTCGGGCGCGCAAAGCACCTGGAACAGCGGCTGTATGTGGTCCATGCGCTTGGCCATGCGGGCATCCGGGCTCTCGCCGGCCTCGAACTCCCGCCACAAGGCCAGCAGCGCCTCGCCGCCGGGCAGCATGCCGAACAGCCGGCGCGCGGCGGCTTCCTCGGCCGCCTGCACGGCGGTCGCGTCATGGGCCAGATGAATCGGATGGTCGCCGCAATCGATCTCGACCAGGTCGTGCAGCAGCAGCATGGCGATGGCGCGGTCCGAGGCGCCGAAGACCAGCGCGTAAAGCGCGACGTGCCAGCTGTGCTCGGCGCTGTTTTCCGGCCGCGACAAGTCCATCAGCACATTCGCCCGCTCGACGGATTTCAGCCGGTCGGCCTCGGTCAGGAAGGCGAATTGCAGGGTCAGGTCGGTCATGTCGAATGCCTGGGGCCGGCAATGCCGGCCCCGTTTCCTAGCGCGTGTTCTCGGTCAGGCGGCGGCGCACATAGGCCTGCACCGTGTCGATCATCGGCTTCATATGCACCTCGTCGTCGCGGAAGAAGTGGTCCGCGCCCTCGATCTCCTCATGGGTGATGGTGATGCCCTTCTGCTCGCGCAGCTTGGCGACCAGCGCATGGGTGTCCTTGGGCGGCGCCACGCGGTCAGCGGTGCCGTTGATGATCAGCCCCGAGGACGGGCAAGGCGCAAGGAACGAGAAATCATACATGTTCGCCGGCGGCGCGACCGAGATGAAGCCGGTGATCTCGGGCCGCCGCATCAAGAGTTGCATGCCGATCCAGGCGCCGAAGCTGAAGCCCGCCACCCAGCAATGCTTGGAGTTCGGGTTCATCGCCTGCAGGTAGTCCAGCGCCGAGGCGGCGTCCGACAGCTCGCCGATGCCCTGGTCGAATTCGCCCTGGCTGCGGCCGACGCCGCGGAAGTTGAACCGCATGACGGTGAAGCCCATGCGGTGGAAGGCATAGTGCAAATTGTAAACGACCCGGTTGTTCATCGTGCCGCCATATTGCGGATGCGGGTGCAGGATGATGGCGATGGGGGCGTCGGGCGCGGCTTGCGCGTGATAGCGCCCTTCGAGACGACCTTCGGGACCGGGGAAAATCAGTTCGGGCATGGGCTTCCTTTGAAACTCGGGTTCCTTGACCCAGTGGCGTCGCGGCTCTAGATCGTCAATCTGGGAAGCGCGCCCGACATAGGCAAGACGCATTCAAGGACGGCGCCGGGGGAATTAGCCCCTGGCTCGCGCGTCGTCAATGGTTTGCGGCGGGAGGAGAGGCAAGATGAAACTGTCCACCAAGGGACGTTACGCGATGGTCGCCCTGGTCGATCTGGCCATCGCCAAGGGCGACGAGCTGACCTCGCTGGCCGAGATCTCCAAGCGGCAGGACATCTCGCTGCCCTATCTGGAGCAGCTTTTCGTGCGGCTGCGCCGCGCCGGGCTGGTCGATTCCGTGCGGGGACCGGGCGGCGGCTACCGGCTGGCCAAGGCGCCCGAGACGATCCGCGTGGCCGATGTGCTGGAAGCGGTGGACGAAACCGTCAGCGCGCTGCATGTCGGCGCCGGCGCCTCGGGCGGGGTCTCGGGCTCGCGCGCGCAGACGCTGTCGAACCGGCTGTGGGAAAGCCTCTCGGCGCATGTCTACGTGTTCCTGCACAATCATACGCTGGCGGACGTGGCAAGGAACCAGCTGCTGCCCTGCCCCGCCCTGCCCAAGATCCTCTCGATCGTGGACGACTAGGCCATGCGGGTCCTAGTCGCCGGTCTGGGCAATATGGGGCGCAGCCATGCTCTGGCCTGGCTGAAGCAGCCGGGGGCCGAGGTCATCGGTCTGGTCAACCGCTCGCCGGTCGATCTGCCCCCCGAGCTTTCGGCGATTCCGCAAAGCCAGGATTTCCACGAGGCGCTGCAGCGCCTTCGCCCCGACGTGGCGGTGATCGCCACCTATTCCGACAGCCATGCCGAATATGCCATCGCCGCGTTGCGCGCCGGCGCGCATGTCTTCGTCGAAAAGCCGCTGGCCACCACGGTCGAGGACGCCCGCCGCGTGGTCGAATGCGCCGGTGAGACCGGCCGCAAGCTGGTCGTCGGCTACATCCTGCGCCACCATCCCAGCTGGCAGCGCCTGATCGCCGAGGCGCGCGCGCTGGGCGGGCCCTATGTGTTCCGGCTGAACCTGAACCAGCAAAGCTCGGGCCCGACCTGGCAGGTGCACAAGGCGCTGATGCACACCACGCCGCCCATCGTCGATTGCGGCGTGCATTACGTCGATGTCATGTGCCAGATCACCGACGCGCCCCCGGTCGAGGTGCGCGGCATGGGCCTGCGCCTTTCGGACGAGATCGCGGCCGAGATGTATAACTACGGCCATTTCCAGGTGATCTTCCAGGACGGCTCGCTGGGCTGGTACGAGGCCGGCTGGGGACCGATGATGTCCGACACCGCTTTCTTCGTGAAGGACGTGGTCAGCCCCCGCGGCGCCGTCAGCATCCGCATGCCCGACGACGCGCGCTCGGACGATATCGACACCCATACTCGGACCGCCACCCTGCGACTGCATCGCGTCGGAGAGCCGGATCAGGATCTCTCGATGCGGGACGAACCCGGCCATCAGGAGCTTTGCGACGCCGAGGCCGCCTTCATGGCGCGCGCCATCGCCGGGGACATGGATCTGGACCGCCACATGCGCGACGCGGTCTCCTCGCTGGCCGTCTGCCTGGCCGCCGACGAATCCGTCCGCACCGGCCAGCCGGTGCGATTGCGCATCTGATCCCCGGACGGCGGCCGCCGTCACGCCCCTGTCACGCTTCCTTGCGAAATGCGGGACATGGCCCTAAATGAGCCCTTCGTTTCCCGCTTTCACGGTCGCAAGACCAAAGGACCCGCGCCATGTCCGACCTGCAGACGCCCTATTACCTGATCGACCTCGCCAAGCTGCGGGTGAACATGGAGCGAATCCGCTATCTGCGCGAACGCTCGGGGGCGAAATGCCTGCTGGCGCTGAAATGCTTCGCCACCTGGTCGGCCTTCGACTTCATGCGCGACTTCATGGACGGCACCACCTCGTCCTCGCTGTTCGAGCTGCGGCTGGGACACGAGGAATTCGGCAAGGAGACCCATGCCTATTCCGTCGCCTGGGCCGATCACGAGATCGACGAGGCGCTGGGTTACGCCGACAAGATCATCTTCAACAGCCTCGGCCAGCTTGACCGCTATGGCGCGCGGGCCAAGGCGCGCGGCATCGCCATGGGGCTGCGGCTGAATCCGCGCTTTTCCACCTCGGGCTTCGACCTGGCCGACCCGGCCCGGCCCTTCTCGCGCCTGGGCGAATGGGATCTGAACCGGCTTGAGGCTGCGCTTGACCGCATCTCGGGCGTGATGATCCATTACAATTGCGAAAATGCCGATTTCGAACTGTTCGACGCGCAGCTCGACCGGATCGAGGCGGAGTTCGGCGGCTTCCTGGAAAAGCTCGACTGGGTCTCGCTGGGCGGCGGCATCCATTTCACCGGCGAGGGCTATCCTCTGGACAAGCTCGCCGACCGGCTCAGGGCGTTCTCGGAAAAGTTCGGCGTGCAGGTTTTCCTGGAGCCGGGCGAGGCCAGCATCACCCGCTCGACCTCGCTGGAGGTCACGGTGCTGGACACCATCCATCACGGCAAGGACGTGGCCATCGTGGACAGCAGCATCGAGGCGCATATGCTCGACCTGCTGATCTATCGCGAGACGGCGAAGCTGCCGCAGGAGGGCGAGCATCCCTGGCAGATCGCCGGCAAGACCTGCTTGGCCGGCGACATCTTCGGCGAGGGCCGCTTCCCCGCCCCCCTGAAGGTCGGCGACCGGATCAGCATCGCCGATGCCGGCGGCTACACCATGGTCAAGAAAAACTGGTTCAACGGCGTTCCCATGCCCGCTATCGCCATCAAGGCCGAGGACGGAACGATCCGCGAGGTTCGCCGGTTCACCTACGACGACTACAAAGCCAGCCTGTCCTGACCAGGCGCAAGCCATCCCCTTTCCTTAGCCCCCGAAAAGGAGACTGAATTGGCCAAGAACGTGCTCATCATCGGCGCCGGCGGCGTCGCCCAGGTGGTCGCGCATAAGGTGGCGCAGAATGCCAAGGAATTCGGAACGCTGCATATCGCCAGCCGAACCGTGTCCAAGGCCGAGAAGATCATCGCGAGCATTCGTGAGAAAGGCCATTCGGTCGCATTCGCCGCCCATCCGCTGGACGCGATGGACAGCAACGCGGTGGCCGAACTGATCCGCCAGATCGACGCCGGCATCGTGATCAACGTCGGCTCGGCCTTCGTCAACATGACCGTCCTGCAAGGCTGCATCGAGACCGGCGCGGCCTATATCGACACGGCCATCCACGAGGACCCCGCCAAGGTCTGCGAGACGCCGCCCTGGTATGCGAACTACGAATGGAAGCGGCGCGAGGATTGCAAGAAGGCCGGCGTCACCGCCATCCTGGGCGCGGGCTTCGATCCGGGCGTGGTCAACGCCTATGCCCGGCTGGCCGAGGACGAATATTTCGACAAGATCGACTCGATCGACATCGTGGACATCAATGCCGGCTCCCACGGCCGCTATTTCGCCACCAATTTCGACCCCGAGATCAATTTCCGCGAATTCACCGGCACGGTCTATTCCTGGCAGGGCGGCGAATGGCGCACCAACAAGATGTTCGAGGTGGGCCGCGAATGGGACCTGCCCGTCGTCGGCAAGCGCACCGCCTATCTGTCCGGCCATGACGAGGTGCACAGCCTCTCGGCCCGCTACAAGGACGCCGACGTGCGCTTCTGGATGGGCTTCGGCGAGCATTACATCAATGTCTTCACCGTGCTGAAGAACCTCGGCCTGCTTTCCGAGCAGCCGGTCAGGACCGCCGAGGGGCTGGAGGTCGTGCCGCTGAAGGTGGTCAAGGCGGTGCTGCCCGACCCCGCGAGCCTCGCGCCCGATTACGAGGGCAAGACCTGCATCGGCGATCTGGTCAAGGGCACGCTGGACGGCAAGCCGGGCGAGGTCTTCATCTACAACGTCGCCGACCACAAGGACGCCTATAACGAGGTCGGCAGCCAGGGCATCAGCTACACGGCGGGCGTGCCGCCGGTCGCGGCGGCGATCCTGGTCGCGCGCGGCACCTGGGACGTCAAGAAGATGGCCAATGTCGAGGATCTGCCCGCCCGGCCCTTCCTTGAACTGCTGGGCGAACTGGGCCTGCCCACCCGCGTCATCGACGCCTCGGGCGATCATCCGCTGTAAGCGGCCCGCCCGCTTGCCGAAAACGCCCGCGGCGGGGAACCCGGCCGCGGGCTTCGCGTTTCCCCCGCGCGGAACGGGGGAGGGTCGGATGCCGCCAGATCAGCAACGCAGCAGCCACATGTTTCCCTTTTCCCCGCCCTCGGACAAGGGCGTGGCCAAGGTCGCCAACTGGGCGGTGATCGGCATCTTCGTCATCCTGCTGTTCAGCTTCTTCGCGCAGGCCCGCAGCTTCCTGATGCCGGTGACGCTGGCGATCCTGCTGTTCTTCGTCTTCATCCCCTTCCGCCGGCTGATGGAGCGGCTGGGCATCGGCGCCGTGGTCACCGCCGCCATCGTCTCGTTGGGTCTGGTGGTGGCCGTGGTGCTGATCGGCTTCATCATCTCGGGGCCCGCCAACCGGCTGATCGAGAACGCGCCGCAGATATCCGAGCGGCTGGAGCAGCGGTTCACCGAATTGCGCAGCAATTTCCGCGGTATCGAGCGCGCGGCCGAGAAGATCGACGAGATCGCCGGCGGTGGTGCGTCCGCACCCGATCCCGCCCCCGCCTCCGGCGAGACGCCGCCCGATGCGACGCTGACCGGCACCCTGAGCACGGTGCCCGCCCCCGGCGCGCCGCAGACGCCCGACCAGCAGATTCAGGTCGAGGTGAACGCCACGCCGCCATCCTCGACCCTGGCCAGCGTGCTGGACCTCGGCCCCGCCTTCGTCGGCCAGATCATCTTCACGCTGTTCTTGCTGTTCTTCCTGATCTCCTCGGGCGACCTGCTTTACCTGAAGATCGTGCAGAGCTTTGATTCCATGCGCGAAAAGCGCGCCGCCTACCTGGCGCTGCGCGAGATCGAGGACAGCCTGGGCACCTATCTGGGGGCGATCACCCTGATCAATGCCTGCCTGGGACTGGCCATCGGGCTGGCCATGTGGGCTTGGGGCATGCCCAGCCCGGTGCTGTTCGGGCTGGCGGCGTTCCTGCTGAATTTCATCCCCTATCTGGGTTCGGTCACCGGCATCATCATCGCCACCCTGGTCGGCCTGTTCGTCTTTGACGGCCTGTTCGCGCCCCTGATGGTGGGGCTGACCTATCTGGCGATCACCGCGCTGGAGGGGCAGCTGATCACCCCCTATTTCGTCTCGCGCCGGTTGCAGCTCAATACGGTGGTGGTGTTCCTGACCGTGGCGCTCTGGGCCTGGCTCTGGTCGGTGCTGGGCATGATCGTGGCCGTGCCGCTGCTGGTGGTGATGCGGGTGCTGGCCGACCACATTCCCGGCCTGCAGAAATTCGGCAATTTCCTGGCCGGCGAGGACCCGCCCGCGCTGGAGGACGAGGACGAGGAAGAGGCGCGCGAACTGGTCGAGGCCGGCGACGAGGCGGAGGATGCCGCCGCGGCTTCGGCGGCGACCATGGTGCTGGCCACCAAGGATTGATCGCGACGGCTCTGGATAATTGGCGAAAACATGGCATGATCGCGACGCCATTCATGGACGAATCGCGACATGCCCGAACACGACCCCTCCGCCGATCCGAACCAGCCGCGACTGCGCATCGGCTTCCTGCTGACCCCGCGCTTCACGCTGTCGGCCTTTGCCACCTTCGTGGACGTGCTGCGGCTGGCGGCCGATGACGGCGACGGCTCGCGCCCGATCCGCTGCCGCTGGCGGGTGCTTTCGTCGGACATGACCTCGGTGCAATCGTCCTGCGGCATGCGCATCGAGCCCGAGGAACGGCTGGGCGACCCTGCCCGCTTCGATTACATCATCACCGTGGGCGGGCTGATCGACGGCGGGCCCGGCCTCTCTCCGGACCAGGCCGCCTTCCTGCGACGGGCCGCGGCAGCGCGGGTGTCGCTGGGCGGGCTCTGCACCGGCGTCTTCGCCATGGCCCGAATCGGGCTGATGGACGGCTATCGCTGTTGCGTCAGCTGGTTCCATCATCAGGATTTCCTGGCGGAATTCGAAAAGATGCGCCCGGTCTCGGACCAGATCTTCGTGGTGGACCGCGACCGGATCTCTTGTTCGGGCGGGGTCAGCGCCGCGCATCTGGCGGCCTTCCTCGTCGATCGCCACCTGGGACGGGCGGCGGCGCGCAAGGCCCTGTCGATCCTGATGATCGACGAGCCGATGGCCGGAGACCGTCCTCAGCCTGGTCTTCCGCTTGAGCTGCATGCGCGGGACCCTCTGGTGCGGCGGGCGCTTCTGGCGATGCAGCAGAACCTGCATGCGCCGCTGCCGATCGCGCGCATTGCCCGCGATCTGGGGGTGGGGCGGCGCAAGCTTGAGCGGCATTTCAACGCCGACCTGGGCATCCCGCCGGCCGATGCCTCGATCCGCATCCGGCTGGCGCAGGCGCGCATGCTGCTGGCGCGCACCGACCGCACCGTGACCCGCATCGCCGAGGAGACCG
>Ga0180222_1001707_pt1 | contig 21040 bp, 20 predicted proteins | sample eDN5th37CKraftOP_FD_151336 | JGI IMG/M metagenome (GOLD analysis project Ga0180222, IMG submission 151336) | Enriched Organic Plus compost microbial communities from Emeryville, California, USA - eDNA 5th pass 37_C Kraft OP (version 2) (version 2) ... | reverse complement strand
GCTGTTGCCGGGCAGAAAGGTCTCTTCGACCATGCGGAGCTTCTCTTCCGGGGTCCACCGCCTACGGCGCTGAACCCCTCCGAGAACCTCCGCATGCACATAGCTCCTGGGATTACTGTCGGTCATATGCCTCACTCTTACATAAGTGTGAGGAACTGTCCGGTCATTTTGGGGGCCGCTTCAAAAAGCACGCCCAAGAATTCCTCGCAAAGATTGGAGATTCGAGCGCGCAGCCAGCGGAAACTGAGGAGGAGGATTTTCCAGCACCCGACGACGACGCAATTTCGCAGAATGCCTCACAGTTGGCAGAAGAAACTACTGCCGATTTCCTCCTGCGCCGTATCCATCAGGGCTTGTCCGGCTTCGAGTTTGAGCATTTCGCGGCTCATTTGATGGAATGCATGGGTTACACAGCGCGGGTAACTGAGAAAACCGGCGATGGCGGCGTTGACGTAATTGCCCACAAAGATGCGCTCGGGTTTCAGCCGCCTATCATCAAGATTCAATGTAAGCGCCAAACGGCTCAAGTAGGCGAGCCTGAGGTTAGCCAGTTGCTTGGAACCCTTGGCGAGGGCGAATATGCATTGTTTCTGACCCTGGGGTCATATTCGCGGCAAGCTCGGATCAGGGAGCGCAACAGCCCCCGTCTTCGCTTGATTGACGGTGAGCAGTTGGTTGACATGATCTTGGACCATTACCCACAAATGTCGCCGCGATATCGGAATATGCTCCCCTTACGGCAAATCTATGTGCCGGACTTGAAGGCTGAATAGGCCAATCAGCACTAGCAAATCGATCGGGGGGCAGTTTAGGGGGCCTTTCGGAAACCGCATTGTTTAAAAAGCGTCGTGAAACCGGCGAAAATGGCCAATTTTGCGGTTCCCGCTACCATTTCCGCTCGCGCAGATGCATCAGAACACCTTGCGCAATTCGACGAGGAAGGTCCGACCAATCGGATCGCGGCGAATGGGCTGGTAGGCCTGCGGGGTTTCGCCCGCGAGGTTGGTCACCCGCTGGCGATTGTTCAGGAGATTGTCGAACGAGGCGGTCAAGCGCACATTCTTCAGCGCCTTGCTCCGGGGGAAGGCCCGGCCGACGTCGGCGAACGCTTTCAGGTCGATGGTGGTGAGCGCCCCGAATGCGAGGAGATCAGGATCGGCGAACGATCCGATCACGATATTGCTCGCACCGCGGCGCTGCGCTTCGATCCGGACCCCGCTCCCGCCCTGGGTAAGAGCGATGCTGCCCGTCGTATAATGGCGCTGCTGACCGCCCGACAGCCCGACCACGCCGCCGTTCAGAAGGTCAATCTCGGGCAATCCCTCGCGAATGACGGTGCGACTGTTGAGGAGCCACGTGTGCGACACATTGACCTGGAGGCGCAGCGGAATCGGCCGGGGCGCAGATGACGATCGCGGCGGCGTGCTTCCACCTGCCCCGGGCACGGCGCCCGACAGGGGGAAGGCAAGCCGGAGCCCGAAGCGCAGTTGCTCGCCGCGCTGCCGCGCAAAGTTCACCGAGCGATTGTCGACGAGGATAAGCGTGCCATTTGCGTCGCGCTGGAAGCGATCGGGAAAGGCTGCAACAATAGCGGCGCTTGGCGGCGGGAGCGCGCCAATCTGGTTGCGCAGATCGTTTCGGCTGTACTCGGTGTCGAACTGGAGGCCGTATTTGCGATAAGGCGTGAGCGTAAGCGCGATGCTGCGGGCTCGCTGTTCCTCGTTTTGCAGATCACCGCCGCCACCGTAGATCGCGGTCACGTCGACCGTATCCCCCGTGAGCGGATCGAAATAGGGAAGATTGGGGGTGATCACCACCGGCGCCGAGAGAAGCTCGGGCACAATCGCCCGGTCCTCGCGGCTGTCGAGAGCCACGACGCGGAGCCAATCGGCGGGCTGCCAGTTGAAGGCGAAAGAATGGCGCCGGAGCGACCCGAAGCGGCCGAGGTCGGTTCGCCCGATGTCGAGAGCAAGCTCGCTGTCGCCAAGATCGGGGAGGAAGGGCGTTGCGCGGCTCGTCAAGGGAATGGTGACGCCGAGCCGGCCGCTATATTCGTGGCGATCGAGCGACCTTAGCCCCGACGTGTCCTCGGCGCGGTAGCGTGTCCAGAGAGCGCCGGTTGCGGCGCGAAAGCGAAGCGGGCCGGCCCAAAGCTCTGCGACCGGCCCCTCGGCATCGATGAGCAAGGCGCCATTTCGGCCCCGGCTGTTGCTTCGCCGCTCGCTGATCGGAATGAGCGCGGCGAGCGAGCCGTCGAACGGATTGACATCGGCAGGCACGCGATTTGCCCCGCCGGCAAGCGGGCCGCTGAAGCGGGAAATATAGCCGGAATGCCGCTCATCCCACCGACCCGACAGCGTCGCGCGCCAGCTTCCCTTGTTGGCGTTGAGCGTTGCGGAGAGCGAGCGAAAGTTCGACCTGTTTTCGTTTCGCAAGGGACGCGCCGCGTCGCTGAGGAGCAGGCTTGCGCCGCTGTCAAACGGCGTGAGCGGGTGAAAGGCCGGGATGAGGAAGCGTCCGGTCGGAAGCCCGCTCGCGCTTCGGTTGACGTTCCAGCTGAGCCTGCCGTTGAAGGAGAGCGCAAGCCAGGAGGCCAGTTCCTTATTCCCCGAAAGCGAAAGTTCGATGGGACGGTAGGAGCCCCGCAAACTGCGATAGGCCCCGTCACCGACGGGATTGAGGCGATTGGCGCCCGAGGCAAGATCGGCGAGCGAGGGATTGTCAATTCCCGCGGGTAAGGCAACGCTGCCCACCGGAACGCCGACGAGCGCAGAGAGCGCGGGATCGATTTCAGTTCCGAAGGCCGGAAGGAGATTGCCGAGCGGCGAATAGGGAATGGCAAGCGATCGCGGAATGAAGTCGCGCTCGGTTTCATAGAGCGTTCCCGACTGGCCGCCGCGAAGCGTCAGGTTGATGCGATCACGACCCTTTATGTAGGTGACGATCGCCTCGCCGCGCGAATTGCCCCACCCGCCCTCGGTCGCGGTCTCGCGGCTTGCGGTGAGGGTAAGGCTGCGAACCGAGGGGCGCAGGACGATATTATAGGCCCGCTGCCCCGCATTGCCGCCCACGCGCTGCGCCGAGCCGCGCGGAAGCGTCTCGATCCGGGCCACGGCTTCGACGGGGATATCGGCGATGTCGTCGGGATCGCTAAGGGGCTGGCCATTGACGAGGAGCACCGGGTCGGTGTCGCCATTCTCGCTGCGTATCTGCGATACGACTTCACCGAGCGTGCTTGCAGCATAGGATGCGATCGCGTCGCTGTCGTAGCTTTGCTCGGCGGGCTCGTCCTCGATCGCGGTCACGGCGACGCGCCGGCCGTTGACGATAATGATATTGCGGTCCGGCTGAGAGGCATCGCTGTCTTGCTGATCAGCCGGCGGCTCCGGCGCGGCGACTGCAGAAGCATCCTGAGCCATGGCGGGCGATGCGAACGCCAGGACAGCGAGCGAAGAGCCGCACCCCAGCCAGGTCCGCGCTCCAAGGCGCGAAGCGCATGTCACGATTTTTCCCCCTCGAAGACGAAACGCCTCGCCGGCCTGAACCGGCGAGGCGTTCCTCAGACCATTTGGTTTGCCTTACAGCGAGTAGTTCGGCACCGAAATATAGGTGCCGTTGCTGCTCTCCGTCCCGGCGCCCCACGGGGCAACCTTGAACCAGTCGGTCGTGCACTTGTCGCCGGTATAGCCGTTCTGCTGGCGCCATTCGCCCGGATTGCCCTTCTTGCCGTTTCCGCCGCCAGTGCTCGGCGAAATGCAGACGACAACCTGACCGATATGGAATTCGCCCGTCACATCGATGCGGCCGCCATGCGCCTCGAAGCCCGGAAGATTGTCGGTCTGCGCCTGGTCGATGGGCGTACCGGCAACCGTTGCATAGAGGACTGGCGGATCATAATGCTCATCGATGATTTCATCGTAAGCGGGTGTACCTTCGAACCGGCAACGCGGGTTGTTATCATTGGGGATGTAGAGCTGTCCCCACCACGGCTGGCCATTATCGGTTTGCTGTTCGCAGTTTCTGCGGATGGCTTCTTCGTCACCGCCGGTACCGTCATCGTTGAAGACGTAGACGCCAACGGCGCGGTGATGAATGACCTCGGCCGGATAATATTTTTCGAAATTGATGTTGCAACTGAAGTCGTAGCGGAAGGTCGATTCAAAATCGGCGGTGTAATTATAGCTGTGATCGGGCCAGTAGCCCGCCGTCGACCATTGGTCGCCGAACAGGTTGACGCTGCCGCCGATCCGGAACGGATCGCCGCGAATTTCGGACGTTGCCGGGACATAGGGACCGATAAGCTCGATCGAGCTTTCATCGATCGTGCGCGGGCCGGTTTCGGTCGGACCGCTCACCAGCGTCGCGCCGCCGAGCACGACTTCCCCCGACCACACATCGCCGTTGCCCGTATCATAGCTTGCGGCAATCGCGTCGCATTGCGACTGCATCTCCGCCAGCGTTCCCGCGTCCGGACCTTGCGGCAAAGGCTCCTGCGTCGGAACCGCCCATGCTGCCGTGCTCGCAATCGACGCGAGTACCATCGCGCTTGCCGCGGCAAGCGATGCTATTTTCCTGGTCATGATATTCTCCCACTCGTGGCCCGCCCTGCGGGCTTGGTCGCTTATACGAAGGCTCGATGCGACCCGAGTCGCCTTCATGCAACCTTAATGTAATAAGCTATTTTAGTTAAGCCCAAAAGTTGCATGTCTCACGGTGGGACGCACCGCCCCGAATATATGAATTCGCGGGGTGAGCGGCACGCGTATCCTGAACATATCTCTTTGAACTTCCGTCATTTTCAAGAGCGCACACCTTGGGCGCTGCGGGAGATTTCCCGCGCCGTGCGCAAGGTGTAGGCAGCGACCTGGGGTTGCATTTTATGAAACCTTTGTTCTCCAAAAGCCACCGAGGGCTTACAGGCACGCTCAAGATCAGTTTGCCGACGCCTTTCCCCAGGGAAGGATCGCTGTAATCCTTGTCCCCATGCCCCGCGTCCGCGAGGCAAATCCTGGCGCTGGGCCCCGATGGCGTCGATCTTCGCGCGGGGGGAGCAGGCGCTGGGCCGCATTAAGAGGGCAAAAGGGCGCGGGGGGAGCGGGTCCGGCCAGCCGTTCACCCGCTTCCGACGATTTCGGCTGCGCCTAGGCGGCCTTCACGCTCACCCGCTGGTCGACAAGCTGCGCCTCGCCATAGGCGGTGAGAAAGGAGATGTCGGCGGCATCGCGGCCGGCCGCGACCTTGATGAGATCTCCCGCGCCTGCCATTCCGGTCGCATCGATCAGATGCCAGTCGCCGCCGACAAACACCTCGGCGACCGCATGGAAATCCTGCGGCTCGACATGGGGCGCATAGGCGCTGACGACGCGCGCTGGGAAATCGGCGGCACGGGCGAGGGCGACAAGGACATGCGCATAATCCCGGCACACCCCGCGCCGCGCGAGAAAGCTGTCGATCGCGGTCGTTCCCGTATCGCTCGTGCCCGCAGCATAAGTGAAGCTCCGCGCGATCCAGTCGCGCATCGCCGCGATCTTTGCGCCGCCCGCGATGTGGCCGAACTCGGCCTCGACAAAGGGGACGAGCTGGTTCGAGGGACAATAGCGCGATTCGTTGAGATATTGCACCACGCCCGGAGGCAGGCGGTGAAGCGGCACCTGCGCAAGCGGTTCGAGCGGCCGGTCGCGGCGCTCGACTTCGACAATTGCAGAATAACGCGCCTGCAGCCGCCCGCCGCAGCGAACCCAGATCCGCTCGCCAATCCCGTCGGGGGCGGCGATGCGGGCAAAATGTTCAGGCGTGCCCGCATCGAAACGCGAGCGCGCGACATGCTGCTCGCCCGGAAGCGCTGCGGCCTCGACCTGAAGCATCAGATAGATGGGCTGGGGGAGACGATAATCGAGGAGGACGGAGATCTGGAACTTCATCGAGAGATAACGCACGGAGGGTCATTCGGTGGCGCGCCGCAGCGAATATGGTGGGCGACACGCAAATGCAAGGATGCGCAAAGCGCTTTCAGGCGATATGGGGGCGCCCGCGCGCCCAGCGCCGTCCATTCCAAAGGTTCAGCATGACCGCCTCGCGCACCATCCCCTTCATTGTCGCCACCATCTTCATGGACGCGGTGGGTTTCGGCATCATCATGCCGGTGCTGCCGCAGCTGGTGATGGAGGTCGGGCGCATCGACCTGCCGGACGCGATCGAGGTCGGCGCGTGGATCGGCCTCGTCATGGCGGTTGCGACCTTTCTCGGCTCGCCGCTGCTTGGCAATCTGTCGGACCGCTTCGGGCGGCGGCGCGTGCTCCTGCTCGCGCTCGCCGGGCTCGCCGCGGACTATATTCTGCTGACGGTCGTCGACACCCTGCCCTGGCTGTTCATCGCTCGGGCCTTGTCGGGCTTCTTCGGGGGGAGCTACGCGGCCGCGCAGGCCGCGATTGCCGACGTCACGCGCCCTGAAGAACGTGCGCGCAACTTCGGGTTCGTGGGCGCGGCCTTCGGGATCGGCTTCGTTGCGGGGCCGGTCATCGGCGGTTTCCTCGGGGAAATTGGGCCGCGCACGCCGTTCGTGGCCGCAGCGGTGCTTGCGGCGGCGAACATGCTCTATGGCCTCTTCATCTTTCCCGAAACGCTGCCAGCCGAGCGGCGCCGCGCCTTCGACTGGCGGCGCGCCAACCCGCTCGGCGCCTGGCGGGCGATGCGCGCGCTCCCCGGCATGGAGAGCGCCGCGCTGGTCCTGCTGCTTTGGCAGATTGCGAGCCTCGTATATCCAATGACGTGGAGCTTTTACTGCATCGCGCAGCTCGGCTGGACCCCGGGGATGATCGGCGCCAGCCTCGCCGCGGTCGGGGTGATGATCGCGATCGGCCAGACCTTCGTCGTCGGTCCCGCGGTAGCACGCTTCGGCGAGCGCGATGCGGCCACCTTCGGTCTGCTCGTCGCGGTCGCGATCTTTGTCGGCTTCGCCTTCGTCAGAACGACGTGGGGCGCCTTCCTGCTACTCGTCCCGACCGCGCTGCAAGCGCCGGTGCAGCCGGCGCTGATGGCGATGATGTCGCGCCGCGCATCGGCCGATACGCAAGGCGAGGTCCAGGGGATTTCGGCGATGGTCATGGGCTTCGGCCAACTCGTGGCGCCCCTCCTCCTCACCGGGACGATGGCATGGTTCACGGGACGAAGCGCGCCCGTCCATTTCCCCGGCGCGGCCTTTCTGGTGGCGGCCTTCTTCGGACTGCTCGCGGCCGCAATGCTGCGCCGCCTGCCGCGCGCCGCGCGAACCGAAGATTCAGAGATGCCGGCTCAGATACCTCCGTCGGTCACCGTATAGCCGGCGGCCTCTATGCCCGCAGTCACCGCCGCAACGCAGGCGGCGACGGCATCGGCGTCGGTCGAGCGGATCACGAAATTGGCGCCGGTTCGCCCTTCGCGGAAGAAAGGATAGCTGCCGATCGCGACGCCCGCATGAGCGATCTCGGCCGCACGCAAAATGTCGGCAACTTCGCTTTCGGGCGCCCAGGCGCCGATCGTGCGGGCAACGAGCGGGGCGCCGCCCTCGAGCTCGCCGGTGAGCGCGTCGAGCATGCCCGCGGTGATATGGGGAACCCCCGCCATCACGAAGAGATTGCCGATGCGGATGCCCGGCGCGCCCGACATGCGGTTCGGGATCAGCTCGGCGCCGGCTGGAACACGCGCCATGCGCAGCCGCGCCTCGGTGAGTTCGCCCCCGCGCGCCGAATAATAGCGCTCGAGGATCGCGCGGGCCTGCGGGTGGATCACCACCTCCACGCCCAAGGCCTTTGCCACCGCATCGACGGTGATGTCGTCGTGGGTCGGACCAATGCCCCCGGTTGTGAAAACATAATCATAGCGTGCGCGCAGCGCCGTCAGCGCGTCGACAATCTCTTCCTCGACGTCGGGAACGATCCGCACTTCGCGCAGGCGAATCCCCTGCACGTCGAGCCAGGTCGCGATCTGCGCGACATTCTTGTCCTGGGTGCGGCCCGAGAGAATCTCGTCACCGATCACCAGCACGGCGGCGGTCCAGATGCGTTCGTCGCTCATCCCTTTGCCTTAACCCGCTGCCGTGACAAAACAAGCCCACTGGAAGCCTGAGCATGTTCCTGATATGTTCCAGCCGAATCGACGGGAGATGATGGATGGCCGACAATCTCATATTCTACACCAACCCCATGTCGCGCGGGCAGATCGTGCGCTGGATGCTCGAAGAGGTGGGCGCCCCCTACGAAACGCGCTTGCTTGATTTTGGTACGACGATGAAAGCGGACGATTATCTGGCCATCAATCCGATGGGTAAGGTGCCCGCGGTCGTCCATGCGGGCAAGGTGGTAACCGAATGCGCCGCGATCTGCGCCTATCTCGCCGACGCCTTCCCTGCCGCGGCCCTCGCCCCCTCCCCCGCCGATCGGGCCGATTATTATCGCTGGCTCTTTTTCACCGCCGGCCCCGTCGAGCAGGCGATCACCGCCAAGTTTTTCGGGATCGAGCCCGACGCCGACCAGCAACGCTCTGCGGGGTTCGGGACGCTCGAGCTCGCGCTCGGCGCGCTCGAGCGCGCGGTTGCGGGCAAGACCTATGTCGCCGGCGAGCGCTTCACCGCCGCCGACGTCTATGTCGGGAGCCAGATCGACTGGGGTATGGAGTTCGGCACCATCCCTGCGCGTCCCGCATTCGAGGCCTATGTCGCACCGCTGCGCGAGCGCGCGGCTTACAAGCGGGCCAAAGAGATCGACAACGGCCTCATTGCCGAGATGCAGGCGGCGAACCCCGCGTAGGAGGCGTCTCGCCATTCAGGATCAGCCCTTCATCGCCGCTGAGGCCGCGCCCTCAGGGCAGCGCGCGAAGGAGGCCAGCGGCGAGCGGCGCGAGCCGCGCAATTTGCGGGTCCTGCGATTCGGCTGCACTGACGTAGACCGCCTGGGCAAAGGCGGTGCTGTTGTGGACCGCGGCGAGCTTGGCATCGCTGTCAAGGGGCGGCTGAAGACGCTTGGCTCCGCCAGCGGCGAGCGCCTCGAACCAGGCGCTCCACGCCGATAGGTCGATGTCGGCGCGGCGGGCAAGGAAGAGTAGGGGCCGCGCAAGCCGGCCGGGCTCGCCATAATGATAAAAGACGGGTTCGCCGGGCACCACCTGCGACGCGATTGCACTGAGGAGCAAATCGGCATCAGCGCGCGTGAGCCGCGGGTTGAGCGCGAGCTGCAGCATGAGGTCGGCGCCGTGCGCAACGCCATGCCGCCACCCCTCGCCTTCTTCAAAGCCGCGATAATCGGTCACGCCGCTCAAATAGGCGCTCCCCGCTTCGGCGAGCACGTGAAGCTCCGCGTCGGTAAGCCAGGGAGCGATCCGGTCGGTGCGCGCGATCTCGGACAGCGCCAGCGCCGCAAATGGCCGGCGGAAGCCCAGCTCATCCTCCTGCGCCGCCAACGCGGCCGTCAGCTGCCGCAGCGCCTGGCGCATTTGGGGGGCGGTCAGCTGCCTTGCCCGCAGGCCCTCGGACCAGAGCATGTAGGCGAAATCGTCGCGCACCGCAGGATCGGGGTCGCCGAGACAATTGGCGAGGGCATCGAGATCAGCCTCGCCCGCCTTGGGAAAAAATGTGGCCGCATAGCTTTTAAGATCGCCATCGGCAGGCGGCGCGATCGAACAGACCGCCTCATTTGCGGCCGCCGCCGAGGGCGAGGCGATGACCAGCGCGGCCAGCAGACTCAATTGTTTCACCTGCCCCCTCCCTCAATGAAAAAAGCCCGGCGAGTGTTTCGCCGGGCTTTCGTGCCGTGTCTCTGCCGGTGCGCTTATTCGCGGCTGCCGAGCAGGTTGAGCAAAAAGGTGAACATGTTGACGAAGTCGAGGTAGAGGCTCAGCGCTCCCATTACCACCGACTTGCCCACGAAATCGGTGCCGCGGACATAGAAATACATGCTCTTGATCTTCTGCGTGTCATAGGCGGTGAGGCCCGCGAAAACGAGCACGCCGATGACGCTGATCGCAAGGCTGAGCGCCCCCGACTGGAAGATGAACGCGTTGAGCAGCATGGCAACGAGAATGCCGAACACGCCCATGATCAGGAAGGTGCCGAAGCCCGACAAATCCCTCTTGGTCGTATAGCCATAAAGGCTAAGGCCGAGGAATGCGGCGGCAGTCGCGAAGAAAGTCTGCGCGATCGACGTCTGGGTGAAGGCGAGGAAGATCGTCGACATCGACAGACCCATCACCGCAGCATAGACCCAGAAGATCGCCTGCGCCGCGGTCGTCGACAGCTTGTTGATGCCAAAGCTCAGCACCATCACGAAGGCCAGCGGTGCAAGCATCACCACCCACATCAGCGGGCTGCCGATCATCGAGGCCGTGAAGCCCGAATTATAGGCCAGCATTGCGACGATGCCCGTCAGCAACACCCCTGAACCCATATAGTTGTAAACCGACAACATGTACGACCGCAGACCGGCATCAACGGCTCCGTCTGCCGTACGGACGGCGCCAAAACCGGACGCCGCCACATTGGGGTCGTTCCAATTCGCCATTATCAAATCTCCATCACTGGCCAGACCATACCGGCCGTACGGGCAATATCGGCATTTTATCCGCGGCTTTCAAGCGAAACCGGTAAAAACGGGAAATGGGGCCGAGCAAGCGTGACCCAGCGCGGCGGGGCGCCTATGTTCGCCGCGCCATGCCCAAGCACCGCCTGTTCGTCGCCCTCCGCCCGCCGCGCGCCATTCGCGCCGAGCTCCTTGGCGCGATGCATGGACTGGCGGCGGCGCGCTGGCAGAGCGACGAACAGCTCCATCTCACGCTGCGCTTCATCGGCGAGGTCGACCGCCACCGCGCAGAAGATATCGCCGCAGCGCTCGGCGTCCTCCACGCCCCCGCGGTCACGGCGCGCATTTCCGGGGTCGGGATATTCGAGCGGCAGGGCCGCCCGCACACGCTCTGGGCGGGGGTCGAACCGCACGCACCGCTCGCTGCGCTCCACCGCAAGGTCGACCAATGCCTCATGCGCGTCGGTATTGCCCCCGAGACGCGCGCCTTCACGCCGCACATCACGCTCGCGCGGCTCAACCGCTCGGCAGGGCCAGTCGCGCCCTTTCTCGCGCTTCACGGCGATCTTGCAAGCGCGCCCTTTCTCTTCGGCCATGTCATTCTCTTCGAAAGCGAGCTCGCGCGCGGAGGCTCGCGCTATCACCCAGTCGCGCGCTACCCGCTTGAGAATTTGGACACGAGCGCCGAGGCGACTGCGCTGACGTCGGCCCAGGTCGCCGCGAAGCCCCCCTCGTCGCCATAATAGGGATCGGCGACGCTTTCACCCGCGCGCCCCGGCACAAGATCGAGCATCAGCATGAGCTGCGCCGTCGCATCGGAAGGCCGGATCGCTTGCGCATCGCGCAAATTCTGGGTGTCGGCAGCAAGGATGAGGTCAAAGCGCCGAAAATCCGCCACGACAAGCTGGCGTGCGCAAAGAGCGCCGATGTCGGTTCCGCGCCGCCGCGCCTCGGCCTGGGCGCGGGGATCGGGGGCCTTGCCAACATGCCAGTCGCCGGTGCCAGCCGAATCGAGCCTCCCTGCAATCCCCGCTTCGGCGAAGGCCGCACGCGCGGCGCCCTCTGCGAGCGGAGAGCGACAGATATTGCCAAGACACAGGAACAGGATGGCCGGGACATCGGATCGGTCGTGATTCATGGGTCCTATCGCTCTAAAAAAAGTTGAACCGACTTTCAACTTGCGCTGCTTCGCGGCTCTGCTAGCCATGTCGGCCAACGATAATGGGCGAGGGAGCGCGGTGCCAGATGGCTGACACGATAAATGAGGCAAGGGCGGGAGCCGAAAGCGCAGAGGCAGAGCCGCGCGCAACGGGCTACAGCTGGTATGTCCTCGGCGTCCTCGTCATCGTCTACATCCTCAATTTCATCGACCGCCAGATCATCAGCATCCTTGCCGTCGACATCAAGGCCGACCTCGGGCTCAAGGATGGCGACATGGGCTTCCTCGGCGGCGCCGCCTTTGCGGTCTTCTATGCCTTGTTCGGCATCCCGCTCGGGCGCCTTGCCGACAATTGGAGCCGCGTCCGGCTGCTGTCGATCGGTCTGACCTTGTGGTCGGCCATGACCGCCCTGTCGGGCTTTGCCTATGACAAGATCAGCCTCACCTTCGCACGCATGGGGGTCGGGGTCGGCGAGGCGACCGCAAGTCCCACCGCCTATTCGCTGATCTCGGACTATTTCCCGAAGCGGCAAAAGGCCACCGCCCTCGCCATCTATTCCTCCGGGCTCTATCTCGGCGGCGGTGTGTCGCTGTTCATCGGCGCGCTGATCGTCGAGGCGTGGAACAAGGCGTGGCCGGCGGGCGGGCCGATGGGACTTGTCGGCTGGCAGGCCGCCTTCCTGGCGGTCGGCATTCCCGGCCTCATTCTCGCGCTGTGGGTCGCGAGCCTGCGCGAACCCGTCCGCGGCGCAATGGACGGCGCTCCCAGCGAGGGTTCACCGACGCCATTTCGCGAATTCGGCAAGGATCTCTCGATGATCGTCCCGCCGCTGACGCTGTGGGGCGCGGCAAAGCGGGGACCGAGGGCGCTCGCGGTCAACATCGGCTTTGCAGCAGCCGTCGCCGCCTTCGCCTTGTGGATGATCCGCCTGACGGGCAATGTCCCGCAATGGAGTGCGGTCGCGCTTGGCTATTATGCGGTCTTTTCGTGGGCGAGCGCGCTTCGTGCCAATGACCCTGCGACCTTCCGCCTGATCTGGGGTACGCCGGCGTTCATCTGCACCACGCTCGGCTACGGCCTCGTCAGTCTCGCCGCTTATGCGCTGGCTTTCTGGTCGGCGCCCTACGCCGAAATCGTGCTCGGTCTTCCCAAGCAGGAGCTCGCCATCATCCTCGGAGGCAATGGCGCGCTCAGCGGCTTCGTGGGCGTGATCCTTGGCGGATGGGCGGCCGATCAGCTGCGCAAACGCAATCCGGCTGGCCGCATCTGGATGATCATCTTTGGCGTCGTCGCGCCGATCATTCCGATCTGGATCGGCTACACGACCGCAGACCCGACGCTCTTCTATGTCATGAATTTCCTTGCAGGACTTTTCGGTGCCGCAGCGCTCGGCGCTGCGGCGGCGACGACGCAGGATCTCGTGCTGCCCCGGATGCGCGGAACGGCAACCGCCGCCTTCTTCCTCGGCACGACGCTCGTGGGCCTCTCCTTCGGCCCCTATATGGTCGGGCAGATTTCAGATCTCGCGGGCACCCTTGTCGACGGCAAGCTCATCGGCGACCTGCGCACCGGCATTTTGTCGCTGATCGGCGTTGCGCCGATCGCGCTGGGCCTTCTTCTTTATGCCTATCGCGCCGTGCCGCAGGCCGAGGCGACGATCGCCGACCGAGCGGCGCAGGCGGCCGATGCCTGAACCCACGCCGGTCGCAGTGCCGAGGCGTCGCGACCAGCCCGTCAGTTCGCCTGCGGGGTGACGATCACGCCGCAGGCGATGCGATCGCCGCTGTTGCCACTCGGGTCGCTCCGGTAATCGTCGGGCCCCGCATGAATGACGAAGGCCGCGCCGTCGGCGTCAAGAAGCGCATTCTCCCCCGCTAGGCGCGTGCCGACAAGGTGGAGCGACGCGCGGCCGATCGTGTCGGGCTCGATCACCAGATTGGGAAGGTCGCCGTGATGCGCGCCCATCGGGTTGTCGCGGCCATGCTGCGCACCCGTCGGGTTCCAGTGCGGTCCCGCGCTGGTGAACCCCGGCGGCGTGCACTGCCCCACCGCGTGAAGGTGCATCCCATAGGTGCCCGCTTCGAACCCGCGCGCGATGACCTCGATCCGAAGACCGCTGTCGTCCCTGAAGATGTCGACGCGGCCGCGATCCGCGCCGCGGGCGTCATGGAGCTGTGCGGTCGCGTCGGGCACCGGCAGCTTTTCCGTGTCGCCTCCCGTCGTCGCGCACGCTCCAAGTCCCAGCGCCGCGAGCGTGACCGCGGCGATGCCCGCCAGCCGTTTTGAACCGATCGTCATCATCGAGCTCCCCATTTTATGCTGGGCTCGCTGCCTCTCGCCGCGAATCCACGAAGGGGATGATGCCCCTAATCGCTGCGGGTTCCAATAGCTATGTGTCTGAAACCGTGGCGTGCGACTTCATCGCGGCGGTAGATGTTGCGCAGGTCGACGAGAAGCCTGTCGGTCATCGTGGCGCCGAGGCGCGCGAGGTCGAGAGCCCTGAAGGCGTCCCATTCGGTGACGATGGCGACCGCGTCGGCGCCTTCGGCCGCAGCATAGGCGCTGTCCTTCATCTCGACCTCGGGCATCATCGGCGCTGCGATCGCCATGCCCTCAGGATCATAGGCAGTGACGCGTGCGCCGGCGTCGAGCAGGGTCTGGACGATCGCAAGGCTCGGCGAATCGCGCATGTCGTCGGTGTTCGGCTTGAAGGTAAGGCCGAGGAGCGCGACCGTCTTGCCGCGCGCATTGCCGCCCATCGCGGCGATGATCTTGCGTCCCATGGCGCGCTTGCGAAGATCATTGGCCTGCACGGTCGCCTCGACGAGCCGCAGCGGCACGTCATTGTCCTGCGCGGTCTTGAGCAGCGCGAGCGTGTCCTTGGGAAAGCAGCTGCCGCCATAGCCGGGACCGGCGTGAAGGAATTTGGCGCCGATCCGGTTGTCGAGCCCGATGCCGCGCGCCACGTCCTGGACGTCCGCGCCCACCGCTTCGCACAGGTCCGCAACCTCGTTGATGAAGGTGATCTTGGTCGCGAGAAACGCATTGGCCGCATATTTGATCATCTCCGCGGTGCGGCGGCGGGTGACGAGGATCGGTGCTTCGTTGAGGAAGAGCGGGCGATAGATTTCGCGCAGCACGGCCTCCCCGCGCGCATCCTCGGCCCCGATGACGATCCGGTCGGGGCGTTTGAAATCACCGATCGCGGCGCCTTCGCGCAGAAACTCGGGGTTCGAGGCGACGCTGTGCGTCCGCCCCGGCGCCTGACCCCGCAGAATGCGCTCGACCTCGTCCCCCGTGCCAACGGGCACGGTCGACTTGGTGACGATCACGCAGTCGTGGTTGAGCGTCGCGGCGAGCTCCTCGGCAGCGCCGAAGACGTAGGACAGATCGGCATGGCCATCGCCGCGGCGCGAGGGCGTGCCGACCGCGATGAAGACGGCGTCGGCCTCTGCCACCGCCGGCGCAAGGTCCGTGGTGAAGGAGAGCCGTCCTGCCGCGACGTTCGCCGCGACGAGCGCGTCGAGCCCCGGCTCGTAGATCGGCATCCGTCCCGCATCGAGCGCCTCGATCTTCCCCGCGTCCTTGTCGACACAGACGACATCGTGCCCGAAATCGGAGAAGCAGGCCCCCGACACCAGGCCCACGTAACCGGTTCCGATCATGGCGATTTTCATGGCGCACCTTCTGCTTGCGCCGCGCACGGCGGCGATGCGTCCTTAAGGACAAAAGACCCAATGGAAAAGGGCCGCGAATTGCTTCGCGGCCCTTTCCGACAATCGCGTTAAGGATCGATGATCAGAAAACGCGGGCGTATTGTTCGTTCCCGACGAAGCCGAGCTTGCCGACCCCGCTGCGCTTGATCACCGCCATGACATTGTCGACGATGTAATAGCGAGCAAAGGGATCGGGCTGCACCTGCAATTCGGGTTCGACCGGCAGTGCCTTGGTCTCTTCCAGATATTGCGCAAGCTGCGCCAGGTCGATTGCGGTGCCGTTCCAGCTGATCGTGCCGGCGGCGTCGATCATCACCTTGTTCTTTTGCGGATCGACATTGTTCTGATTATCCGACGGAACGGGCAGATCGATCTTCACCGCGTGAGTCTGGACCGGAATGGTAATGATGAACATGATGAGGAGCACGAGCATGACGTCGATCAACGGCGTCGTGTTCATGTCCATCATCGGTTCATTTTCGTCCCGATCGCCAACGGCCATGGCCATAGGATTATTCCTTCAATCTAGCGGGCGATGCCCTAGAGGCGGCCCAGCGTGCCCGAACCAGGCGCAGGCTCCGAAATGAACCCGATCTTCTGGAAGCCGGCATATTGCATCGTATAGATCACCCCGCCGATGCACTGGTACGGCGTGTTGATGTCGCCGCGGATGTGCACTTCGGGGAAATTATCTTCGGTGATATTCTGCGGACCGCCGATCTGCGCGAGAAGATCCTCAAGTTTCTTCTGGCCCTTTTCGAGCAGCTGCCGCGAATCGACCGGCGTCTGGCCCCAAAAGACTTCGCACGCCGTGCTATCAGCATTGGGTTCGCCGTCCCCGTCCGTGTCCGCCGAACGCACCGAGAGGTTCACATTCTCCGGCTTGGTCGTCGTCGGCTCGAAGACCACTGCAGGCAGCTTGAGGTTCACCGTCTCCAGCACCACGGGAACCGTGATGAGGAAGATGATGAGCAGCACCAGCATAATGTCCACGAGCGGAGTCGTGTTGATGTCGGACATCGGGGCATCTTCGCCCTTGTCGCCTACACTCATCGCCATAGGATTAGCATCCTGTCACAAAATTTTCATCATGGCCCGGCGGGGCGCCAACGGGCAGCCGCGCCGTCCTGGAAATCCGCCCCGGCCGACTTAGGCCGGAGCGGCTTTCCCGGAAAAATCAGGCCTTCTTCGGCGCCGCGGCCGGAGCAGCCGGCTTCGCAGCGGCAGCGGCCGGTTTCACCTGGCCGTTCGACATGATCGAGCCGAGAACGTCGTTCGAGAAGGTCGAGAGGCGGCGGGCGATCGACTTGTTGCGGCTCTGGAGCCAGTTGAACGCGAGCACCGCGGGAACCGCCACGATCAGACCGATGGCGGTCATGATGAGCGCTTCACCGACCGGACCGGCGACGGTGTCGATCGAGGCCTGACCCGACGCACCGATCTTCACGAGAGCGCGAAGAATACCGATAACCGTACCGAACAGACCTACGAACGGAGCGGTCGAACCCACGGTCGCGAGGAAGGCGAGGCCCGAATTCAGCTTCGAGTTGATGTGGTTCTGCGAACGCTCGAGCGTGCCGTGCATCCAGTCATGCGCTTCGACGGGGTCGGTCAGCTTGTTATGCTCTTCGCTTGCGCGAAGACCGTCTTCGACGACCTGGCGATAGGCACTGTTCTTCTCCAGCTTCGCAGCGCCATCAGCAAGGCTGGGCGCGCGCCAGAAATTGGCGTCGACCGCCTTGGCCTGGCTCATGACCTTGTTCTGCTCGAACAGCTTGGTGAACAGGATGTAGAGCGTTCCGACAAACATGATCAGCAGCACCAGGAAGGTGATCTGCGAGACAATGCCGCCTTCGCACAGCGCGGGGATGAGGCCGTAGGGGTTTTCGCCTTCGGTCTTCACACACATCGAAGCGGGCATGAGGGACAGCCCCGCATCGTGGCTGCCCGCCGCAGCAGCGGCATTTGCGATCAGATTAAACATATAGGTTATTCCCTCTCAAAAAAGTCAAAGTCTTGAAATGGCAGGGCCCGCAAAGAACCCTAGTTGTTGAGTTTCCAGGTGAACCGGCTCGACCAGGTACCCGTCGTGGGGTTGCCATCGCTATCGAGCGGCGGCGAGAAACGTGCGCGGCGCATCATCAGACGGCACGCCGCTTCGTCGAGGTCGGAATGTCCGCTGGAAGACGTGACGTCACAGCCCGTCGGACGGCCATTGGCGCCGACCGTCAGGCGAAAACCGGTGGTTCCCGCGCGTTCCTCGCGCTTTGCGCGCGCCGGATAGTCGTCGTCGGTCACCCAGCGACCGGGCGAGCCCTTGGGCTTCGCAGGCGCTGATTTATTGACGGCGGGAGGCGCCGGCGGAGCCGGCGGAATGTAGACGGGCGGCGGCGGCGCCGGGGGGGGCGTCGGAACCGACTGCACCGTATTGGTCGTCACCGGGGGGGGAATCGGCGAGGGCGGCGTCACCACAGGCGGCGGAGGCGGCAGCTTGTTATCCGGCGGCGGCGGCGGCGGCGGCTCCTCCGGCGGCGGCGGCTCTTCGACGTCTACGACGTCCAATTTTTCGGCAATTTTCTTGACGATACTGATATTCAGACCGTTAACCAGACCATAGCCCAGCACAGCAGTAAACAGACCGACCAAGACAATCGCCACTACCCTGTTTTTAGGGTCGACATTATCACCATAAGCCATTCAGGGACGACGCTCCTTGCTAGATCATCCTGACACCAATCCATACCGCGCGGTTCGGTTGCCAAAACATGCCCGGATGATTTCCGATGCGTTCCGCGAGACCCGGCGGTCAGCTTCCGGCTGTTATATTGTTCCGGGCGCTTCGCCGCACGTCCTATCGCGGTGGCGGCAAGTTCGCAAACCCTTTATCAGCGGTTAATGTGCCCTGTCCCATGATGGGGTTTCGGCGCTCAACGGCGCCTTTGCAATGACGGAAAGTGACCCGATGACACGCCTGATCCTCCCCGCCGCGCTCGCAAGTCTTAGTGTCCTAACCATCGGGAATTCGGCGGTTTCAGCCATGCAGGCCGCCGCGCCGGCCAGCGCGGCGTCCGCGAGCCCCTATACTTACGCCGACCTTGCCGACCTCGCATCGATCGCCCCCATCGTCCTGCACGCGCACATCGCCGACAGTACGGTCCTGAAGCCCGAACGGGCGCCGGGACTCGCAGCCGGCCGTGCGCGATTCTATGTCGAAGCCGAGGTTGTGAGCCTGATTCGCGGCTCTGGACCGCTTGCCAAACGTATCTCCTATCTCGTCGATCTGCCGCTCGGGGCCAACGGGAAGCCAGTGAAGCTCAAGCGCAAGCAACCCGTCCTGCTCTTCGCTCGCCCTGTCGCAGCCGGCGCGGCGGGTGCCACAAGCACGAGCAGCGTACAGCTCGTCGCCCCCGATTCCCAGATCGCCTGGGATCTCGCGACGGAGGCGCAGCTTCGCGCGATCCTGACCGAGCTCGTAAAACCCGGAGCACCGCCCAAGGTGACCGGCATCGCCAACGGCTTCCACGTTCCCGGGACGCTTCCCGGTGAGGGGGAGACCCAATTGTTCCTCGAAACCGCAACCGGCGAGCCGGTTTCGCTCGTGATTACCACCCGCGCGGATGGGTCGCGGACCTGGGCCGCGGCCTTTGGTGAAATCGTCGAGGGCGCCGGGGTGCCCAGACGCAATACGCTTGCCTGGTATCGCCTCGCCTGCGGCCTGCCGCGCAGCCTGCCGCTCTCCAAGCTCGCCGGCACGCCCGCCGAGGACCGACGAAAGGCGGCTGCCGATTATGCGGTCGTACTCGGCGCGCTCGGCGACTGCACCCGGACGCGCACGCCCCCCAAGGGATAAAGCCTGGCTTGGCCCCGCCGAAGCCCCGCCGGGCTTGTATCCGTCCAAAAAGCCGATAGGTGCGCTCGCACCCGCGGGCGACGCCCGCATTGCCGAACCGGAGTGCCAGCATGTCGCCATCGCCCGCCCCCACCGCTTCCCGCCCGCCGCTGCGTGTCGCGCTCGCCGGGATCGGCGTCGTCGGCGGCGGCGTGGTACGGCTGCTTGAGGCGAATCGCGAGCTGATCGCGCGCCGCGCCGGCCGGCCGATCGAAATAGTTGCCCTCTCCGCGCGTGACCGTCACAAGGATCGCGGCGTCGATCTGTCGGCCTATCGCTGGGAAGACGACATGGGCGCGCTGGTCGCGGCCGAGGATGTCGATGTCGTCGTCGAGATGGTCGGCGGCGCCGACGGCCCCGCACTGACCCTTGCGCGGCAGGCGCTTGGCGCAGGCAAGGCGCTGGTCACGGCGAACAAGGCGATGATCGCACATCATGGACTCGATCTCGCCCGTCTCGCCGAGGAAAAGGACACGCCGCTCAAATATGAAGCCGCGGTCGCCGGCGGCATCCCGGTCATCAAGGCGATCCGCGAGGGCGCCTCGGCGAACGAGATCGCACGCGTCTATGGGATCCTCAACGGCACCTGCAATTATATCCTCACACTGATGGAGCGGGAGGGAGCAGGTTTCGCCGACGCACTCGCCGCCGCGCAGGCCGAGGGCTATGCCGAGGCCGACCCGACTTTCGACGTCGACGGCATCGACGCTGCACACAAGCTGTCGATTCTCGCCGCGCTCTGCTTCGGTACCCAGCTCGACATCGGCGCCGTCGCCGCGACGGGCATCCGCGGCCTCATCGCCGCTGACATCCGCGAAGCCGAGGCCTTGGGTCACCGCGTCCGCCTGATCGGCATGGCCGAACGCGATCCTGCGAACGGGGGCGCTCTCTATCAGCATGTCCAACCCTGCCTCGTTCCCGCCGACCATCCGCTCGCTTACGTGCCGGGCGCGCTCAACGCCGTCGTCGCCGAGGGCAATTTCGTCGGCCGCCTCTTTTTCGAGGGCGCAGGTGCGGGCGCGGGACCGACGGCCTCGGCCATCGTCGCCGACATCATCGACATCGCCCGCGACGAATATGGCCCCGCCTTTGCGATGCCGGTCGACGCGCTCGACCAGGCTCCTGCTGCGGATGCGGGGGCGCGCGTCGGCAAACATTATGTCCGCCTGATCGTCGAAGACCGCATCGGCGTACTCGCCGAAATCGCGACAGCGATGCGCGACGCCGGCGTGTCGATCGAAAGCTTCATCCAGCGCGGCGACGAGGCGGGCGGCGGCGTCTTGATCGCGCTCGTCACCCACGAAGGTCCCGCGCGCGCGATCCACGCGGCGCTCGCCGCGCTCGCCGCGTCGGACCATGTCGTGGGCGAGCCGATGCATATGCCAATCCTCGCGCTCTGAGGAGCTTGTTGTCGTCCCCGCCCCTGCTACCCCTTGACCGGGGAACGAGGGCGGAAGTCGCATTATCGCCATGCGGACAAGGCCTACCGCTTTCTCATTTCGCTTATCGGCTGCTGGGCAGGAATGCGCCTGTGCCTTGCTGGGGCCAGCATGGGGAAACGCGGCACCCTCAACCCCTTTTGGCTTACGCCGAAGTCGGCCTAGGCCGTGGACTCATAAGCGTTGATCCAGAGGCGTGCTGAGAAGAGCTTGATGGCGGCGAGGAAGTTGTCGGCTCGCTTGTCGTATCGGGTGGCCAAGCCTCTGGCGTGTTTGAGTTTTCCGAAGA
>Ga0180222_1001705_pt1 | contig 21050 bp, 11 predicted proteins | sample eDN5th37CKraftOP_FD_151336 | JGI IMG/M metagenome (GOLD analysis project Ga0180222, IMG submission 151336) | Enriched Organic Plus compost microbial communities from Emeryville, California, USA - eDNA 5th pass 37_C Kraft OP (version 2) (version 2) ... | reverse complement strand
GTCAGGCCCTCCACGCCGGGAATCCGGATCTCGCCGTACATGTTGTTGTACGAACCGAATACGCGCTGCTGATTAATATAGCTGTCGCCCAGCGCCTCATAGGACTCGCGGGTATGCACCCATTGCTGACCCGATGTCTGCTGCTGGATACGGGATTTGAGTGTGCCATCCGCATTAAAGGGATTGGCTATCGGCGAGGCGCTCAGCACGCCGTACAGGCCTAGGTTGTTGCCATTGGTGATGCTGTAGCTCTGATTGAGGTTGAACCCAAATTTAAATATCTTGCCCACCTGCTGGTCGAGTGCAGCACGCAGATTGTAGCGGGTATAGTTCTGCAGAGGAACCACGCCCTCATCGCGGAAGTAACCGGCGCCGAAGTTGTAGTTTCCTTTCTCTGCCCCACCGTTGACGCTGATATCGTGGCTGTTGACCATTCCATTTTTGTAGAAAAGGTCCTGCCAGTCTGTATTGGTATCGTCCGACTCGTCGAGGGTGTTCTGAAACTGTCCCACATAGCGGCGCATTTCGGCAAACTCCGGACCGGACATCATTGGATATTTGGCAAATACCGTACGCAATCCGGTAAAACCGTTGTACGCCAGCTGTGCCTGCTGCCCCATGCGCCCCTTGTTGGTGGTCACGAGAATCACGCCGTTGGCACCACGCGACCCATAGATCGCCGTTGCCGAAGCATCTTTGAGCACATCCACACTCTTGATGTCCGCGGGATTGATATCCGAGATGGAACCCGCAAACGGAATTCCGTCGAGCACGATCAGCGGATTGTTGTCGGCGGTCAGGGAGCGTGTACCGCGGATCCGGATCTGCATCGGAGAGCCCGGTTTGGACGAGTTCTGCTGCATATTGACGCCCGCAATACGGCCCTGCAGGGCACGGCTGATGTTGGCTGCAGGCACTTCGTTCATCGTCGTACCGCTTACCGAGGCCACCGAACCCGTCACAGCTTCTTTGCGCTGCGTACCATAACCGATGACCACCACTTCTTCCATGGCAATATCATCGGATTGCAGCGTCACCTGCACGCTGTTATTGGCCCCCACCGGCACTTCGGCTGTTTTGTAGCCGACATTGGTGAAGACCAGCACAGCACCGTTACCGACCTCAATGGCAAATGCGCCTTTACTGTCTGTTGTCGTACTCTTGGTACCGCCCTTGACAGATACGGTCACCCCTTCAATGGGCTGTTTCTGCTGGTCTGAGACCAGCCCCTTGACCAATTTATCTTGTGCAAAGGCCAGCTGCAGGGCTGCCAGCAAAAAGAGCAAGGGCAGTATTCCATACTGTAGCCAGCCTTGTCGTTGCACAGGAATTGCAAACTTCATCATTCTCATAACTTAGGGATTTAAGAAAATTTTGTTTTCAGTTGTGTTTATAATCGTCATTTCAATATTCTTTACACATTCAGCACAGTTTATCTGATCCTGTTCGCTGTGGTGCTGTACAGGCCGATCAGCGCGCCCGTGAATCCACCGGCTACGTCCGTCGATAGGATGTCGCCCGACACGGTGTTGCCGATATTCCGGAAGGCCTCCTTGCCCACAGCGTAGGCAAATTGATAGGCGTCGCCAAGCGCTTTTACCTGCAGCTGCACCCTGGCGTTCAGATGGATTTTCTCTTTGGCCAGGATCCGCGTGCTGCCGTTTTCGCTTCTGGCAAGGACGATATGGTCCTCGTTATCCAGCTTGGTGACACCCAGTACGTAATGGTATTTTTCACTTTGCAGACAGGTGATGCCCGCCAGGTGTGAATCCGAGGCCGGCACGTAGTCCAGCGATACACTGCTCTCAAAATTTTTGTGCTGCTGCCGATAAAATAAGGCCGAAATTGGTTTTTGCTCACTGATATCGACGGCATACGGTTTGAAGACCATCCCTTTGTCGGTGGCCTGCAAAAATTTTTCGCGGGCACCGCGCAGAGCTACCCAGCGGTGATCCAGCGCTGCGGCGGTCAGCGGATCGGTGAACGTAAAATTGCCGTTGGGAAAGTAGCCCGGAGCATGGGTCTTGTTGTTGACGCCGGCAGGCATTCGCACGCTGGGTTTGAGGGCCTCCATCCCCCCCTCAAAGATCGGCCATTCACCCGACCAGTCGACCGGCAGGATAAAGGTTTCGCGACCCGTGTTGACCCGTTTTACTTCGTTGGGCCTGACGCCCAGAAACACGCCATACCAGGATCCGTCCGGACCTTCGACCAGATCCGCGTGTCCAGCCCATTCCACCGGGTTGGGCCTATTTTTGTCCAGATGGCGCTGGGAGAGTATCGGATTTTTGGGCGCCGGGGTGTAAGGTCCTGCGACATGGTCGCTCGAGAAGATCACTTCACTGTGATCGCTGCCCGTGCCGCCCTCGGCACACATCAGGTAGTACTTGCCCTCTTTTTTGTAAATATGCGGTCCTTCGATCCAGATGGGATTTTCAGCCGGATGCACACCACCGTCCACCAGGATCCGGTCACTGCCCGGGATGACCTGATCCTTTTCGGTATCATATGCCCAGAGTTTGATCACGCGGTGGCCCTCATAGCGCTGTTTGCCTTTATCCGGCGCATCGTTGTGCACGACATAAGCTTTGCCGTCATCATCAAAAAACAGGGCTGGATCAATGCCGTCAAAATCCAGCTTGACCGGATCGGACCAGTTTCCCGCTTTGGGATCTTTGGTCTTGACGACCATATTCCCGATGCCCGAGGCGATCTGTGTCGTGATCATGTAAAACGTGTCGTTGTGCCGGTTGTACACGATATCTGGGGCATATATTCCCGCACTGATACCTGCCGACTGCACTTTCAGCTGCGATTCACGGTCCAGAACATGCCCCAGCTGTGTCCAGTTGACCAGATCCACAGAGTGGAAAATGGGCACCCCCGGAAACATCGAAAAGGAGGAATTCACCAGGTAATAGTCATTACCTTTGCGTGTAATGCTCGGATCGGGATAACATCCCTGTAGAATGGGCGAATAAAACTGCCCCGGTTTTAATGGATTTTCGTTGTAAACTGCATCTTCGCCTTTATAGACAAAATCCGAAAATACAGGTTCAGAGAGGCGATCTCCCTGCAACTTTCGTTTATGCTGTTTTGTATTGAATGCTGTTAATGTAGCCAGTATCACTACAGACATGCCCAGCATCGTTTTCCCCTTCCGCTTTAACATGATTGGTTTATTTATAATTTGGTGTATTTGCCTACAAACATAGTTTGAAGTGTATAGGCAACAATTAAAATTTGTAACAAAAACATTTCAATTTGTTACCACATCCTTTCTTCTTTCTCCATTGCGCTTTAACGGCCCTCTGGACGGTCTCGCAGTAAAAAAAATTGCGCCCTGTCCAGCTAATTATGATGCTTGAGATCCAGCCTGATTTTTTTCAGCTCGTCCAGTTCGTGCACAGGGCGTTCCAGTGCAGCCGGAATCGGCATCTTGGAGAAGGTCTGAAAATACAGCAGGCAGGCATCACGCCACCATACCGCGTCCCGCGCCTGAATTTTTAGTTTGGACTGCACCTCCTGAAAGCGCTGTGTATCCATTTTTCCTTCCAGGCTATCCCATTGCCGCTGAAAACCCCGCACCTGATCCACACCCTGCTGATACGCATAGCAGAGGTTGTCCCATAGGGAGCGGCTGTTTTTCATGCGATGCTTCCAGGGCACATGGTGAAACCAGAGCAGGTATTGTTCGGGGCAGCTGCTGATCTGGCCAAATTGCTCGCGGAGCGGACTGCGGTATTGTGCTACGGCATTGCTCCCCGTGGCCGTCCGGTCAAATCCGATACCCAGCTTATCCGCGTTATGATAGTACCAGGGCATCCAGTCCGGCCTTCCGCCGGGAATATCGCCCCAGGGCTCCGGTCCATAATGATGCTCAAAAGCAAAAATATGGTGCAGCCCCAGCGGCATCATATAGTTGACCACAGCCTCTCGGGATTCCACCATCAGTTCCGACAGCGGATTGACCAGAGCCGGATCTGGCGAGAAGGTCATCGAGAGCCACTCCCGCGCCAGGCTATTGCTGGACAGTTCGGTATTCCAGGCCAGCCTTCCAAAGGCGTACCAGTTGGCCTGGGCAAAATGATGGCCGCACCAGTTGCGGTCTTCACCGATATTGGCCACACCCGCAATAGCCGACACCGGATGCGGTCCCCGCTGCGTTATTCCCGCTACTGTGCCAGCCTCTGAGCGGGAATAGGTCTGGGCATCCAGCGTTTCCTTAAACAGGGGTGCCAGGTAGACCAGGTGGTTGGAGAAGCCCAGGTATTCCTGCGTAATCTGGAATTCGACCATCTGGCTGGTTTTGGGCATCGCGCCAAACAGCGGGTTGAACGGTTCACGCGGCTGGAAATCGATGGGCCCATTTTTGATCTGAAGGATCACGTTGTCGTCAAACTGACCATCCAGGGGTACAAACTCCTGATACGCCTGTTTAGCCCGGTCCTCCGCCGTGGGGTTGTATACAAACGCCCGCCATAGCACGAGGCCCCGGTGCGGTCTGAGTGCTGCGGCCAGCATATTGGCTCCATCGGCATGCGTACGGCCATAGTCCTGCGGTCCGGGCTGCCCCTCCGAATTGGCTTTGACCAGAAAGCCGCCAAAGTCCGGTATCAACCGGTAGATCTCGTCGGCCTTGTCCTTCCACCAGCCTGCCACCACAGGACGGAGCGGATCCGAATCCGGCAGATTTCCCAGCAGTGCGGGAGCGGAAAAATTAATGGACAGAAACACGCGGATCCCGTAGGGCCGGAAAATATCGGCCAGAGTCTTTACCTTTTCCAGGTAGTCGGCACGCAGGATCAGCGGTGATGCATTGACATTGTTGAGCACAACCGCGTTGATCCCGATCGAGGCATTTGCCCGTGCATACTCGCGGTACCGCGGTGAAATTACACCGGGGAGCTCTTGCCATTTCCAGAGCGAATGCCCTGCATACCCACGCTCGACCGTGCCATCCAGATTATCCCAGTGGTTGAGCATCCGTAGTGCATAGCTGGGCTTTTCGCTGATGTCGAGTCCCTGCAGCGCCACGTCCTGCTGCTGTAGCCGCAGCAGGTGAAAAGCCCCGTACAGGAGCCCAGTGCTGCTGCCCGCACTGATCACCGTTTTGCTGCCCAGCGAGCGGATCCGGTATTCGTCCGGCTGGCACTTTGGCCACTTTTTGTCCAGCTGCAGATCCACATCTCCCCGGCGCCAGTAGTCCTGCAGCTCCGCCGCTGCCGTACTGGCCACCGCATCCCTGTACGGGCAGTGGATCTTGCGGAGTGCGGCCTCACTGGTGGTTACCCTGGCATAGCGCAGCCACAGCTGGCTGCCGTCCTCGGCTTGGCACAGCTGATGGCAGAGGACCCCCAGTAGACAGACGATATACCAGACGACATTCCCCATCAGCTGCCCTCCACGGTTAGGATACGACCATCCGCATCGTAGTCGATCTCCACCACTTTCATGCTACGCAACCATGTCCGCCCGCCCGAAGGCACCGAATCGTGGTGAAACAGATACCAGCGTCCCTCAAATTCGAGGATACTGTGATGTGTGGTCCAGCCCACTACCGGCGTCAGAATGACGCCCTGATAGGTAAAAGGGCCATAAGGGTTGTCCCCTATCGCGTAGCACAGCAGGTGGCTGTCGCCCGTAGAATAAGAAAAATAGTATTTACCCTGATAGCAGTGCATCCACGAAGCCTCAAAAAAACGGCGGTCGATATCCCCCTGCAATAGGGGCTGGCCCTTTTCGTCGAGGATCAGCAGGTCCCGGGGCTCCTCGGCAAACTGCAGCATATCGTCCGACAGGCGCACAACCTTGGGACATAGCGCCGGTTGTCCTGCCTCCGGAAGCTCCCCGGGCATGGTCAGCTTGTTGTTGCGGTAATACTGCAGCTGGCCACCCCAAATGCCGCCAAAGTACAAATAGTGCTGTCCATTGTCTTCAAAAGCGCAGGGATCGATGCTATAGCTGCCGCGGATGGGATCAGGGCAAGGCACAAATGGTCCCTCCGGCCGGTCGCTGACGGCCACGCCAAGGCGGAAGATATCATTTTTGTCTTTTAGCGAAAAGTAGAGGTAGTACTTTCCGTCCTTATGGGCCACATCCGAATCCCAGAGCTGCCTTCCGCCCCAAGGGATGTCGTCCACGGACAGTATACGCCCATGGTCGGTCGCTTCGGCATCTACTGAGCTCAGTGAAAAGGCATGGTAATCCTGCATGTCAAAATGGTCGCCATTATCGTTTTCGGCGATGCCACTTTCACGGTCGTGGGACGGATAAATATAGATTTTACCCTCAAATACATGCGCTGACGGGTCAGCCATATAATCTTTAGGAAATAAGTAACGTGCTTGCTTTTTCATGTTTATATCTGTTCAGTTCATTTATATTTATTTGGTGGCCATATCCATCAAGTCCTGCACAAAAGGCTTGGGCTGATAGTTGCGGTCAAACAGCAAGGGATAGTCCGTACGTCCGGGCACCGGCCAGTTATTTTTCCAGGAGTCGCCATCTGTGACACCCCAGACCGTGACGCGGTCGATTTTGTCTCGGTGTTTGAGAAACAGCGCAAAGAAGTCCTTGTAGCGCTGCGCCAGCTGCTGTTCCTTATCCGCGGGTAATCCCTTGGCGTATGGGTTCAGCTGTTTGTCGTATTTGAAATGGGTGCTGACCTCGGCTCCCATGGTCTGCCGCGGCGAGGGAAGCACCGAGATATCCATTTCGGTGATCATGACCTTCACACCGAGGGCGGCAAAAGCCAGGAGGCTATCTTCAAAGTCCGACACCTTGGGATGATCGATATTCAGATGGCCCTGCATGCCGATGCCATCGACCCTGACCCCTTGCTGCTGCAGCTGGCGAACCATGCTGACCACGCCTTTCCGCTTTCCTTCCAGGAACATGGAGTAATCGTTGTAATAGAGCTGTGCCTGAGGGTCTGCCTCGCGGGCAAACTGGAAGGCCAGGCGCACAAAGTCCTCGCCGATGATGTCATAAAACTTGCTCCTACGCCATTCGCCGTTGTCGAGAATAGCCTCGTTGACCACATCCCAGCCTTTGATCCGTCCCTTGTAGCGGGACACGACGGTATGGATATGCTTGCGCATACGTTCGATCAGCACCTCGCGGGATACGTCCCGACCGTCTTTGCCTTTAAAAAACCAGGCCGGTGCCTGCGAATGCCAGATCAGCGTATGACCGATCAGGCGCATGCCATGTTTTTCGCCATATTCCACAAAGCGGTCGGCATCCTTGAAGTTAAACTCGCCCTCACGGGGCTGCAGGTACATGGCTTTCATGCAATTTTCGGCGGTGAGCGCGTTAAACTGACTTTCGATCAGTGGCCTGGCCTTCTTGTCCCGCTCATAAATCTGTTTGAGGCTGAGCGCTGTGCCGATGTCAAATTTGTCTGCAAAAGCAGCTTTTAGCGTTCCGCGCTGCACGGCCTGCTGTGCCAACAGGCCCGGGCCCGACAGCAGCATACATCCCGCGATCAGCATCGCCAGCTTTTTTGTTGTATTCATACGTAAATTAGCTATTTGATCAGGTGTCCGCTTTCAAGTGTATTCATGAAACGTCCACCTTGTTATTCAATTCAGTTCATTTCAAATGATTTTCCGGGCGCATAGTCCAGCTATTTTTTTAAGATTGTTCAGGGCTTTTGCTGGCTGATGTGCGCCGCAGGTGGAGCTCCGCCTGTAAATCTTCATTAACCTGCTTGGTGATCGGATAAAACAACAGGGCCACCACCCCGACCAGAAAAGTCAGTGCCGGAATCACGCTGGCACTCAACCGGATGCCCAGTATCGCCTGTTCATTCTGAACCGTGTTTGCCACAAAACCGAATGCGTCGATAAACGAGCCACAGAGCGCCCCGCCGATCCCCAGTCCGGCTTTTAACGCAAAGACAATTCCGGCAAACACGAATCCCGTTGCCCGGCGGTGGTTTTTCCATTCCGAGAAATCCGCCACGTCCCCCATCATCGCCCAGAGCAGTGGTATGGTCGGTGCATAGGCCAAGCTTTTCAGGATATTGATCACAAACAGGCTGCCGATAGCATCCGCAGGCACCAGAAAGAGCATAGCCGTAAAAACGGCGGTCAATGCCAGGCAGACAATAAAGACATTGCGCTTACCGAAGATACCCGACAGCCAGCGGGACAAGAAGATCACGCCCAGCAGCGTGACCAGCTGGCCCACCATATTGAAAAAGCTAAAGCCTACAGCAAATACCTGCTCTGGACTATAAACAATCAACCCGAAGGCATCCAATATGCGGTGTCCAAGCCCCGTTTCAGCCGCCGCATCCCTGGCCAGGCCAAACTGTGCCATAAAGGCAAACAGCGCTTCCTTATCCACATAATAATTGAAGAAATAAGACATGCTGCTTCCCCATAGCGCCAGGGTGATGAACAGGAATAAAGTCAGCACAAACATCGCTTTCCAGGGGCGGCAGGAGAAGATGTCGCGAAAGTCTTGACGGACCGAACTCGTTTGTCCCACCGGTGGGGTGATGCGTTCGCGTGCCGACAAAAAGGCCACCAGCAGCAGGACGAAGGCCACAGCTGCATAGATCATGATGGTATACATCCAGCCACTGGCCGCGTCGCCATTACCGAGCTTGGCCACCAGGGGCAGGGTGAGTCCCTGGACCACAAAGGTCGCGATGGTCGCCGTCACAAAACGTATGGACGATATGCTCGTACGCTCCTTGATGTCGCTGGTCATTACGCCACCCAGCGAAGCATACGGCGTGTTGTTGAACGAATAGATCGACATCAGCAGCGTGTAGGTAATACCCGCATACCATATTTTTCCACGTTCCTCCAAGTCAGGTGTTGTAAAAGAAAGGACAAAAAACACCGCAAAAGGCAGCGCAGTCCAGAGCACCCAGGGACGATACTTGCCCCAGCGGGTATGCGTACGGTCGGCGAGAATACCGGCCAGAGGGTCCACAAAGGCATCGAAGACCCTTGCAAACAGCAGTATAAAACCAGCTGTGGTCGCTTTTATGCCGAATACATCGGTATAAAAGAACAGCTGAAACATCATCATCATCTGGAAGACGAGGTTGGCCGAGCCGTCCCCCATGCTGTAACCTACCTTTTCCCAGAAACCAACCTTTTGTGTTTTTGCATTCATATATTAAATCATGTGTATAATCATTCATTTTTTGGCAGGCATTTTCGCTGCCTGTGCTGTTTATCCCTATCGGTCCCTAGTTCGCGGGACTTTGCGCCGCACTCTGCCGCGGCCCCAGGTACGAAGGCTTGAGCCCGCCCAGGTCGATGAGGATGCGCTGCAGGACAATGCCCTGATCCAGAAAGCGGATTTTAAGCGTATGCTCCCCCGGCAGCAGGCTGTGGACCGAAACACTTTCGATGATGCGGCGTGCCTGCCACTGGCCCAGTTCCCCTTTGTAGTGGCCGTTAAAGTTGACCAGCGTTTCGGGACCGCCGTCTATGGATATGGCATAGCGCAGCCCGCGGTTTCCATTGAAGTTCAGCGTGGGCGACAGCAGTGCGATGATTTTCGCTTCGCGCTTTTCCTTCACGCGAATCCTGTATTCCAAAGCCGTATTGTCCCCCAAGCTGGCTGTGACCGGCAGCGTTGTCATGGCCGACACGGTCTTTCCGAGGTCAGGGATTTCCGTCCATTGAATGCCCGGAGCGCTGCTTGCTGCCGCATAGCTTGCCGCTTCCATGGCGATATAGCCGTCTGCCTCGACAAATACCCTTGATACAGAAGCAGTAGCGGGTTCCGGCAGATAGCGAACCGCGGGCATGATCGCCCGTGGTGGCTCGTTCCAGCTGCTGTAGCCGATACGCACCTGATCCATCATGTGCTGCCATTTGCCGCCGGCGATCTTATGGTTGTAGTGGTCGCTGAACAGTGAATCACGCCGGAAGCAGGCTTTTACCTTGTCGGCCCAGTCATTTGCCTTACGGTCATTTCTTGCGTAGCAGTACTCGTTCATGGCTTTGGCATGGTACATTTCATACAGGTTGGCGCAGGCATTGATCGGAAATACCACGAGCTGGTCAAACGCATCCTTCAGCGAATCCGGCAGCAGGTAATAAAGGCGCGAGGCTTCCATGGCCAGCGTTTTATAATCGTTGACGACGCTGTCAAACTCGTTATAATGTGTGAGACTAAATGTCTTTTCGTTCAGCAGTTCGGGTGTGACCCGATGGTTATATTTGCTGTAGCGGTTGATCAGTCCGGCGGCATCGGCCGCATAAGCCTCGCCAAACTGCTGCCGGCACCACTGCTCGGTATACGCCATCAGGTTGCCGGCATCAAAGCGGTCCGGATCCCAGGCCATATCCAGAAAAAATGAGATAGGAAATTCCATCGGCTTGAGATCGCCGACGTTGACGATCCAGATCCGGTCCACGCCGTGCCGGTAGGTCAGGTTCATCTGCTCCCAGACACGCTGTATCTGCGACACATTGATCCATTTGGAATTGCGGGGGCCGCCTACATAGTCAAAGTGGTAGTACATACCATAACCGCCCGGGTGTGGCTTAGCCTCCCGTTCGGGTAGCTTGCGGACATTGCCCCAGTTGTCGTCACAGAGCAGCAGCGTCACATCGTCCGGTACGCGCATTCCCTTATCATAATAGTCTTGCACTTCTTTGTAGAGAGCCCATAGTTGCGGTGTTTCAGCAGCAGGCCGGCCCGTTGCCTTGCTGATCAGGCGGCGCTGGTCTCTGACGATCTGCTCGAGCAGCCCCACATTCTGCTCTTCGCTCATGGGCTCATCTCCGTCACCGCGCATGGCGATGGTAATGATGGACTCCCAGGCCCGCGCCCGCTGCATGCCGCCGTGCCAGAATTGCTGCAGCCCCGCTTTATTCTTGGTATAATCCCAGCTGCCCCCATTTCCGTAGCGTTTCCATTCGGCCTGGGCCCTTGCCATCGGTTCGTGATGCGAGGTTCCCATCACGATGCCCATTTCATCTGCTAGCGGCCCATTGCGGGGATCATCATCGTAAAAGGCGCTCCCCCACATGGCCGGCCAGAGGTAATTGGCCTTGAGCCGTAGCAGCAGTTCGAACACCTTTTCATAGAAATCCGCGTTAAACCCACCGAAAGTCGCTTTGGACCAGCCACTCAGCGCCGGAGCCTCATCGTTGAGGAAAATACCGCGGTACCTAACCTTTGGCTCCCCCTGTGTGTAGAGGCCAGGCTTGACATACAGTTGTGCCGCTTTGCGGACCGGCACATCCGCCCAGTAATACCAGGGCGACACGCCGATCTGAGCCGACAGCTCGTAAATGCCGTAAATGGTGCCGCGCTTGTCGCTGCCGGCGATAACCAGGGCCGATTCAAGCCCATTCAGGGGCTGCCTGACCACCGTCATGACAAACTTTTCCCGCTTTCCGGCCAGCTCTTTACTGTCCAGAAGACCTTTACGGACAAGGCTGTCGATCAGCGCCGATGTGCCATAGGTACCGATAATTATTTTGGAGCGGCTCTGTTGCTGCTGGCCTGGATTATGGCCCGTGACGCGCACAAAGTCTTTTTTCAGGTTATCGAAGGCCCGAAGTACCCCCTTGTGGTCCTGGGGATCGACAAGCATGGGCAGCGGCAGGCCATCCTTGACCAGCGGCAGATAACCCGGCTGGGCATCCTGGACCACCAAGCCCGAGTTTACCGTATCCACTGCGTTGTAGGACACAGCCCGGGTATTGCCTGCACAACAAAGCAGCACCGTCGCGGCCAACAGCGCCTTGCCGTAGCGGTACCCGGTCAAAAGACCGGTACAGATCCGTGTAGCGGATAACTTCATTTTATTCAATAATAACATGATGATCTTATTTACAATTGGTATTTTTCCCTTTCCTGGGTTCAGCACATACAGCAACCTATCCCTGCGCAAGGCGGGCCCAGGATGCAGTACATTCCCCTATTCTGGAAATCTAAAATTAGTAGTCCCAGGCAGTAGCGACATTCGTATCTGTTACATTCCCTTTGGCCTTTGTTGCGGAAGAGCCCAACCATGTTTCATATTTATTTCAATTTGTTACATCGGCACCAAAAACAGCATTTATGGGGTCGCAAACGTTTTTTTGTTTTTAGGGTTGCGCAATAATATGTATCTTCAACACTTAAACCAATAAAACCAATGCGGAGGGATTTTTTTTCGACAGTCATCCTATTATTTGCTTTTGTACTGTATACACATGGACAGGCCACGCGTATTTATGACAATCGGGACTATGGCTTTGGCGAACTTTCTTCCAACCTAACCAGCAGTATCAGTCAGGACAAGCACGGTTACATCTGGACCGGCACCGAATATGGGCTCAACAAATTTGACGGTACCCGTTTTGTGCAGTATCTGCATGACGTTCAGGACAGCACCTCCATATCGAGCAACAATATTATCATTCTTTATCTGGACCGTGACAAAAGGATGTGGGTAGGCTGTAACAACGGTTTGCAGTACTATGATGAAAACAGCGATCAGTTTGTCCGCATCCATTTTCCCAACCAGATCGCACCGCACATCACGGATATCATCCATAAAAAAGACGGCCACATCTGGGTGGCCACTTCGGGTTGGGGCATCTTCGATATCCAGGTCGGCCGCAGACAGGCTGTATCGTTGCCGCGAATCAATTCGCAGGTAGGCGGCATGTTTGCCCGCAGCATCTTTGAAGACCAGCACCGCACGCTCTGGATAGCGGTGGACCGCGTGGGCGTATCGCGGATCTCGCCGGACCAGAAGCAGGCGAAACGACTGGTTTCCGACCTGTTGCCGCAGCCCAAGGGTGGCAATTACGACATTGTGGAGCAGGCCGACGGGAGGTTGATCTTTGCTTCACCCTCCAAAATATGCCGCTATGATGCGGTGAAAAACAGTTTCGAAGCAGTGGCTTTTGACGAAAAAAGCGAGTCCACGGTAAGTGAAATCCAGCTATCCAGGACAAAAAAAGACCATCTGCTGATCAGCACCGAGGGGGATGGCCTCTGGTACCTCGACCTGTCCCGCACACCGCTGACCGCCATGCGTGCCGAACTGCCCAATCTGGATAACAACTATCGGCAGGGGCGCATCCGCACCCTTCTGCAAGACCGTGAAAATAACCTCTGGCTCGGCTGGTTTCAGCGGGGCCTGGTCTTTATCCCCGTGCAGAGCCGGCAGTTTGAATTCTGGCGGATCCTGGAGCTCGAAGAATCCGACAAAAAGACCATCAGTGCGATCACAGGTGACCAGGAGGGCAACATCTGGTATGCCGTAGATTACGAAGGCATCTTTAAGGCCGGCCCACGGGGCGGCAGCCACCACAAGATCCACGCGATACAGGATGTCACCAAACTAGAGACGGCGGTGGACGGCACGATCTGGTTCAGTTCGTACGCCAAAGGCCTGGGGCGCATCAATCCCCGGAGCGGAGAGGTCACCTACCTGAACATCTGCGCCAACAAGCAGGCACAGACCTTTGCCCTGGGCAAAAACAATAAAATCTACATCGCTACTTTTGGTTCCGGTTTTGTCGAATACGATATCCGGAGCGGTGCATCGCGGAATTTCAGCATGAATTCGCCCAATTCCAGTGCCGGTGCGCTGGCCAACGACTGGATCTTTACGATACTGTGTGACCAAGAGGGTCTGGTATGGCTAGGGCATCACAAGGGTATCAGTTGCTATGACCCGACCAGTAACAGCTTTCGCCAGCATTATACCGACCCTCGACTATCCGAGCAGATCACGCTATCACTATTAGAGGACGGTAAAGGCCATATCTGGGTCGGCACTTACAACGGTCTCTACCAAATCAACAAAAAGACCGGTCAGGTCGTCAGTTATACCAGCAACAATGGCCTGTCGAGCAACGTGATCGCAGGCCTCGGCCACGACGCCAAGGGCCATATCTGGTGCAGCACCTTCAAGGGCATCAACTGCCTAAATCCTACCTCCGGCAAAGTAGTAAGCTACTACACCGGTGACGGTCTGGTCGATCGGTCGTACAACCGCGGTGCATACTATGAGAATGGCACCGGTAAGATCTATTATGGAGGCAAGCAGGGCATCACGGCCTTCTTCCCGGAGAAAATACAGCTGCAGACCTACTCCTATCCGGTGCTGATCACCAACCTGTATGTCAAGAATCAGCCGATCAAGCCGGGCATGTCGCCCAGCGGCAGCGTTATTTATCGGGGTGACCTGATGGCTGCAAACGCGTTCTTTTTTCACAACAACGACGACAGTTTTACCTTTGAACTGTCCACTATGGACTTCAACAGTCCCGAAAACGTTCATTACGAGTACCGCATTAAAGGCATCAACAAGAGCTGGAACGCCACACTGCCCGGGGTCAACCTGATTACCTACAACAACCTGTCTTCGGGGGAGCACGAGCTCGAGATACGGGCCTGTAAATTCGGTGCCTATTCGCCCAGCCGAACGGTGCTACTGCATATCCTGCCGCCCTGGTACCTCAGCGGCACGGCCTATTGCATTTATTTCCTGCTGATTGCTGGCCTCGTCTTCCTGATCAGCAAATACCTACGCGAGCGGCGGCTCGAGCGCCTGCATGCGTTCAGGCTGCAGCTCTTTACGGACATCTCCCACGAGATCCGCTCGCCGCTGACCTTGGTAATGAGCCCGATCGACAAGCTGATCAAGCATGCTCCGGATGCCCAGACGAGCTCGACGCTACAGAATATGAACCGCAATGCACAGCGGATCCTCAGCCTGGTCAATCAGTTGCTCGACATCCGCAAGCTCGAAAGTGGACACCTGAACCTCAAGTTTGCCCGTGTCAATGCCGTGGACTATGTGAAGCAGGTCGTCAGGGCCTTTGAAGATCAGGCGCTGGCCCATCAAATCCAGCTATTGGTGCAAAGCGAAGCCGATGAGATACCCCTGTGGATCGATGCGGGCAGCTTCGAAAAGATCATCCACAATATCGTATCCAATGCGTTTAAGTTTACACCGGACGGTGGACAGATCACCATTTCGCTGACTGTCCAGCCGAGGAAACACGGGCGCGAAAGGCTGCAGCTTGTGGTCAGCGATACCGGCACCGGTATTGCCGAGAGTGATATCCGCCATGTATTCAAGCGGTACTACCAGTCCACTGCGGGTGGGGCCACTCAGCGACAGGGCTCCGGCATCGGCCTGCATCTGACCAAAGTGCTGGTCGAGTTGCATGGTGGACGGGTACATGCCGAAAATAGAAAGGACAGCAGCGGCTGCCGCTTTGTGGTCAGCCTTCCGATGGGCCATAGACACCTGCGCGAGGAAGACATGGTCGCCTTTCAGCCGTTGTATGCGCCTATTGAACAACAGTCTGTAAAAGCCGTCGTGGATGATCAGCAACTGCCCAAAAGCGGCTACCAGAAGACAGGCTATAAGGTGTTAGTGGTCGATGACGACCGGGACATCCTGCAGTTTTTGCGTCAGGAGCTGGCCTGTGCTTATAAAATGCTGGTTGCCGAAAATGGCAGCGAGGGATTTCAGCTGGCCCTGGCCGAGCAGCCCGACCTGATTATCTCGGACGTGGCCATGCCAGCCATGGACGGCTATACTTTGGTCAAGAAGATCAAGAGCAACAGCACGACCAACCATATACCCGTGATCCTGCTGACGGCACGCACCAATGCAGAAGACCGCATGGAGGGTATCGGCCTAGGGGCAGACGCCTACCTGACCAAGCCCTTTATGGTCGATGAACTGCATCTTGTGGCGGGCAACCTGATCAAAAACCGCATGAAGGTGAAAGGCAAGTTTTCGGGAGCGCAGCAGCAGGATGGTAAGGTGAAGACCATCAGCTTCAAATCCAGTGATGAGCAGCTGATGGAACGTATCCTCAAGACGGTCAACCAATATCTGGAAAATCCCGAGTTCAATGTGCAGTTTCTGGCCGACGAGGTCGGGCTGAGCCGTGTACAGCTGCACCGCAAGGTGAAGTCCCTGACCGGCATCTCAACCGGCGAGTTTATCCGCAACATTAGGTTGCAGCAGGCCGAAAAGCTGCTACTGGAAAAGAAGATGAATATCTCACAGGTGGCCTATGCGCTTGGATTCACCAATCAGACGCATTTCACCACGCTATTCAAGAAAATGTACGGACTGAGCCCGACCGACTATATCCAGCGGCACAGTTACAAAGAAAATTGAGGACGGTGAGCCGTTTATATCTTTTTATATTCGTAAACCGTACCCTCCTGCTTCAATATTACCCGCCCGTCGTCGGGGATAAACTGCAGCGAGACGGCCCCGTCAGCATATTCAAAGCTGTTGTTTCCTTTCGAATTAAACGGGACGTACATCTGCCCCATAGCCGAGGACTGGAAGATTAAGTTTTTGCCATCTGAGGAAATGGTTATGCTATCGGTGCTGTCCACGTTTGCATAAGTCCCCTTTATCCGGCTGAACTGATCCGGTGTCAGATCTTTTGTTTTATTGAAATCAGGCAGCACCGGCTGTTGATGAAAAGCATACAGGGTCAGGGTATTCTGGATGGATGATAGATCGATATTTACGGCGTTGCATAGCGTCACCACGCCCAGCTTTTCGTCGGGGAAATACCAGTAATCGGCGAAATAATTCTCGACCCGTCCGCTATGCATATAACCCACGGGATTCTTAAAACCGGCTTTTTCGATCCCCATGCCATACTCACCCTTGTTTGCGGGGAGCATAAGCGCAAGACTTTGCGCTGAGATTAACTGACCCTCAAACAGGGCATAGAGAAATTTATTCAGCTCGATGGCTGTGGAGACCATCCCGCCACTGGCCGGATGATTCGAAAAGTTCACTTTAACATTTTGGATGTATTCCTGCTGGATGTTATAGGATGCCGCCTCATTGCGGCTTGGATCCCGCTCTGTTGAATAATAGGTATGACTGAGCTGAAGCGGTGCACATATGTTCTCCCACAAAATCTCCCCAAACGGCTTATGATAGACTTTTTCCAGGATGAAGCCCAGCAGCGCATAGTTGGTATTGCTGTATGCATAAGCTGTGCCCGGCTCAAAATCACTTTCTCTATTTTCAATGTATCGGATAAATTCTGCTTCCGTGTGGTATGACTGCTCCCAGATTTCCTCACCCTCGATATCTGTGAAGTTAACTATACCACTACGATGCTTAAGCATTTGTTCGACGGTAATCTTTTCTGCATTTTTAATCTGGGGATAATAAGCAGCAAGGTAGGTATCCAGACGCAATTTCCCTTTCTCGACAGCTTGTAGTACCATTACTGCTGTATAGGTCTTGGTGATCGATCCGATGCGAAATTTAGTGTTATTATCATTTTTGTGCCGCGTCGCGACATCGGCATAGCCAACTGATTTCGCGTACAATATACTGTCTCTATGAATGATAGCCACACTTCCCATCATTTTTCTGTTTTGACAAAGGTGGTCAAAATAAGCATCCAGCTCTTGCTGGGCCATGGTCAAATGGCTACTGCAGACAGCCATCAGTAAAAAAAAGATAGAGAGATACTTCTGGTTAACATCTATATGCTTCATACTTTTCAACGATTGCGAGGTAAAGTTAACACTTCGTATACCTATTACAACAAAAAAGTTATACACGCCTATTTGTAGGCAAATAGCTTCTCATTATAAAAACGAAGACGTGCACCAAGAGAAAATCAAAGGCCAAAATAAAGCATTTTCATTTGATTCCAACTTTATTTTAATTTATTTTAATTTATTTTCTTTTGTTTTCGAGATGCTATAAATTTGTATAGATGAACGCTATAAAGGATATATCGCAAATCTTTCCCAAGTACTTATTTTGGGATGTAGATCCAAGGAATTTAGTCTTTTGCCTGTTTTGATGGCTCAGCTTTGGGCGGCGGCAGTATTCCCCGGTCCTTCCTCTTCGGATATGAAAGAAAAGCGCTTATAGTTGCCGGCTGGTCGAATTAATGGGCTGAAACCGTTTGGGCCGTTCATTTTTTGCGGCATGAGCCACGATCTCCTCTATTCGTTTTTGGCGCGTCTCGGGGCGCCGGGCGAGCACGATCCAGTGTAACATCATCTTCCTGATGGATTTACTCAAGCTCAGAAAATAGGCTTTTGAACCTTTATATTGCGCAAAGGCCGCCTCCAGATCGCTTGGGATGGTCAATGCCTCCACTGTATCAAGGATCGTCCAGGAGCCATTCTCCTTGGCGATTTGGATACACTCCAGTCCTGCCGCTGACATCAACTTGCTGTCGATCAGCTGCTGCACTTTCTCCTTGTTGATCTTTGACCAGGTACTGTTCGGCTTACGGCGGCTAAACAATTGCTTGAAGGTATGCGTGTCGATCGTCTTGCGGGTACTGTCGATCCAGCCAAAACAAAGCGCCTCATCCACCAGCTCCGACCAGCTGACAGCCGGTAGCCCGGACTTTTTCGTATAGCAGATCACCCATACGGACTGTTCTTTCCTATGGTTGTTTTCTAACCAGTACCGCCATTCCTCCCGTGTGTAGATGGTTATGGATAACTTCTCTGCTGTGGTTTTCATTGGTTTGCCTTTCTTTATTTTCGTTGACCTCCATACAAAGATAGCCATTCCTCGTGACAGCTGTATGTCCAGACCATCTGCTATCTTTTGTTAAAATTGCACTGAACTATCGTTGATCACATAGGTATTCTTTTTGATCAGTTCATATAGTTCAGCTCCCGCCAGGATCACCGGTCCGTACCCATGTGCGGCAAATTTATTGACAGGACGATAATAATAAAATGCCGGATCGAAGCCCATGCCTGTGCCTACACAGGTACCCTCCACCTGCCCCTCGCTGTTGATTTTGGTGTGCACAGCATTCCATGCCTGCAGCACCATCGGGCCATAGGCTTTGATATCCACCCAGCCCGCATTGATCCCTCTGGCGATGCAATAAGCGTAGATCGCTGTGGCGGATGTTTCCAGATAAGAATCATTACGGTCCAGCAACTGATGCCAGAAGCCGGTACCATGCTGCAGCGCTGCAATTCCGGCGACGTGTTTCTTAAATTGCGCCAGCAGCCTGGCCCGGGCGGGATGGGTCTCGGGCAGCACATTCAACAATTCGACTTTGGTCAGCAGTGCCCAGCCATTTGCCCGGGCCCAGTGAAATGCGGGGTGGGGATCCATACCCTCTACCCAACCGTGCCGATACAACCCCTTTTCGGACACAAACATTTTATCGGCAAAGAGCCAGAATTGCTTTATGGCCTCATCTAAGTATCTGCTGTCTCCAGTAAGCTGGGTCATCTGTGCCAGTGCGGGGAGGCTCATATACAAGTCATCCAGCCAGAGCGTGTTTGGCTGTGGCCTGTTTCGGGCCAACGTGCCATCCTTCAGGCGGAATTCTTTGGTCAGGATGTAATCGATATAATTGGCAATTGCAGGCTTCATATCCACAGGCAATATTCTTCCATGCTGTGCCTTGATCATCGCGGCGCACATGGATCCAGCATCATCCAATGCATGCGGCTGCATGACCGAATGTACTGGAGACCGATATCCGGGCTGAGCAGATTCGAGTTTTTGAAAGTACGGCAATACCTTTCCGATAAATCCCAGCCGGTCGATCGTATAAGCCGCATATCGGGGATCCCCAATCACCTCTGAGGCCCGCAGCATAGCACCGTAAGTAACACCCCACTCATAGCTGATCAGCCGAAAATCGCCTTTTTTAAATAGCGTATTGGTATCGATTTTAGCCATATCCGTGACCGGTGCATGGTCCGTTTTCTGTTCCAGCACCATAGGCGTCACCCGATTTAGATACGCATATACCCGTTCTACATCCGCACGGATGCTGTCCAGTGTCGTCTCCCCATACAGTACGGGATATTCCGGCTTCATCAGGTGCAGCGGCGTGTTGGAATCATTGATCTCGGCTTTATCTTTCTGCGAATAGGACTGACATCCATGGATAGCCAGAAAGGCAAAGGGTATGAGCGAAAATTTTCTCAGGTTTATCATGATCAATTGGTTATGTATCCGTTTGTGATACAAGATACACTGTCAGCCCGACATAACCGTTCTGTGGTGTCATGCTCTGCTCGCCCGCCAGTTTCAGCCCGACCGGGCCAGCCCGATCCGCCTTGATACCTGCACAGCATATGAACTGTAACACATAGCAATCCCCGCCTTGGTCAATCAGCTGCTCAACATCAGCAAGACAGCTGCATCGCAAGGTGAAATCGCTGACCGATATTTCAACCGGTGAATTTATCCGCAATATTAGGTTGCAGCAAGCTTTTCGGCTTGCTGCTGGATCCGTCCTAAGTTATCGGATGGTACAGACCAGCCCTAAGATCTTTATTTTCAAAATGAACCTACGAAGTGGAAGGTAATGAGATACAACTTTCGTTTTTTATTTTTGAGAACAATATCCTAAATTAGCTAGACAAACTATCAAGTCAACAACCCAGTGCAATACGATTATAAGAATTTAAAAGAAGATATACTCTTCCATCTTGTAAAGGCGGATGACGGGCTGGCGTACAAGGAATTATTTGATCGTTATAAAGAGCTTCTCTTTCGCCACGCTTATCGGATGACTCAAGATAGCGAACTTAGCAAAGATATGGTTCAGGATGTATTCTTAATCATCTGGAATAAGAGAACCGCTATCGAAGTCAGTCATTCATTGGAGTCTTATTTAATCAAAGCTATACGAAATAAAATATTGGACTATTTCAGCCATCAGGAGGTGGTGGAAAAATATCGGGAGGACACCCTATCTTTTGTCGAGGAGGGTATCAGCTATACGGACGACTTCCTGCTGGAAAAAGAACTTGCAGCTATAATTGAAGACGAAAAGAGCAAACTGTCGCCCCGTACACGGGAGGTTTTTGAACTCAATCGCGAGCAGGGTCATAGTTACAAAGAAATCAGCGAACTCCTTTCTACTTCCGAAAAAACAATTAAAAAACAGGTTCATAACGCCTTGCGGATATTGCGCACAAAATTCGGCTCCTTCTTTTTTTTCTAATCATTTTTTTTATTTTTTTATACTCCCTTTTTCCAGTTTGCCCGTCATTACAAGTAGATAGCCCTCTTATGGCTGTCAGCCTAAAGAATGGAGAAAGAGACAATA
>Ga0180222_1001704_pt1 | contig 21065 bp, 17 predicted proteins | sample eDN5th37CKraftOP_FD_151336 | JGI IMG/M metagenome (GOLD analysis project Ga0180222, IMG submission 151336) | Enriched Organic Plus compost microbial communities from Emeryville, California, USA - eDNA 5th pass 37_C Kraft OP (version 2) (version 2) ... | reverse complement strand
CAAAGTCATAGAACGAGCCATTGACGTTGCGCAGCGCTGCCCCGCCCTGCGTGCCGTAGACTGCGATGGAGATCACGGCGTCGCAGCCGGCCGGCAGGCGCCACGAACAGGCGAGTTGCGCGACCGTACCGCCGTCAAGTTCCAGCGTCGCGAGCGCATAGTCCTCCACCCGTTCGGGTTTCGGCGAGAGCCGCTCGCCGCCCGCATGGAGCGTGCTCGCGACGTTCATCACGCGCGGGAAATCCAGCAGCCACAACGCGAGATCGACGAGATGCACGCCGAGGTCCATGACGCAGCCGCCGCCGGAGAGCGCGCGGTCGTAGAACCACGGCTTGTCCGGCCCGTAGGCGTTGTGGAACACCAAGTCGATCGCGTAGATGCGGCCGAGCTCGCCCGAGCGCACGACCTCGCGGATGCAGCGCATGCCCTCCGTGAACCGATAGGAAAAATCCACCGCCAGCAGCCGGTCGGCCGCCCTCGCCGCTGCGATCACCGCCTCGACCTCGCCGCGCGTGCGGCCCAGCGGCTTCTGGCAGAACACGGCGAGGCCGCGCTCGAGAGCGCGAATCGATTGCTCCGCATGCAGCGCGCTTGGCGTTGCGATCACCAAAGCGTCGATGCCGGCCGCCAGCAGGTCGTCGAGCGAGCCGACGGTCTGCGCGCCGGCCGCGACCTTCCGCGCTTCCGCCGCCATCTCGGGAGAGGGATCGCAGACGGCCGCGATGTCGACGGCATCGGCCGCCGCGATGCCGGCCATCCGGTGGCGTCCAATCCAGCCGACGCCGAGGAACCCGACGCGCGGCCGCGCCACGCTGCGCGCCGGCGTCCGCTCGGCGAGCCCTTGCGTCATTGACATGTGATCAGCGCCTTGAGGAAACCGTCCGGGCGGTCGCGTGTCGCGTTCAGCGCCTGGTCGAGCCGGTCGAGCGGGAACGTGTGGGTGTAGAGACGGCGCGGATCGAGCCGGCCCGACGCGACGGCATCCACCGCCTCGCGGATGCCCGCCACGTAGGCCTGCGGATCGCGTTCGTGCGCATTGATCACGTCGAGGCCGCGCCAGTTCCACAGCCACATGTTCACGTGCCGCGGCCCATCCTGGTGATAGCCCGCGACGATCAGCTTGCCGCGCTCGCGCGTCAGCTCGGCGGCGAGATCAAGTGGCCACTGCTTGCCGACGGCCTCGATCACGCGGTCGCAGAACGTGCCGCCGGTGATATCCTTCACCCTCGAGATGATGCCCTGATGGTCGTCCATGGGGATGACCTCCGCGGCCCCCATCGCACGCGCGACGTCGAGCGCGAACGCGCGGCGCGAGATCGCGACCACCCGCGCGCCGGCGTCCGTCGCGAGCCGCGTGAGGATCGCGCCGAGGAAACCAATGCCGACGACGGCGACGGTCTGCCCGGCGGCGATGTCGCTGCGCCGGAAGATGTTCATGGCGCAGCCGAGTGGCTCGCCCGGAAACGGCTGGCCGTCGAGCGCCGGCGGCAGCGGTACCACGGCGTCCGCGGCGGCAAGGTCGTAGCCGGCATAGGCCTTGTAGCTGAGCGCCGCGACGCGCTGCCCTTGCGCGAGCCCGCTCACCCCATCCCCGAGCGCATCGATCACGCCCCAGCCCTCATGGCCGAGGGCGCCCGGCTCGGTCGGGAACTGCATCCACTCGGGCCCCGCCCACGGCGTGAGATTGGAGGCGCATACGCCGCAGCCTTCCAACCGCACGCGCACCTCGCCGGGCCCCGGTTCGGGGACGAGGACGGTATCGAACCGCATGCGGCCCGCACCGGTGAGCACCGCCGCGCGCATGGAGCGTGGCCGCGGCGACGAATCCGAACCGGCCGCCGCAGCCGACGACGAAGGAATGTCCAGCATGAAACAACGTCCCGAGCAGGTCCGGTCGCTAACGCCGGGATCGCGGGAGGGTTTCGATCAAACGATGCCGCTGCGGGCGTTCATTCAGGCTTGGCAGAGAGAAAATCATGCCCTAAATCAGGGGCGCTTCCCGCCGAAGCAGCCTGGCCGGCCCCGGTGTCCCGATTTCTCCGGAACACGCGCTAAGGCCTTGGGATTTCGGCGTTTTGGGGAATAGTTCAACGGTAGAACAGCGGACTCTGACTCCGTTAATCTAGGTTCGAATCCTAGTTCCCCAGCCAATCTTTCTTTTCTGATAATTATTATTTAATTTCAGTCACTTAAGTGAATCACTCTGCGGAGTGCCCCTAACGCTGACCCTAACGCTGCTCCCAACGGCGCTTCCGCGGTCGCAACCGGGGCGGGTTGGTGTAAGAAGTTCCCCGAGGGGACGGGGATGCACCTCACGACCAACTTCGCCTTCCTGAGCGTTCACGACGTGCAGCTTGTTCAGCTCGCGGCGCAGGCCGAACGCTACTTCCGCGACGATCCCCCGACCTCCATCATCAAGCTGCGCCAGTACGCGGAGCTGCTGTCCAAACTGATCGCCGCTCACAACGCCTTGTATCGGGACGAACGCGAGACCTTTGAAGAAACCCTGCGTCGCCTGTCTTACGAGCGCATCATCCCGCGTGAGATCGCGGATGTGTTCCATTCACTGCGCAAATCCGGGAATAGCGCAGTACATGACGGCAAGGGGAATCACGCCGAGGCGCTGACCGCGTTGAAGTTCGCCCGCCAGCTCGGCATTTGGTTTCATCGCACGTATAGCAAGCAGCGGGATTTCAAGCCCGGGCCGTTCGTGCCGCCCCCTGAACCACAGGACGCTACCACCGCGCTCAGGGAAGAGATTGCGGAGCTTCACCGAAAGATTGCGGAGAGCGAGGAAGCCGCCGCTCGTGCCAAGCGCGAGGCGGAAGAACACGCTCGCGCCCGTGAGACAGCGGAGGAGCGAGCGAAGCGCGAAGCGGAAGAACGCGCCGTGTGGGAGCAGCTCGCGCAAGAGGCAGAACAGAAAGCCTTGCGGCCTATTCCGTCGATGCCAGTCCCGCGACCATACGTGGCTCTCGACGCAGCGCGATTGGAACTCGCAGAATTTGGGACAGAAGCGGCCGCCTTCGAGACTGCGGCGCGCCTTCATGCTCTCCAGATAAAGGCCGCAAAAGCACCAAAGGCCGAGCTGCTGGAGCTGGTCGGGCGTGGCGAAGAAGCTGCCGTCAGGATCGACCTAGACGAAGCCGACACCCGTGCGCTCATCGATCAGCAACTCCGCGATGCGGGATGGGAAGCTGACACCAAAACCCTGCGCTATGGCTCAGGCTCTCGCCCCGTGAAGGGGCGCAATCTCGCCATTGCCGAGTGGCCGACAGTGAGCGGTCCGGCGGATTATGCGTTGTTCGTCGGCACGACTCTCGTCGGAGTGGTCGAGGCGAAGCGCAAACGCAAGAATGTCTCAGCCGCCATCGACCAAGCCGAGCGTTACTCTGTTACGCTCGCGGCCAGCGCCGATTTCGCCTTTGCCGGAGGACCGTGGGGCGATCACAAGGTCCCCTTCGTATTCGCGGCCAACGGCCGCTCCTATCTCAAGCAGATCGAGACAGAGAGCGGCATCTGGTACCGCGACACGCGCCGCCCGGCCAATCACCGCCGCGCGCTGGTGAGCTGGCCAACGCCAGAGGGTCTCGCCGGTCAACTGGACATCAACCAGGACGCCGCGGCGGAAGCCCTCAAGGCGATGCCCTTCGAGTTCGGCTTTCCGCTCCGCCCCTATCAGGAGAAGGCAATCCGGTCGGTCGAGGCCGCACTTGCGGGCGGACAGCGAACCATGCTGCTCGCCATGGCAACGGGTACCGGCAAAACCAAGCTCGCCATTGCGATGCTCTATCGTCTTCTGGCGACCAAGCGGTTCCGGCGCATCTGCTTCGTGGTGGATCGCTCGGCGCTGGGCGTCCAAGCCGCCGGAGAGTTCACCACTACCAAGATCGCCTCCGGCAAGGCGTTCGCGGACATCTTCGGGCTCAAGGAGCTGGGCGATGTCGTTCCCGACCCGGACACGAAGGTCCACATCTGCACCATCCAGGGACTGGTAAAGCGGGTGCTGTATACGGCCGACGATGCCGAAGCGCCGCCCATCGACCAGTATGATCTCTTGGTAGTGGACGAATGTCATCGCGGCTATCTACTTGACCGCGAGATGTCTGACGCCGAACTGAGCTTCCGCGGCCAGGAGGACTACATCTCGAAGTATCGTCGCGTGCTTGAATACTTCGACGCGGTGAAGATCGGCCTCACCGCGACGCCAGCACTCCACACCACCGACATCTTCGGTGATCCGATCTTCAAGTACTCCTATCGGGACGCCGTAATCGACGGCTATCTTATCGACCACGAGCCTCCGATCAGGATTGAAACCGCCCTCGCCCGCGCCGGGATCGTGTTCAAGAAGGACGAGCAGCTCGATCTGCTCAACACCCGCACCGGCGAGGTCGACCTCGTTCACGCTCCTGACGAAATCCGTTTCGAGGTGGATCAGTTCAACAAGCAGGTGGTCACGTCGGAGTTCAATCGCGTCGTTGCGGAGGAACTGGCGGAGCACATCGACCCAACATTCGGTAAGACGCTGATCTTCGCTGTCACCGATGCTCATGCGGACATCGTAGTCGATGCGATCAAGAAGGCGTTCGCCAAGAAGTATGGCGAGATCGACGACGCGGCCGTGAAGAAGATCACCGGCAGCGTGGACAAGGTCCAGACACTCATTCGGTCCTTCCGCAACGACACCAACCCGCGCATTGCCGTGACAGTCGATCTGCTCACCACGGGCATCGACGTGCCATCGATCACCAACCTTGTGTTCCTGCGGCGGGTGAACAGCCGCATCCTCTATGAGCAGATGATCGGGCGCGCCACGCGCCAATGTCCCGAGATCGGCAAGGAGGTATTCCGCATCTTCGATGCCGTGGACCTCTATCCGCACCTCCAGAACCTCACGGACATGAAGCCGGTTGTGGTCAACATATCGATCACTTTCGAGCAGCTTGTGAAGGAACTGGCCGCTGCCGAGCAAGACGCCCAGCGCGACGCCATCCGACAGCAACTCGCTGTGAAGCTCAGACGACGGCTCAAGAAGCTTCCGGCTGAGTCACGGGCGCGGTTCGAGGCCGCGGCGGGAGAGACGCCGGAAGAGACACTCAAGCGGCTCCTGCGCGATGCTCCGGCTGAACTCGCCAAGTGGTTCTCAGAGCGCCCAGCCATCGGACCCATTCTCGATTGGCAGAGCGACGGAGAGACACCGCGCTATGTGCCGATTTCCAGCCATGCCGATCAGGTGGTGGCGGTCACGCGGGGGTATGGGAGCGGGATCAAGCCGGAGGATTTCCTTGACGGCTTCACGGCCTACGTGCGCGACAACATCAACACCATTGCCGCCCTCAAGCTGGTCGTGCAGCGCCCACGCGATCTCACCCGCGCTGACCTGCAAGAACTGCGTCGCACGCTCGATCTGAAAGGCTATTCGGAAGCGAACCTCAAGCGCGCCTGGGCCGATGCAAAGAACGAGGAGATCGCCGCCTCCATCATCGGCTTCGTACGTCAGGCGGCGCTGGGCGACCCCTTGATCCCCTATGCCGACCGCGTGAGCAACGCCATGCGCAAGGTGATGGCTAATGGCAAGTGGACCGATCCGCAGAAGCGGTGGCTCAAGCGCATCGGCGAGCAGATCGAGAAAGAGATCGTGGTGGACCGCGAGGCCATCGACCGGGAGCCGTTCGCCGCCGACGGAGGCTTCGCCCGGATCAATAAGGTATTCAGTGGCGAGCTGGAGAACGTGCTCGCCGGGATCAACGAAGAATTGTGGAAGCGGACCGGCTAGTTGGGTGAGGAATGATGAGCGACGGCGGATGGGTTGCGCTAGGAGCGGCGATCGGCGTGGCGGGGTCTATCCTGACCACGCTCCTGAACGCCTATCTTAATCGCCCGAAGGAGGACGTATACGAAGCTGCAGCCAAGAAGCTGTTGCGAATGATGCTTGAGAATGGCCAGAAGTGGCAAGAGCTGGAGACGCTGAAGCGTGTGATCGGCGCCCCGGAGAAGGACACAAAAGAACTCTTGCTAATGCTCGGAGCGCGGGCATCTACTCGAAGCCCCACGAAGTGGGGCCTTATCGACCGGAACCCGCTGCCCAACTGGAATTCGGCGAAACAGAGCGAGGATGAATGACCAGCACTATCGACATCGTCGCCAAGCTCTGGTCGCTATGCCATGTGCTGCGCGATGACGGGGTGACGTACAACGAGTACGTGACCGAGCTGACCTTCCTTCTGTTCCTCAAGATGCTGGAGGAAACCCAGAAGGAAAGTCGTCTGCCCGAGGAGTATCGCTGGGGCGAGTTGGCGAAGCGCGAGGGGCTGGACCAGCTCGACTATTATAAGCGCCTGTTGCTCGATCTGGGCGATCCGAAGAAGAGCAAGGATGCCCTAGTCCGCTCCATCTTCACCGATGCCCAAACCCGGCTCCGCAAGCCAACCAACCTCAAGGCGCTCACCTCCAACATCGACCAGCTCGACTGGTTCTCGGCGCGCGAGGAGGGTCTGGGCAATCTCTACGAGGGCTTGCTGGAAAAGAACGCCGCTGACAAAAAGTCGGGTGCCGGACAATACTTCACGCCGCGTCCACTGATCGACTGCATCGTGCGCCTCGTGAAGCCGCAGCCGGGCGAGATAGTGCAGGACCCGGCGGCCGGAACGGCGGGTTTCCTCGTAGCGGCCGATCGCTACATCAAGGATCACACCGACGATCTCTACAAGCTGCCGGAGGAGAAAGCTTTTTTTCAGCGCCACAACGCCTTCATCGGGGCGGAGCTTGTGCCCGACACGCATCGCCTGTGCCTGATGAACCTGTTGCTGCACGGCATCGAAGGCGGGGTGGAGCTGGCCGACACGTTGTCGCCGGATGGAGAGCGGCTGGCCAAGGCCGATCTCGTTCTCACGAATCCCCCCTTCGGCACCAAGAAGGGCGGCGGACGGCCGACGCGAACCGATTTCTCGATTACGGCGGACACATCGAACAAGCAGCTCGCCTTTGTCGAGCACGTCGTCCGCACGTTGAAGCCCGGTGGCCGCGCGGCGATGGTGGTGCCGGACAATGTGCTGTTCGAGGACAATACCGGGCGGCGGCTGCGCACATGGCTCATGGAGTTGTGCGCTCTGCACACCATCCTCCGACTGCCGACGGGTATCTTCTACGCCCAGGGCGTCAAGACCAACGTGCTGTTCTTCCAGCGCGGCAAGACCGACAAGGCCAACACCAAGGCGGTGTGGGTCTATGATATGCGGGCCAACATGCCCGCCTTCGGCAAGACCCGGCCGCTGACGGCCGAGGACTTTGCCGATTTCGAGAAAGCCTATGGTGACGATCCGAACGGAGGAGCCAATCGCAAGGATCAGGGCGAGGCTGGCCGCTGGCGCTGCTTCACGCGTGAGCAGATCACGGCCCGCAATGACAACCTCGACATCGCGTGGCTGCGCGATACCGAAGCGGAGGCCGAGGAACAACTGACGGAACCAGAGGACATCGCGGCGGCGATTATCGGACACATCAAGGCTGCTCTGGCTGACATAGAGGAACTGTCCGAGGAACTTGAGGACAACGCGATTGCTGAGGCGACCGTTGCTGAAGCCGCCGAATGAGCGAACTTCCAAAGGGTTGGTCTCAAGCCACGGTCGCAGAGATCGCCGACGTTCGACTTGGCAAGATGCTTGATGCTGTCAAGAACAAGGGCGCTCCGGTTCCCTATCTTCGCAACATCAATGTCCGGTGGGGAAGCTTTGACTTGTCTGATGTTCTAGAAATGCGGATGACTGCAGATGAGCAAGACGCCTACTCGATCAAGGACGGTGACGTTATCGTCTGCGAGGGTGGCGAACCCGGTCGTGCCGCGGTGTGGCGAGCCGGTCAAACGAAGCTAAAGTTTCAGAAAGCTTTGCACCGTGCTCGTATCTGCGCGGAAGTGGTGCCTGAGTTCTTGGCGCTGCACATGCGTCACGCCGCTGCAAGTGGAGAACTAGAACGCAAGTTTACTGGAACGACGATCAAGCATCTTCCACTCGCAGTATTTCGCGACTTGCCGATACCGCTCGCCCCACACCCCGAACAGCGCCGGATCGTTGCGAAGATCGACAGCCTGTCCGCGAAATCCCGCCGCGCCCGCGATCATCTCGATCACATCCCGCGCTTGGTGGAGAAGTACAAGCAGGCCATTCTTGCGGCGGCGTTCCTACAGGCAGGTAACGAAAAAGAATTGTCTCGGCTCGACGATGTCATCGCATCCACGTTCTATGGACCTAGGTTTGCAAAAGACGCCTATAGTAGCGACGGGGTTGTGACACTGCGAACCACGGATTTTGACGATGATGGCAACATTCGTCTGAAATCACCACCTTCTGTCCGTATTTCGCAAGCCGAGTTTGCCAAGTGGGGACTTGTTGACGGCGATCTTCTAGTTACTCGTACGGGTTCGATCGGGAAGTGTGCCATTTACGCCGAAACCGTTGGTCCGGCTCTTCCGAGCGCCTACTTGATCAGAGTGCGCCTTAGGTTGGACCGCGTCCGGCCGCGCTATGTTCTATTGTTCTTGCTGTCGAGATCAGGCCAAGAGCAGCTTGGCTTAGGGATTACTGCTGTGACCCAGCCGAACATCAATGCGCGGGTCATCGAGCGACTGAAGCTACCAATTCCCGATCTCAAGAGCCAGGATCGAGCAATCCGCAAAATTGAAACCGCTTTCGCCTGGATCGAGCGCCTCGCCTCCGAAGCGACAAGCGCTCGCAAGCTGATCGACCAACTCGATCAAGCCGTCCTCGCCAAGGCGTTCCGCGGCGAGCTGGTGCCGCAGGACCCGAACGACGAGCCCGCCAGCGTCCTTCTGGAGCGGATCAGACAGGAACGGCAGGGCAGTGCCGCGAAGGGTCAGAAGAGCAAGAAGCGCCAGGGCAAAGCGTGACTAAGTATCCTTCGTTCGACCGGAAGAGCCTCACCTTCTCGGCGCGTCGGCTGGAGCGGGGCATCCATATCCACGCGCGGTTCAACGCGCCGAAGCTGTCGAGCGGTGAGCAGGGTCGATACAGGCAGGACATAACGGTCGACCCCGAAACGCGGGCGGTGATCGGACTGAGCACGAGTTACTCGCGCGATGGGTCACGCTACTTGGCCGCGCACGGGAGCGGACATGACAGGCTGCGCCTGTTCGCGACGCAGATACGGGACAGGTTTCTCAAGTCGCCGTGCTGGGCAGCACTCAAAGGGCGTGACCCAGATCCCCACTACATCGTGGACCAAGAGGGCAACGTAACGGTGAGGCAGCGCAGCAGGGACTAACTAGTCCGTCTACGAATTACTCGACACACGGGCTTAAAGCGGACCGCTTCGACCACACCCAAATACCTGCGCCAATTATGGGCCACACGGGCTTACACAGGGTCCCCGAAAGGTCCTGACTGAGCGCCCGGAGCTTTGCCGCCTTGCCCTCGACTGGGCTTGGTTGAGCTGCTCGCGGGCATCCTAACTAGAAGGCTTCGGCCTTTCCTCGATCTCAAGGACAACATGACCAACCTGACTGACCGTCGGGCGGGCGCTGACGCAGCGCGTCTCCGTTCCCTGTCCCTCGGTGAACTCCTCGACAAACAACTTCCCGCTCGCGAGTACCTCCTCGAACCGCTGATCCGACAGTCCGAGAGCATGATGCTTTGGGCCGCGACCGGCGTCGGCAAGACCATGGCCGCGCTGTCGATCGCGGTCGCGATAGCCGGAGGCGGCAAGTTCCTCGGCTGGCAAGCGCCACGCCCTCGCCGCGTGTTCTATGTCGATGGCGAAATGCACATCGAGGACCTGCAAAGCCGTCTCAGGGTGTTGCTGGACGCCGTTGAGGGCATTGACCACCAAGCTGTCCGCAAGAACCTGCGCCTCCTCGCAAGGAGCTACCAGGACCCCGAGGTGGAGTTTCCCGATCTCGGGACTGAGGATGGTCAGGACGAGATTTATGGTCGAGCCCGCAACTACGCTTCCGACCTTGTCATCCTCGACAACTTCTCGGTTCTCGCCTCGGTGGACGATGAGAACGACGCCGCATCCATGCAGCCTGTGTTGCGCTTCCTGCTCAGGATGAAGCAGGCGGACATTGCGACGCTGCTGGTTCATCACTCGAATAAGGGCGGCAACGACTATCGCGGGTCATCGAAGATCGCGACCACCTTTGAGGTGATGATCGGATTGAAGCCTTGCCAAGGCATTGCCTCCCGGCATCCTACAGCGTTCGAGCTGGAGTTCTCCAAGTACCGGGGTCTGCGCAACGATACGATCAAGCGCACGACCGTATGGCTCGAGGAGACATCGCAGGGTTCCATGCGCTGGCGCTACAAGGAGAGTGAGGACGAAACGCTCTCCCGTCTCGTACAACTCGTCCGCTCCTGCGACTACGGGAAGCAAGAAGACCTGGCGAAGGAGATGGGTGTGTCCACCGGTCTGCTGTCCAAGCTCAAGCAGAAGGCCATCGCCACCGGAAAGATCACCGCGGCAGAATGGAAGGCGTCCCTCAGCGCGGGAGGCGCGATCAGCGACGACGCTCAAGCTTTCGATGAGATCGCAGAAGTCGAGCCGGAGTTCTGAGAGAATCAGCGCCCGATGGGGGGGCTTTATGCCCCCTCGGGCTCCTCGCTCTCTTATAGGATTTCACGCTTCATCTTCCTTATAGGCCGTGAAACGTGAAGCCGCGATGTCTGGCGAAAAACCAGCGAGCCCCTCCAGCCGTCGCACGGGATGGCTCATTCCCCCTCCCCCGGGCTTGCTGCTCAAGAGAGCCCAATGCCCAGCAAAGTGACCCCTCCAGTCATCACACGCGGTGACGGCCCCGACAATCGTCCGGCCCTGCTCCTGCGCGTAGGCCCGCGCCGATGGCCCGTGCTGATCGCGCCGGAGGATTTCAGCGCCGTGCAGGAAGCGACCGGCTTCTCACTTTGGGGCATACAGGGACGGAACGTCGTTGTCGGAGACGATGAGCCGACGAAAGGTCGCCCCGCTGTTGCGCGTCTGCTCGCTGGCATCGACGGCGATTGGAACCTCCAGCCCGCGTTTCGGGATGGCAATCCGCTGAACCTCCTGCGTTCCAATCTGGGTATTCACAGCCGCAGGAGCGCCAAGACCTGGTGGCTTGAGCTGCGGCACGGCGAGCGCGACAGCACTTACAACACGCATGGAGAACTCTGTCGCATCCCGCAAGCGATCTTGCGCCACCGTGCTGTAGTGCCGGAAGATCGGCCCACCGCAGTTGCGTGGCCGAAGCGAGAGAACCCAGTGCGACGAAGCAGGCGACGGTGGAGTATCGGGACCGAAATGTTCTGATGCAAAATGCGAGAGAGCCCGTCGATCATCGACGACGGGCTTCTCCCCCTTGGGGGGATGCCCGAGACCGAGGAGCAGATGATGTCCAAGAAAGCCCCAGCCACCCATTTCTACATTGATGATTGCGCGGCCGACATTGCTCGGGTGATTGCAGAAATCGCGCGTCAGCACCCCATCGCCGAACAAGCACTCCAAACCTATTACTACATCATTCTAAAATGGATGATGCGTCATCTCGAAGATTTCATCACTCCCCTAGTATCGGAAGAAGCCCAACGGAAGGCAGATAAGATGGGGCTGGGTGATCTAAGGCGTTATCGTTGGCGTCATCAGCCCAGAAGAATGAGAGACCCGAAGCGAGAAATCTTCCACTGGGAGCACGCAACGCAGACCAGTGACATGGCGAAAGCCGTTATCCGGCTCACCCCACCTAGTCCTGATAACATAGCGGCGGTCCTTCGGACGATCACTGTCGTGTGGATCACGAAGAGAGAAAACAAGAAGTTGCCACCAGGTGAGCGACCTGACTGGCGCTCTGCTTACGAACAAGCAGGCATCAAGCTCCTTCCCTACCCACTAGAGCGTGGGGAGTCGATTGGTCGCACCTGAACGGGATTGCTCCCACGGATTCCACGCGAGTAGCGTCACACCCGTGGCAACGGTCGTTGCCTCAGATGTTACACGGAAGAAGAACCATGACGCTCCCTCCTTTCGCCTTCGTGCCCCTCAGTTGCGCTGCCCTGTTCGTGCTGGGTTGCTGGATGCGGCGCTGGCCACAGGCCAGCTCCAACCGTCAGGAGACCGGACGATGAGCAACGGCTACGTCGCATACTATCGCGTCTCCACCACCAAGCAGGGCGTCTCGGGTCTTGGCCTCGATGCCCAACGGGAAGCAGTGGCGCGCTGCCTGAATAGCGGACAGTGGCGCATTATCGCGGAGTTCACCGAAGTCGAGAGTGGCCGCCGCAGTGACCGCCCGGAGCTAGAAGGGGCGCTCGCCACTGCGCGCCTGCACCGCGTGCCGCTGATCGTGGCCAAGGTTGACCGGCTCACGCGGTCCGTGGCGTTCCTCTCGAAGCTGCTGGAAGCGGGCGTGGATGTTCGCTTCGCTGATCTTCCTGCCATCGAGGGGCCTACTGGACGGTTTATGCTGCAACAGATGGCCGCCGTCGCGGAGCTAGAGGCCGGGCTGATCTCTGCTCGCACCAAAGCGGCGTTGGCAGCGGCCAAGGCGCGGGGGAAGAAGCTCGGGGGCTTTCGGGGCGGTGTGCTCTGCCCAGCCATTCAGAAGGCTGGTCGGGAAACACAGGCGGCCCGAGCCAAAGCTCTTGCGGCAGACCTTGCGCCCATCATTGCAGACCTGGCTCGCCAAGAGGTTACCTCCTTGCGCGCAGTCGCCCGCGAGTTGAACCGTCGCCGTGTTCCCACAGCAAGGGGTGGCTTCAACTGGACCGCGGGACAAGTCGCCCGCATCATGGCGCGGCAGGAAGCTACCAAACGCCACTGACAGGATTACACATCACGGGGGGTCATTTTGCGAGTTGCACTGCTCGTCACGCTGCTATTGGCCGCGGTGTCGTCCCAGGTCGCTGCTCAACAACCGAGCGTCTCGGCAATCATGCTGCCAGCTCGAAACGCCTTGGACCGTTGCATGAAGAGGGCGATTTCTCGCTTCGTTGAGAACAGCGAGGAGGCGGCATCAGCCGTCGTCCGTGCTGCTTATGGCGTTTGTAGGAAAGAACTAGTCGCGCTCGTGGAGGCCGGTAATGCTGCGGTCGGGCGACGAATCTTCGCGGTTGCAGACACAGAAGCAGATAGGCGCTCGATCTATGAAGGATGGGCCTTTGTCCTGAGGACACAAGCTCCCGAACCGATCCGCGGCGTCTGGAACTGCGAAGGCCACCTGTTCCACATCTCCAAGACAACGTATCAGGTCGCACCGAGCGGCCCCTTCAACCGGATTGCCAAAGTTGAACGACACGGTGGCGACTACCAACTGGTGCTCGCTGATGGCTACCGCGTGTCGTTGCTCAATCTGACGGGCAAGGGATTGACGTGGCACTCGCCTGTCTCGGGCGACACGTTTGAGTGCTCGCTCGTTGCAAGATAGGGAGCGGCCTGAAACCGCTCTGCCAAAATCATCCGAGGCCCCGTGAGAGCCTCTGTTTTAGCAGGGACGTGGTTGCAGCTCCCGCAGCGGTGTTCTGTCGTTGGATAGTAATGCTCATAGCGTAAGCTCGATCACAGTGCCATCGCGCGATACAAATAGCGCAGACAGCGCCAGCTTGGTCTTGACGTTGCCGGGCAGTTCTGACCACAGCCGCCGGAATTTTGGCACGTCTGGCAAAGCGATAGAGTGCTTGCTCGCCTCCCCGCTCATCCGTTGCAGAAGTTCACCTAGGACTCCCACGAAATAATTGTTCTGCATCGGCCCCAAGGAACCCGTCCCTTTGCACTCAATAATCCAACGCTCCGTGCCTCGAATGGCAACCACGTCTATGCCACGCTGCTTGCCCCACGCGACCTCAACAGCCCAACCCTTCGGCTCGAGCATCTTGACCAGGGCGCGCTTCACATCGTCCTCAGTGATCGCATCCGCCGTTGAAGATTGCTGGGGTGCTGGAGGTACGGCAATCGGAGCACCATCGATCAGATAGTTCACGACCTTCCCGCGTCGGCCCGGCTGTCGGCGCAGTATTCCCTCCTTCGCCAGCTGCCTGCAAATCTGGTTAGCCGCCTGCCGATGGGAGAGAGCAAGGGCTGCTGCGACCTCGTCGTCGTCGCGTCCCGGAAACTGCTTCACGTAGTCGAGTATTCGATCGCGCGCTGTCATGGCCCACCCCCCTTCAACGCTAATGCAAGTATCGGCCTCAGTCACCCACGCCGCTTCCTTTGCCTCTCTATGTTTGGTAACGAGATAGCCTCGACGCACCGGCGCTTGGGCTCCACGAGTTGGGCTTGGGAGTAAACCCCCAAAGTGATGCCTTCCTTCTTGTGGCCCATGACTGCGGCGATCACGTTCTCCGCGATGCCCGCCTCCTCAGCCTTCGTGGCAAACCACCGGCGGAAGGAATGGAAGTTCACTTTTGATCGGCGCGACGTGCCACGCCGGTCGTCTACACCAAGACGACACCTGTAGGTCTTGAAGCGTTTCGACACGGCCATCGTGCGGTTGCCATCCCAGCCCGTGCCGCGGAGATTGGGGAACAGAAACTCGTCTGCTCCGCGCCCGGCGACGCGCCGTAGAACGATGTGGCGTAGGGCCGAGTGGATTGGGACAGTCCGAACGGCGGCGGCGGTCTTGCCTTGCCTTATGTTGAACAGGCCATCGCGGCAGTCTGCCACGCGGAGCTGCCCGATCTCCTCCAGCCGCATCCCCGAGAGAGCAGCGATCCGCATCAAGTCAGCCAGATCGGGGTCTGCATCGCCGGACAACAGATTGCGCAGCTCATCATCTGTGAAGGGCCGCTCGCGGCCTTCGGGGCCGTCCGCCTGGATCAAGTTGACCTGCGTCTTGGGCAGAGATTTGCCAGCCCAAGGGTTCGGGCGCATACCCAGACTGCGGTCGAGCCACGTCCAGTACCGGCGCAACATGGAAAGCTTCTTGTTGGCCGTTCTTCGATGCACGCCTCGCTTGAGAAGCGCCTCATCTCTGAAATCTGCCGCCACTCGGTCGCTGATCTTCTCAACGAAGGCGGGATGGCCGCTCTGTACGCACCAGTCCTCCAACTGCCGGAGCGCAGTTCGAGCGTCGGCTTTAGTACGCGCGGTATACGTCGTGCCAGCCAGCCATCGGTCGAGATAGGTGGTCAGCGGGGTTGCCTTGCCCGTCGCAAGCTCGAAGAACGCAGCGGCTTCCTTGGGCTTCTGATCTCGATAGCTAATTTCCTCGGTCCGCTCGATGATCCGATCCAAGGCTATGTCGCGTGCTACCTCGTCGGGCATCGAGGACAGGTAGCCACGCCACTCCAACGCCTCCTGTTTGACGGCGTCACCCTCACCGCCCTGGCGCACCTTCTCGATCTCAGCTTTCAGCTCAGCGAGAGCAGCGAAGCGCCGGATGCGCGCTTGTTGGATGTCTGTGGTGTTCAGGGACCGAACGAGCGTCTTCTTGCCGAGAGCCTTGCGCAGCGGTCGTGGCACTGACACCGATACGTACCAAGTCGTTCCGTTTCCCCGTGGCTGAATGAGATACCGATAATCACCGCGCCCGACCGTGGCAGCGCGCCCGCGAATACTTCCCGACATTGCTGGAGAACCCTGACCCTAACGGCATGACCCTAACGCATGAGGTCAATTACGCCATAGAATCAAAGATTTCAATCCCTTGGCAACTTAGTTCATAGTGTCCTAGTTCCCCAGCCATCCTTGCGCGCCTCCCTCCGAATTCGTGATCTTGCACGACTTGCCGCCTCCGGCGCGCGGGTGACCGGCATACATCTTCTCGGCCGTCCGCCCGCCGCGCCATGGCGCGCAACTGACAGCCGCCGTCACCACAAGCGCATAACGGACCCGCCTCCCTTGTCTTGGCGAGGCGGCCCACCTGGCTGCGCCAAGCACCGCACGGCACCGCTGAAAGGACGCGCAGCGCTGCACCGAACCGTCTGCAGTGAGGCCTTCCGCTCGCGCGGCGCACGCACGATCGAGCCGCACGATCGATGCGAGGCACCGATCGATAAAATGAAATTCAAGACCCATACACTTGGCCCGGACGGTCAACTCCCGCCGCGCCTTCGGTTCATCGTCTCGTCAAGGCACTTTCTCGCAGCCCCCACGTTACGAGTATCGGCATTCCTTTCGCCCAGGAGGACGCAAATGAAACGGATCATCCTTGCCAGCCTCATCGTCTCCGTCGCCGCCGGTTCAGCCGTGGCCCAGACGTGCGCGAGCAAAGCCGTCGGCTCGGATGGCAAGCCGCTCGCCGGCGCCGCCAAATCCAGTTTCATGAAAAAATGCTGCGAAAGCAGCGCCGTCAGCAAGGACGGAAAGCCCTTGTCCGGCGCGGCCAAGAGCAGCTTCGTGGCGCACTGCGTGCAGGGCGGCTGAGCGCCCCGGGCGCACGTCGTGACGTGAGGCCGCCGCGGAGCGCCGCGTTCGCGGATCAACCTTGCGGTGGTTTCCGATCAGGATCGACTGGCGCCAGGCGGCGCCAGCGCCTCCAGCAGCCCGCGCGCCGCGCGCAGGTCCGCCGTCTCGTACCCTTCCGTGAACCTGCCGTAGACCGGCGCGAGCACGCGGTACGCCTCTTCCGCGCGGCCCTCCTCGGCCTTGAGGCGCGACAGGCTCATCGCGCCGCGCAGCTCGAAGAACATCGCCCCCTGCGCGCGCGCAACCTCGAGCGCCCGGTGGAAGCAATCTTCCGCGCCGCCTGACGGCTTCTGCGCTTTGCGCAGCAGCTCGCCTTTGATGCGCAAGAGCTCGGCGTTGTACCACTCCTCTCCGCCGGCATTCGCATGCAACAGAGCGGCTTCGATGGATTCGATCGCTTCGGACGGCCTGCCGAGACCGGCCAGCCCCTCGGCCATCGCGCCGAGATACTCGGGAACGCAGATGGCCCAGCCGGTCCGGCCGCTCTCATCGAGCGCAAGGCGCAGCCGCGCCACGCCGGTCTCCAGTTCGCCCCGTGCGATCAGCAGCTTGCCCTGCAGGCAGTGTCCGACCAGGCGCCAGAACGTCACGTTGTGCGTCGTCGCCACGTCGATCAGCATGGTCACCGCGCGGTCGGCGGCGGCAAGATCGCCCGTCATGATCGCAACCGGAGCCAAGGCCAGCCGCAGGACCTCGCAGATCGAGAACCTGTTGCCGGCCGCCTCCGCCTCGGCGAGACATGCCTGCGCCTGCCGCATGGCCTGATCCGCGAACCCCTGCAGCCAGCTCACGCGCGCGATGAACAGCCGGACGCCCAGCCGCAAGTCCTGCGCCAAAGGCAGGAAGCGCAATCGTTCGCTCGGCGCCGCCACATAGCGCTCGAGCACGCCCTCGAACCTGCTACGCGCGTCCGACAAGTTGCCGCGGAAGGTCATGGCGTTGCCGATGAGGCGCTGGGCCAGCAGCCCGTCGTTCGGATCGCCGGTACGCCGCGCGACGCTTGCGAACTTCTCGGCCGTCGCCAGCGCTGAGCGGCATTCGCCGGCATTGAGATGCAGCCCCCAGAGCACCCACAGCGTCTGCAGTTGGCCGGCGAGGTCGTCGGCCCGCTCGGCGAGCTCGAGGCCGTCGGCCAGGACATTCCGCGTGCGCTCGGTCGGACCGACCGTGAAGAAAAGCGTAGCGCCAAGCGCCAGCAGCAGACGCAAGCGAAGCGAGGGAGCCGAATTCGCGCCCGGGCCCAGCCGCGCGAGCGCGCGTTCGAGGCGTTCGGTCTCTTCCACCAGCAGCCCCAGGTACGTCCAGACCGGCGCATAGGCCGCCGTCAGTGCGGCGCCCATCTCCGCGTCGCCGCTGGTCGAGAACGCCCAGTCGAGCGCCGCGCGCACGTTGTCCAACTCGCGGGCATAGCGCGCCAGGTTGCCGAAGTGAAAGTGAGCGTTGGGGGCGCCGACCCCGACGAGATTCAAGAAGTACGTCGCGTGCCGGCGCGCGACGTCGTCGCGGTCGCCCCGGTCCGCCAGTTTGGCAGCCGCGTAGGTCCGCGTCGTGTCGAGCAGCCGATAGAAGACCGATCCGCCGAGATCCGCCGTTTGAACGAGAGACTTGGCCACCAGGTTCCCGATCACCTCGACCACGCTCGCCCTGTCCTCGCCGTCGTCGGCGGCGACCTCCTGCGCGGCTTCGAGCGGGAACGACCCGGCGAACAGCGACAGCCTGCACAGGACCCTCTGCTCATGGTCCGACAGCAGGTTGAAGCTCCAGTCGAGCGTCGCCTGCAGCGTCTGGTGCCGCGGCAGGGCAAAGCGGCGCCCCTGCCACAGCAGCCTGAAACGGTGGTCGAGCAGGTTGGCGATGCCCTGCAGGCCATAGGCGCTCACCTGGCTGGCAGCGAGCTCGATGGCCAGCGCGATGCCGTCGAGCCGGCGACAGATGCCCGCGACGACGCGCAGTTCGTCCTCGCTCAGTTCGGAGCGATGCCCGTTTGCGGCGGCGCGCTCCACGAACAGCCGGACGGCGGACGCCCGGATGGCCTCGGCCCCGGTCAGGCTCGTCTCCTCTCCCGGAACGTCCAGCGGCAGGAGCAGGTGCACGTTCTCGCCCTCGACGCGCAGCGATTCGCGCGTGGTCGTCAGCAGATGGACCTGCGGCGCCTCCCTGAAGAGCTGCTCGGCCAGCAAAGCGACGGTCGAAATGACATGCTCGCAGCTGTCGAGGATCAGCAGCATCCGTGTCTGCGCGAGAAAGGTCACCAGATGCGGCAGCGGATCCTGGGACCGCACCTGGCAGCCGACCGCCGCCGCCACGGTGCTCACGACGAACGCGGGGTCGTTGACCGCGCCGAGATCGATGAAGCAGACGGCTCCGCCGATGTCGCGGGCGAGCGCGTGGGCGACGGCGATGGCGACCGTCGTCTTGCCCATCCCGCCGGGCCCCACGATGCTCACGAAGCGCTTGCCCAGGAGCTGGGCGCTCAGGTCCTCGACGGTGGCGTCGCGGCCCACCATCCGCTGCAGGCGGGGCGGCAGCATCTGCATCTTGGCGGCAGGCTCCGCGCTCGGTGCCGGGGCCCGGCCCGGCGGCTCGCCACGTTGAACGGGCGCGATGAAGCAGTAGCCGCGGCCGGGAACGTTGGCGATGTAACGTGCGCCGCCCCGACCATCTCCGAGCGCCTTGCGCAGGCTGGTCACGTGCACCCGCAGATTGGACTCCTCGACCGTGACGTCGGGCCACACGCGTTTCATCAGCTCGGCATGGCTGACGACCTCGCCCGGCCGCTCCACGAGCACGATCAGGATATCGAGGGCGCGAGCCCCCAGCTTGACCGGCTCGCCGTCTTTCGTGAGCAGCCTTTCTTCCGCGGCCAGGCGGAACGGGCCGAAAGATGCCGCCCTTGCGCCGTCCGAGCTGCCTGCCACGGCCATGTAAGAGGCCTTCCCTATCTGTGATCAAAAAATAACGCCGAAACCAACTCGATGAAAACAACAGCGGCATTCAATGGAATTCCAGAGTACCTGATCGGCATCCGCCGTCAGCCGCCTTTCGCACCCCTCCAACTGTCCTTTATACTTCAATTGTCCTCTTAAAATTATCGTCTTCCCAAGGCGACGCGGCCCGGAGCCGCGCAGGGCGCGCGCCACCCGCCGCGCCGGTCAACCCCTCCGGCCCCCCACGCAGGGACTCGCCGAGGCCGCGTATCGAACCGTCGCGGCCGGCGACGTCGCAGCGCTGCGCACAATCACGCTTTGGTCTCGCACGCGTCGTTTTCGGCCGGCGAGGAAGGCCCTGCTGCCCGCGCGCGTCTGCTCCGCACGCGCCGTCGCCGCGCGGGCTTGGTTTTGATCTTGAACAACACAGATATCTCCCACCCGCCTTAGACAGCATGGGTAATCCATTCCCACAGGAGGACCTGGATATGGCTGAAGCAGGAGGCAAAGTCCCAGTAAAGGGTGGCGAGAAGGCAATGGCGCACGAAGGCGCGGTGCACGCATGGCGTCCCTTCGAAGGCTTGCGCCGCGAGATCGATCGGGTTTTCGAGGATTTCGATCGCGATCTATGGCCGGCGGCGTTTCGCCGTTCGCCGTTTGCGAGCGAACCGTTCTGGCGGCGCGGCCTCGGGCTCGCCGCGGCGCCCGCCGTCGATATCGTCGAGAAGGAGAAGGCCTACGAGATCACCGCGGAGTTGCCGGGCCTCGATGAGAAAAACATCGAGGTGAAGCTCGTGAACGGCGGCCTGACGATCAAGGGCGAGAAGCGCGAGGAGAAGGAGGAGAAGAAGAAGGACTATTACGTCCACGAGCGCAGCTTCGGCTCCTTCGAGCGCAGCTTCGCGCTGCCGGAAGGCGTCGATGCCGACAAGATCGAAGCCAGCTTCAAGAAGGGCGTGCTCACCTTGACGCTGCCCAAGAAGCCCGAGGCCATCAAGCCCGAGAAGAAGATCGAGGTGAAGGCTGCGAGCTGACCGCCGCGGCCGCAACATGGATTGAGGCCATCCGGGCGGGAGATGCTGCCCGGATGCGTGGGCGTTGCTGCTGTCAATAGCCGCAGCTGGGTTGGGAACGACGCGTTTCATCACCGCCCGCGCACGCGGGCTCCAGCACAGGAGAGCAAGCGATGGCAAGTCGAACGCTGCCCAAGCAGGATTGGCACGCCTACTTCGACCGCATCTCGAAGGAACTGGCCGGCCAGCGCGCGCAGGTCGAGGTGGCCGGGCTCGCGCTCGGCGACCAGATCGAAGCGAAATGGCTGCCGTTGTTCGGCATCACCTACGACGCGAAGGACGACCTGCTGGAAATCGCGATGGAAGGGCTCGATCACCTTGTCCGCAAGCCGCAGGAGGTCGCAATCCAGGACGGCCCGGGCGGACTGACGAGCATGGAGATCGTCGATTCCGACCGGCGGCGGCAGATCGTCAGGCTGATGGAGCCTCTGCTGCTCCCCTCGCCCGCCGCCTCTGCGGCCGCGAGGCGCTGAGGCGACAGCCGCCCAGTCCGACCTGCGCGCGCGTCTTTGACGAGTTGCGCGCATCCGGTGCAAAGTCGGTTCGTACGCCGTCCTTGCCGGAGCGCTTTCGATGGACACCAAAAGCGGCCACCCGCACCAGCATCCGACCGCCGCGGACGTGCGCGACAGCGCTGCGGCGGTTGCGGCGCCCTCGCGGGCGCTGATCGACGATC
>Ga0180222_1001703_pt1 | contig 21081 bp, 22 predicted proteins | sample eDN5th37CKraftOP_FD_151336 | JGI IMG/M metagenome (GOLD analysis project Ga0180222, IMG submission 151336) | Enriched Organic Plus compost microbial communities from Emeryville, California, USA - eDNA 5th pass 37_C Kraft OP (version 2) (version 2) ... | reverse complement strand
CGGTGTCGATTGACGCCGGTCAATTCCGCGCATCCCGGCCGCGGCCATAGTGCGCGGGTTTCCGGATGGCGGAGGAACCGCGATGCCGTTCAAGAACCGCGCCGAGGCCGGCCGGCAGCTTGCCGCAGCGCTCGCCGCTTATGAAGGCCAGCGCAGCGTCGTGCTGGCGCTGCCGCGCGGCGGCGTGCCGGTCGCGGACCAGATCGCAACCGCGCTCGAGGCGCCGCTCGATCTCATCCTGGTGCGCAAGATCGGCGTGCCGTCGCAGCCCGAGCTTGCCATGGGCGCGGTGGTCGACGGGGCGGCGCCGCTGACCGTCCGCAACGACGACGTGATCCGGATGTGCGGCATCAGCGAAGCGGAATTCGCCGAGGAACGCGATAGCCAGCTCGCCGAGATCGATCGCCGCCGCGCCGCCTATCTCGGCGACCGGCCGCGCGCCGAGATCGCCGGACGGGTCGCGATCGTGGTCGACGACGGTATCGCCACCGGCGCGACAACGCGCGCGGCGCTCGAAGCCACGCGCCAGCGCCGGCCCTCCAGGCTGGTGCTGGCGGTGCCGGTGGCGCCGACGGATACCCTCGCTGCACTGCGCGCCTTCGCGGACGAGATCGTCTGCCTCGAACAGCACGCGCTGTTCGGCGCCATCGGCGTCTATTACGCTGACTTCCGTCAGGTGCTGGACGGCGAGGTCATCGACCTTCTGGCGCGGCACCCGCCCGCCGCGGCCCGCAAAGCCGCTCACTGAACCGCAAGCAGCGACGGAGGCAATCTGTGCAACAGCGACATCCCGGCGGCGAGCCGATGGCCGCGAGCCGGCAGGACGTCATCGACATCCTCGGAGCGCTCGACGACGACAAGCTGCTGGCGATCCTGGAGCTGCGGCCGAACATCGCCGATCTCGAGCAGGCGCATGTCTGGCTGTCCGGCGACAGGGACGTGTTCGGCGCCACGCCGATCAAGGGCACCGCGTCGAGCATCGTGACCATCCTCACCGTCGACGAGGAGGACGAGCCGGGCGCACCCGCCGCCTGAACTGCGGCGCGGACCGCCACACGGCGATCCGCGCGCTGCGTCGCCGCTCAGGCCTTCAGACTGTGCTTCTCCAACAGCCGCACGGTGCTGGCCTGCGGGCCCTTGTCGCCGACATCCTCCGCGAAGGTCACGCGGGAATTGACGGCGAGGCGCGCAAACGCATCGTTGAGCACGCTGTTGCGGTGGAAATAGATTTCGCGGCCGTCGTCGGTCTCGATGAATCCGAACTGGCCGAGCGGATCGAGTTCGACCACGGTGCCGAGCGGCGGGCCATCGTGCTGCTTGACGTCGCCGCGCAGTTTGCGGACCTGATCCTGGAGCTGCCGGCGCGCGCGCTTGAACGCATCGTTGATGGCGAAGTTGACGTTGGCGTGGCGCTCGTCGTTCTGCGGCGTGCGGCCGATATTGACCTCGCGGCCGTCCGGCAGCGCGAGACGGATGGTGATCTCGTAGAGGCCACCGGTGCGGTGATGTCCACCCGGCGCCTTGAGCACGACACGCCCCGCCGTCACCCGCCCGTAACGCTCCTCGAGCTGCGCAATGTGCCGGCCAATGGCGGCGCGCGCGTCCGGATCCGCCTCCGCGCCCTGGAACTCGATCTGAACCGGAGTTTCCATGATCATCCTTTCTCTTCCTGCAAAACACAAAACACGGGTGGCGCGACCGGGGTTTCCGCCAACTGTTCATTTTATTTTGCAGCCGGGCCGATGGCCGCGGGCATTGATGCATGTCAATATCGCCGGCGGCGTTCGCTGACAGTGTTGCGGCGACATCGCATGACGCCCGAACCGGCAGGTGAACTCATGGCAACAATCCAGACGCAGACATCCGGCGATGACACCGAGCGGCTGACGATCTCGCCGGAGAAGGTGTTCTTCACCATCGTCAAGGCGCGCGAATTCGACGCCAAGGATGCGGTGACGGAGCCCGACCCCGCCTCCAATCCGTCCGACGACGCCTCCGCGGTGCTGGAGGACCATAGCGACGATCCGGTGGTCGAGGAGCTGACCTCGTTCATCAACTCGCTGTCGGAAGACGAACAGATCGATCTGGTGGCGCTGGCCTGGCTCGGCCGGGACGACTATTCCGCCGAGGACTGGGCCGATCTGCGCGCCGAGGCCGCGCGCGCCCACAACCGTCGCACCGCGGCCTATCTGCTCGGCATGCCGCAGCTCGGCGATTTCCTCGAAGAGGGGCTGTCGCTGCTCGGCTATTCCTGCGAGGAATACGAGCTCAACCGGCTCTGAGCGGCGGGCACGGGCCGCCGTCATCCCCCGCACGGCAGGGGCGCGCCCTTGACGCAACGCGCGTCCCGCGACGGCCTAAACATACCTTTCGGATGCAGCTATACTTCTTCTCTGAACCGGGCTGCTGCCCTGGTTCATGAATGAGGACACGCGCCATGACATCCGCTGCCGGAAGAATCGCCACCATCGTCGGAGCCGATACCGCGATCACGCAAGCCTTGTTCGCCGCCAGCGCCGCGGCGTGGCGCGCCGCGGGCGCCAAGGTGGTCGGCGTGGTGAGCGAGGCGCACGATCTTCCGGACCGCACCTGCACGGCCGGCTTCCTGCGCGACATCGCGTCGGCGCGCCGCTATCCGATCTACCGCGAGAGCGCGCCGAGCGGCACCTCGTGTCACCTCGATGCCGCCGGCGTCGAAGCCGCCTGCGCCGCGGTGCGCGAGAGCATCGGCGCGAGCGACGCGGTGATCCTCAGCAAGTTCGGCAAGCTCGAAGCGCAGCAGCGCGGACTGGCGGACGCCTTCGCGGCAGCGATCGGTGCCGGCAAGCCGCTGCTGACCACCGTCTCGGAGAAGCATCGCGATGCCTGGCAGGCGATGGCGCCGGACGCCGTGGTGCTGCCCGCCGATCCCGCAGCGATCGAGGACTGGTGGCGCGCGGTGCGCGCCGGCTAGGAGTCCGATCGCACCGGCATGTCGCGCTACGCTGTCGCCTATCTGCTGTTCCTCGCCGCGCATGCGCTGCCCGCCATCTCCGGGCTGCGCGAGCGCATCATCGCCGCTGTCGGACGGCGGACTTATCTCCTCGGCTATTCGGCACTGTCGCTGGCGCTGCTGGTCTTCCTGATCGCGGCCGCGCGCGCCGCGCCGTCGTGGAGCCTGTGGCCGGGCTCGCCGGCGCTGGCGTGGGTGCCGATCCTGGCGATGCCGTTTGCCTGCATCCTGCTAGCCGGCGGCGTGCTCGCGCCCAACCCGTTCTCGATCTCGTTCCGGACGCGCGGCTTCGATCCGCGCCGTCCCGGCATCGTGGCGGTGACGCGGCACCCGATCCTGTGGAGCTTCCTGCTGTGGTCGGCCGCCCATGTCATCGCCAACGGCGATGTCGTCGCGGTGTCGCTGTTCGGCGGCCTCGCGCTGTATTCCTTTGCCGGGATGTGGCTGGTGGAGCGCCGGACGCGCGCCCGGCTCGGCGCCGACTGGCCTGCGCTCGCGGCACCGACCTCGCGCTGGCCGTTCGGCGCGCAGCTTGCCGGCCGCGCCGTCTGGCCGGACCTCCGCGACCTAGCGGTGTCGGTGGTGCTCGGCCTCCTGCTCTATGCCGCGTTGCTGTTCGGCGGTCATGACTGGCTGTTCGGCATCGCGCCGCTCGACCTGATCTGAGGCCGTCTGCAGCTGATTCAAATCAAACCGGGGTGCCTGGAAGCATTCGCCCGATCGCGGCAGCGGCGATGCTACGGCGCATATTCGGGACGCTTGGGCGTGAACACGTCGAGATTGAGCACCGGTTCGTCGCCGATCACCTCGCCCCAATGCGTCACGCCGCCGGGGATGACGACGAGACCGCCCGGCCCGAGGTCATGCACGGTGTCGCCGATATGGAAGCGCATGCGGCCTTCGACGATATAGGCGATCTGCTCGTGCGGATGGCTGTGCGGCTTCGGCTCATGGCCGGGCATCAGGCGATGCAGCGCGACAGTGGCGCCGTTTCCGGAGAACGCCTTCTGCTCGACGCCCTTGCGGATCTGCTTCCACTCGGTCTTGCTCCAGTCGATCTTGTGAATGTCCATGACGCACTCCTTCAGGATTTGGCGGAACCGAGCAGTCCGGTCGGCCGGACGAACAGGAACAGCAGCAATATAGACAGCGCCGCGACGTTCTTGAACGCCGCGCCGAGGAACACGATCGCCAGTGCCTGCGCGACGCCGAGCAGGATGCCGCCGATGAAGGCGCCGAGCGGGCGGCCGAAGCCGCCGACGATCGCGGCGATGAAGCCGGAGATCGCGAACGGCACGCCGACATTGAACGCGGTGTACTGCGTCGGGGTGATGAGGATGCCGGCGAATGCGCCGAGCGCCGCGCTCAGCGCAAAGGACAGCGCCAGCATCCGCGCCACCGGAATGCCCTGCAGCGCCGCGGCGTCGCGGTTGATCGAGCAGGCGCGCATCGCCTTGCCGGTCTTGGTCGAGGAGAAGAACAGCGCGAGCAGCACGATCACCAGCGCCGAACAGCCGACGATCCACAGGAACTGGAAGTTCACGGCGAGGCCGAGCACGCGCAGCGGCGGGAGATCGGTGAACACCGGCAGCGTGCGCGGCTGGTCGCCGGCGACGATCAGCGTCATGCGCTCGATCACGATCTGCACGGCGAGCGTCGCCAGGATCATCACGAACATGGTGGAGCCGCGATCCCACAGCGGCCGCACCACGATGCGCTCGATCACGACGCCGAGCAGCGCCACCAGCACGGTGGCGAGCACCGCGGCGACCGGCAGCGGCAGGCCATAGGTGACCATCGCGGCATAGGTCACCATGCCGCCGATCATCACGAAGGCGCCCTGCGCGAAATTGACGATGCCGCTGGCGTTGTAGATGACGCAGAAGCCGATGCCGATCAGGCCGTAGATGCAGCCGACGCCGATGCCGCTGAGCACCGACTGGGCGACGAGATCAAGCATGGGCCGCCTCCCCGCCGCGGGTGCCGAGATAGGCGGCGATCACGTCGGGATTGCGCCGCACCTGGTCGGGCGTGCCCCGCGCGATCAGCCGGCCGAAATCCAGCACCGCGATATGGTCGGTGACGCTCATCACCAGGCTCATGTCGTGCTCGATCAGCAGGATCGCGGTGCCGCCCGCGGCGATGCCGCGCAGCAGCGCCGCCAGCGTCTCGGTCTCCTGCCGGTTGAGGCCGGCCGCCGGCTCGTCGAGCAGCAACAGCTTCGGCTGCGCCGCCAGCGCGCGGGTGATCTCGAGCAGGCGCTTCTGCCCATAGGGCAGCACCGCGGCCAGGGTCTCGGCCTGCGCGAGAAGGCCGGTTCGCTGCAGCAGATCGCGCGCCCGGCTTTCCACCATCCGCTCCTCACGCCGGGCGCGGACGCCCGGCAGCAGCGCCGACAGCAGGCCGCCGCTGGTGTGCAGGTGGAAGCCGACCTTGACGTTCTCCAGCACCGTCAGGTCGTCGAACAGTTGCACGAGCTGGAAGGTGCGGATCAGGCCGCGCTTCGCGATCGCCTCCGGCGGCCAGCCGGTGATGTCGGCGCCGTCGAATTCCACGCGCCCGGCGTCCGGCGTGAGGAAGCCGGAGATGATGTTGAACAGGGTGGTCTTGCCGGCGCCGTTCGGGCCGATCACCGCGGAAATGCCCTGCGCCGGCACGTCGAGCGAGACGGTGTCGGTGGCGACCAGGCCGCCGAACCGCTTGGTGACCGCGTCGAGCCGCAGCAGATTGGTCATGCGCCGTCTCCGCGCGTGGCGGCGGCGCGGCGACGGCGCGTCCACAATTCCGGCAGCGAGGTGAGGCCGCGCGGCGTGTAGATCAGAATCAGGATCAGCGCCGCGCCATAGGCGAGGTCCTGATAGTCCTTGAAGCCGCGGAACGTCTCCGGCAGCAGCGCCACGATCAGCGCGCCGAGCGCCGGCCCGGCCACGGTGCCGATGCCGCCGACATAGAGCATGGTGAAGGCCAGCACCACCATGTGCAGCCCGAACACTTCGGGGCTGACGAAGCCGACCGCATGCACGAACAACGAGCCGGCGACCGCCGCATAGGCCGCCGAGATCAGAAACGCGATGAGCTTGGTGCGCGCGACATCGATGCCGAGCGCGCGCGCCGCGTCCTCGCTGCCCGCGACCGCCACCAGCGCGCGGCCGAGCCGCGAGCGGCGGATGCCACGCGCCGCGATCAGCGACAGCACGGCGACGATCAGCAGGAACAGCAGAATGCCGCGGTCGGAGGTGATGCTCCAGCGCCCGATGCCGATCGGCGCGATGCCGGCGATGCCCATATAGCCCTGCGTCACCGACTGCCACTGCACCGCGACCTCGTAGACGATCAGCCCGATCGCCAGCGTCGCCATCGCGAGATAGTGGCCGCGCAGCCGCAGCACCGGATAGCCGACGATCAGCGCGCAAAGCAGCGCGCCGCCGATGCCGATCGCCGCCGCCGGCAGCGGCTCCCAGCCATAGGTCGCGGTCAGCACCGCCGAGCAGTAGCCGCTGATCGCGGCGAAGGCGTTGTGGCCGAACGACACCTGCCCGGCGAAGCCCATGAACAGATTGAGGCCGGCGACGAACACCACATAGATGAAGGCGAACTGCAGGACGGCCATGAGATAGCCGCCATAGACGAACACATAGACGACCAGCGCCGCCGCCAGCCCCCATAGCGCCAGCGCGACCGGATTGCGGCGGCTCTCAGCCCAGATAGAAGCGAGCGAGTTCATCGTGTGATGTCACCTGGCGCGGGTCGATCTCCGCGGCGATGGTCCCGAGCGAGAGCAGATAGGCGCGGCGCGCGAGCTTGAGCACCAGCGGCGCCTTCTGCTCGACCAGGATGATCGGCAGGCCGCCGCGGTTGAGCTCGCCGAGCGTCTCCAGGATTTCCTCGATCACGCGCGGCGCCAGCCCGAGCGACGGCTCGTCGAGCAGCAGCAGTTTGGGGTCCGCCATCAGCGCGCGGCCGACCGCCAGCATCTGCTGCTCGCCGCCCGACAGCGAGCCCGCCGCCTGCGACAGCCGTTCCTTGAGGCGCGGAAACAGCGACAGCACCCGCTCGCGCCGGCCCGCGAATTCGTGCCGGTCATCGAGCAGATAGGCGCCGAGCTCGAGGTTCTCCGACACCGTCATCGGCGCGAAGATACCGCGGCCCTCCGGCACCAGGATGAGGCCGAGCGCCGCAGCCTTGGCCGGATCGCGGCGCGGGACATCGATGCCGCGAAAGCGCACCCGTCCCGCGGTCGGCACCAGCCCCATCAGCGCGCGCATCAACGTCGACTTGCCGGCGCCGTTGGGTCCGAGCACGGCGAGCAGCTCGCCATCGTCGACATGAAAATCCACCGGCCGAAGGGCCTCGACGTGCCCGTAGCGCGCCGAGAGCCCTTCGACATCGAGGATGCGCGTCGGTCCGGCCGCCGCGCTCACTTCACGACCTGGACCTGGCCGTTGATGATGGTCGCGAGCAGCAGCGGATTCTCGGTGATGCCCTGATGGTTGCTCGCCGAGAAATGATAGACGCCGGTGGTGCCCTGGAAGCCGTCCATGGTCTCCAGCGCATCCCGCAGCTTGGCGCCGTCGGCCGACTTCGCCTTCTCCGCCGCCGCCGCGACCAGCGTGACCGCGTCCCAGCCGCGGCCGGCCCAGTTCGGATCGCGGTCCTTGTACTTGGCGCGCCACGGCTCGAGGAACTTGGCAATCTCCTTCTTCAACGCGCTGTCGGGCAGCGCGTCATAGACCTGCGACGGCGAGGCGACGAAGAAGAACTTGTCGCCGAGCACCTCGGCCACCGGACGGAACACCGCGATGTCCTCGAGGCTCGTCAGCATGATCATGTCGAGGCCGAGCTGCTTGATGTTCTTGGCGGCCGTCAGCGTGGTGCCGCCCAGCCCGATCTTGATGATGGCGCGCGCGCCGGCGGCGTACATCTTCTGGATCTGCACGCTGAGATCGGCGTCGTCGGTCTTGTACTGCTCGATGCCGACGATCTCGAGACCGTAGTCCTTGGCTTCCTTCTCGGCCGCCGCCTTCTGCGCATTGGCATAGGGCGAAGGATCGTGCAGTACGCCGATCTTCTTGATCTGGGTTTTCTTCTGGATGTATTCGAGCCGGGTCTCGACCTCGAAGCGCGGCGGCGGAATGGTGGTGAAGGCCCATTTCACGTGATCGGGCTGCTGCGGCAGGATCGAGCACAGCACCATCGGGGTTTCCGCGCGCACGACGAGCGGCGCCGCGGCGAAATTGCCGGCGGAGACGCAGCCGCTGACGAACACGTTGACGTTGTCGGATGAGATCATCTTGCGGTAGACGGTGACCGCTTCCTGCGGCTCCGACTTGTTGTCCTCGACGACGAGCTCGACCTTCCTGCCGAGGATGCCGCCCTTGGCGTTGAGCGCGGCGATCGCGATCTCGACGCCGTCACGCCAGGCGCGGTCCACGGTCGCGGCATAGCCGGTGAGGCCCGCCGCCATTCCTATCTTGTAGACGCCTTGGGCCGCCGTCGGGACGACCGACAGCAGCGACGCGGCCAGCGTCGCGGCGGCGGCCGCGACGAAACGATTGATCGACATGGCTCCTCCCCTTCTGGTTTATGCGCCCGCGTCTTGACCGGCTCCCGGCGACACGGCCGCGGCCTTCAATCGAAGATGAACTCCCGCATGTTCGGCACGCCCAGGCCCTCATAGCCGGTCGAGTTGAGCTTCAGCGACATCGCCTTGGTGCAGGCGCGCAGCAACTGGAGCTGCTCGGGATCGACCGGCTCGCGCACATATTGCGTGGTCCCGACCACGCCGATGGCGCCGACCAGTTCGTTGTCGAAATTCAGGATGGGGGCCGCGACCGTACCGATACCGAGCAGCGTCTCGTCCATTGCGACATCATAGAGCTGCGTGCGGATGCGGGCGAGGCGCTCGCGCAGCCGCACCGGATCGACGATGGTGTGCGGCGTGAAGGCTTGCAGCTTGCGCGCCAGCACGCGCTGCTGCGTCGCCGGCGGCGAGAAGGCGAGCGTGACGCGGCCCTGTGCCGAAGCGTGGGCCGGCAGCCGGTAGCCGAGCCGCACCGAGATCGTCACCAGATTGGAGCTGTCGACCACCGCATTGACGATCGCATCGCCGTTGCTGGACGGCATGCTGAGCACGATGGTCTGATGCGTCAGATCACGCAGCCGCACCATATAGGGCTCGGCGAGCCGGCGCAGGTCGAACTGGTCGATCGCCGCCTGGCCGATATGCACCAGCTTCGGTCCGAGCCGGTAGCATTCGGTCTGCGCGTCCTGATCGACGAAGCCGAGGAATTTCAGGGTCGAGAGATGGCGATGGATTTTCGGCTTGGCCTCGCCGAGCTGGTTGGCGAGGGCGGTGAGCCGCATCGGCTGGCCGGCGGCGGCCAGCGCCTCGATGATCTGTCCCGCCATCATGACGGACTGCACCAGCCCGGCGCCCGCGGCCTGTTCCTCGTCCGGTGCACGACCCGGAGCGAGGCCGACATCGCTGATCTCACCGACAACAGCGCCCGACATCGCGCTTCCCGTCGCTCCCTGGTCCACCCTGGCCGCTCTTTTGAGAGACGATATTCTTTATTGCGAAACACAGTATCAAAGGACTTCCCATGCCGTCAACTCGGTGGCACAAATTGACAATGAAAAGGGCCCTTCTATAATTTCTATACAGAACTTAGTTCTACATAGCGAAACAACAAATCTCGTGAGGAACGCGTGGGGCAGGCGATATCGCGTTATGCGCTGGCCGTCGATATCGGCGGCACCTTCACCGACGTCGTGCTGCGCAGCGCGACCGGCGAGACCTGGGTCGACAAGACCCTGACCACCCCGGACAGCCTCGACATCGGCTTCTTCCGCGCCGTCGATTCCGCGCTCGCCAAGGCCGCCATCACCCCGGCCGCGGTCACCGACGTGGTGGTGCACGCCACCACCGTAGTCACCAATGCCGTGATCGAGCGCAAGGGGCCGCTCACCGCACTGCTCGTCACCGAGGGTTTCCGCGACGTCCTCAGCATCCGCGACGAGCATCGCTACGAGATGTTCGATCCGCAGATCGAGTTTCCCGAGCAATTGGTGACACCGGAGATGACCTTCGGCGTGCCGGAGCGCGTGCTGGCGACCGGCGAGGTGCTCACCCCGCTCGATGTCAAAGCGGCGGAGGCCGTGGTCGACGCGCTCAAGGCGAAGGGCGTGGTCTCGGTCGCGATCTCGTTCCTCAACGCCTATCTCAATCCCGAGAACGAGCGCGCCATGCGCGCGGTGATCGCGCGCCGCGCGCCGGAGCTCTATGTCTCGATCTCCTCCGACGTGGCGCCGCAGATCCGCGAATATCCGCGTACCTCGACCGTGGTGATGAACGCCTATACCGCGCCGATCACCGGGCCGTATCTCGACGCGCTGCTCGCCGGCCTCCGGCAGCGCGGCTTCACCAACGAGCCGCTGATCATGCTCAGCAACGGCGGCGTGATCGGCATCGACATCGCCAAGAAATTCCCGGTGCGCATGGTGGAATCCGGCCCGGCCGCCGGCGCGCTGGCCGCCGCCTATTACGCCGAGGTGCTCGGGCTCGACCGGCTGCTGTCGTTCGACATGGGCGGCACCACGGCGAAAGCCTGCATCATCGAGGACCGACATCCGCTGGTCACCGGCAATTTCGAGGTCGATCGCATCTATCGCTTCAAGGCCGGCAGCGGCCTGCCGATCCTGATCCCCTCGGTCGACATGATCGAGATCGGCGCCGGCGGCGGCAGCATCGCCTCGGTCAGCAATCTCGGCCTGCTCAAGGTCGGTCCGCAGAGCGCCGGCTCGATGCCGGGGCCGGTCGCCTATGGCCGCGGCGGCAAGAACCCGACCGTCACCGACGCCGACCTGGTGCTCGGCTATCTCAGCGCCGACAATTTCCTCGGCGGCGACATGAAGCTCGACCTCAAGGCGGCGGAAGCGCAGCTCGCCGCGCTCGCCAAGCAGCTCGGCACCGGAACGCGCGAGGCCGCCGCCGGCATCTACCGCGTGGTCGGCGAATCGATGACCGCGGCGGCGCGCGCCCATGCGGTCGATCGCGGCATCGACTATCGCGGCGTGCCGCTGTTCGCGTTCGGCGGCGCCGGTCCGGTGCATGCCTGCTACGTCGCCGATCTTCTGGAAAGCCCGATGGTGATCTATCCGCCGCTCGCCAGCGTGCTGTCGGCGTTCGGCACGCTGGTGACGCCGCCGCGGCTCGATCTCAGCCAGGGCGCGCTATCGCGGCTCTCCGCGGTGGACTGGCACCGCGTCGACGCGATCATCGACAAGCTGGTCGACGACGCGCGCAACGGTCTCGCCGGCGCCGGCTGCAAGGCCGACGACATCACCTTCACGTTCGGCGCCGACATGCGCTATTTCGGCCAGCAGAACGAGGTCACCGCCTGGTTCGACGCCGATCCGCGCCGCAAGCACGATGCCGCCGCGGTGCGCGAAGCGTTCGAGAAGGACTACGAGAAGCTCTACAGCCTGCGGCTGCCGGAGCTCGACATCGAGATCGTGAGCTGGCGGCTGGTCGCGACCGGACCGCTCGCCTCGCGCGACAGCCGCATCGCGCTGCAGCAGCAGCCGGCGAAGCCGCGCGGCACCCGCAGCGCCCGCTTCAACGGCGGCGACGTCGCGGCGCCGGTCTATGCGCGCGGCGACCTCGCGCAGGATCAGACGATCGACGGTCCCGCCATCATCGAGGAGCGCGAGACCACCATCATCATCCTGCCCGGCTGGCGCGCCCGGGTCGACAAGACCGGCTGCATCATGGCGTCCAAGATTCTGGCGTCGAAGATTCCGGCGTCGAAAAAATCGACATCGAAAACGTCGCCGGCCAAACCCGCGGCGTCGAGGGAGTGACGGACATGGACGGCATCGAGCTCGAGATCGTCTGGAGCAACCTCATCAGCATCGTCAGCGAGCAGGCCAAGGCGCTGCAGCGCATCGCCTTCTCGCCGGTGGTGCGCGAGGCCGGCGACCTCGCCAATGCGCTGTTCGACCGTCGCGGCCGCATGGTGGCGCAGGCGGTGACCGGCACGCCCGGCCACATCAATTCGCTGGCCGCGGCCGGCAAGCACTTCGTCGAGGCGTTTCCGAGCCAGACGCTGCGCGAGGGCGACGTGCTGATCACCAACGATCCGTGGCTGTCGGCCGGCCACTTCTTCGACATCACGGTGATGCTGCCGGCGTTCCACAAGGGCAAGCTGGTCGGCTTCTTCGGCTCGACCATCCATCACACCGACATCGGCGGCTACGGCGTCGGCGCCGGCGCCCGCGACGTCCACGAGGAAGGCTTGTGGATTCCGCTGCTCAAGCTCTACGAGGCCGGCGAGCCGAACAAGGTGCTGCACGAGATCATCCGCCGCAACGTGCGCACGCCCGACCATGTGTTCGGCGACCTCGCCGCGCAGGTGTCGAGCGCGCGGCTCGCCTGCCGACGGCTGTCGGCGCTGCTCGACCGCCAGGGCTACGACGACATCGACGAGCTGTCGGAGGAGATCATCTCGCGCTCGGAACAGGCGACGCGCGCATCGATCCGCAAGCTCAAGGGCGGCACCTATCATGGCGAGAGCGCGTTCGACGTGCCGGGCGGCGACGTCATCACGCTGAAGACCGCGGTGACGATCGATCCCAAGCTCGGCGAGATCACCATCGACTTCGCCGGCAGCTCCGGGGCAAGCCCCTACGGCATCAACGTGGTGATGAACTACACCCACGCCTATTCGACCTTCGCGATCCGCTCCTGCCTCGACCCCGAGCTGCCGAACAATTACGGCAGCCTGGCGCCGATCAAGGTGACCGCGCCGGAAGGCTGCATCGTGAACTGCAAATATCCGGCGCCGGTGAATGCGCGCCACGTCGTCGGCATGTATGTGCCGATGCCGATTCTCAAGGCGCTCTATCACGTGATGCCGGACCGCGTGCTGGCGGAAGGCTCCGGCGCGGTGTGGACCATCCAGATCCAGGGCCGCGACGCGCGCGGCGAGCCGTTCACCTCGGCGATGTTCAACTATTCGGGCGGCATGGGCGCGCGGCGCACCAAGTCCGGCCCGTCCGCGACCTGTTATCCGACCGGCGTCGCCGCGGTGCCGATCGAGGTGCTGGAAGCCTCGATGCCGATCCTGTTCAGCCGCAAGGAGCTGCGGCGCGGCTCCGGCGGGGCCGGCGCCTCGCGCGGCGGCGACGGCCAGACCATCGCCTGGCGCATGCGCACCAACAGCGACTGGCTGCTCAACGCGGTCGCGAGCCGGACTCAGCTCGCCCCGGAGGGACTCGGCGGCGGCGCCCCGGGCGCGGCCGGGCGCTTTCTTATCAACGGCGAGACCGTGCGCGAGGCACGCAAGATGACGATGAAGCCGGACGACGTGGTAACGCTGGAGACGCCCGGCGGCGGCGGCTACGGCCGCGACGCGCGCCAGGAGGATCGCCTGCCCAAGGCATGATCCGTTGGAATTGAATCAACGGCGGCGCCCGCGCGCCTGCGCGAAAGCAGGAATGCGCGGGAGGAAGGGAACGCGCTTCGCTCCTCGCGGATCGCGTCCCAGCGCAGACTGCCGGCGGTTCACGCCTTCGGCTTCTTGATCTCGGTCTGCGCCAGCGCCAGCAGCACGCCGGCATATTCGCTGGCCATGTCCGCCGACAGCAGCCGGGCATTGCGCTCGTAGCGCTTGATCGTCTGCAGCACGAGCCGCGGGCGGCCCACCACCTCGGCGAGGATCGCGTCGCTGTCGGCCTTGAAGCGCTGGGCCGGGATCATCTTGCTGACCATGCCGAAGCCCAAGGCCTCCTGCGCATCGATCTCGTGGCCGGAATAGATCAGGTACGCCATCGCCTTCGGCGGCACCTTTCCGACGAGCGCCGACATCGCCAGCGCCGGCGGAATCTGGTGCTTGATCTCCGGGAACGAAAACCGCGCGGCATCGGATGCAAATGTCATGTCGCAGGCCATGCTCAGGGCCGCGCCGAAGCCCGCCGCCGTTCCATGCACCAGCGCCACCACCGGCACCGGGCAGGAGGCAATGGCGCCGTAGGCGCCGAGGATCACCCCCATGATCCGCTCGCGGATCTCGTAAGCCGACAGGCCGGTGCGGTCGTCACCCTTGGTGTCGCGGCCGCGGCAGAATGCGCTGCCACGGCCCTCGATGGTCACGGCATGGACGCCGGCATCGGCGCCGAGCTCGCCGAGCAAGGCGGTCAAAGCGGCAACCATCTCGCCGGTCATCGCATTGCCCGCGTCGGGCCGGTTCAGGTCGATGCGGACCAGCCGCCCGTCATGCTCGAAGGTGACGGCGAACAGCGCGCGGGCCAGCGTGGCGTTCATGGCGTCTCTCCGCGCTATTTCTGGTCGTTGCCTTCGACCGGCCGCAGGAAGCGGCCGTGCTCGATGCGCTTGTCGCCGTCGACATAGAGCGTCGGCTCGAGGATCACGCCGTCCATGTGGATGTTGGACATGATCGTCCCGCCGACATCGACATTGGTGCCGAGGCCGAAGTGCATCGAGCCCATGATGTTCTTGTCCTCGCGCTGCACGCCGCGGACCAGTGCCTTGGAGTTGATGCCGACCGAGGCTTCGGCCGGGCACACATAGGCGTTCTCGTCGCCGTAGGTACGCAGGTAATTGCGCAGCGTGAAAGCGTCGATGCCGCCCTCGATCGCGGTGACGCGACCGTCCTTGATGGTCAGCTCGATCGGGCTGCTGAGGCGGCCGAGCTGGTGCATGCACAGGTCGATGACGAGCTTGCCGTTGGCCGAGCCTTCGACCGGAGGCACGTTGAACTCGCCGTTGGGGAACAGGAAGCGGTTGAACGGGATCTTCTTGTTCCGGCCCAGGCTGTTGATCTTGTACGGCACGAAGCTGTCGTCCGGCAGCTTGGGGATGAAGATGCGGTTCTCGACGCTGTAGGTCAGGTCGGTGCCGTATTTCGACGTGACGCGGCAGATCTTGGCGTCGGCGCCGAAGATGTTCTTGGCGACATAGTGCTGGCGCACCGCCATCTGCCGCTGGTCCTCGGTCACGGCGCCGGACTGGAACATCTCGAGCGTCATGCCGCCGTCCATGCAGATCACCGGCACGCCTGCGGCCATGGCGTGATGATTGGCCGGGGAATGCAGCATGCCGGTCGAGGCCAGCAGGATGTTGACATCGACCTTGGCCATCGCCTCGCACACCGCCTTGGGCGGATCGTAGTAGTCGGCCGGCCGCGGATCGAACAGCGCCAGCACCGGATCGGCGCCAAGCTCCGTCAGCACGCTCATGATGACCTGCCACACCCGCGGATCATGGGCGGTGTCGGTCACGACCAGCACCGACATGCCCTTGGTGATGTTGGTCACAAGCGGCCGGCGAAGATATTCGAGCGTTCCGCTGATCAGGCTGCCGGAGTTCATCGTCGTTGTCCTTCTGCGCGAGGGAGGTGGGTTGCCGGCACGGTGTGGCGGCGAGGCTGGCGGCGTTCACTCAAGCGCGGCCTGCCCCGGCTTGGCGGCGGTGCCGTTGGGCGACGCCCGGCGCGCGGCGCGGCGCGCATCGTGCCGACGCGCATAGGCGGGACGCGCGCGGCGCGGCACGCGACCGTCGCGCGGCGCCGTGGTGCGGGATTTGCCCGGCGGCGGACGCGCGCCGCCGAGCATGGCGGAGAGCTGCTGCGTGGTCTGCAGCAGCTTCGCCGACAGGGACTCGAGCATGTCGTCGCGGAACCGGAATGCCGGCATGATGATGCCGAGCTCGCCGACCACGCGTTCGCCGGGGCCGAACAGCGGCGCGGCGATGCCGATCGTATCCGCCAGGAACTCGTCGCGGCCGACGGCGTAGCCGCAGGCGCGGATCCGCTCCAATTCCTTGGTCAGCTGGGCAAACGACGGCAGCGGCCGTCCGGTGAGCGAGGTCGGCGGCGCCTGCGCGAACACGCGCTTGATTTCGTCGGGCTCCATATAGGCGAGGATGGCGCGGCCGGCGGCGCCCCAGACCAGCGAATGGCGTTCCAGCATCTGCAGACGGAATTTGAGCGGGTCCTGCGGCGAATCGAGCTTGGCCACGCGTAGCCGCTGCTGCTGCGACTGCAGCAGCACCGACAGCACGCAAGTCTCGTGCAGCTGATCGACCAGCTTCTGCATCAGCGGACGCGCCACCTCGACGATGCGGAACTTGTTCTCGACCCGCACGCCGATGCGGAAGAACTCCGGGCCGATGCGATAGCGCCGGTGGCTGGCGCGTTCGATCACCTCGAGCGCGATGAGCTGCTCCAGCAGGCGGTGGATCGACGACGGCGGCAGCCGCAGCCGCTCGGAGAGCTGGCTGATGGCGAGCGCCGGCTCGCCGTCGGCAAAGGCGCCGAGCACCGCCACCAGACGCGCGACGATGCTTTTCTTGTCCTTCATCCGCCGTATCCCGCGCGCGCCGCCGGCCCGCCCGCCGCCTTGATCAGCGCGACGATGCGCTGCGGCGTGATCGGCGCCTCGTCGATGCGCACGCCGAACGGCAGCAATGCGTTCTCCACCGCGCCGATCACGGCGGCGATGCCGGCGATGGTGCCGCCCTCGCCGGCGCCCTTGACGCCGAGCGGATTGAGCGGGGTCGGCGTCTCGTGGTGATGCACCTCGATATGCGGCACGTCGTCGGCGAGCGGCAGCATGTATTCGCCGAAATTGGTGGTCAGCGGCTGACCATCGTCGCTGTAGACGAGCTGCTCGAACAGCGCATTGCCGATCGCGTGCGCGACGCCGCCGACGATCTGGCCCTCCACCACCATCGGATTGATGACCCGGCCGCAGTCGTGCACCACCACGTAGCGGCGCAGCTCGACTTGCCCGGTCTCGACATCGACCTCGACCTCGGCGACATGGGTGCCGTTGGAATAGGCCGACTGCTCCGGCATGAAATAAGCGGTGCTTTCCAGCCCGGGCGTGCTGCCGGCCGGCATCGCGAAGCCGGTCTGGCCGATCGACTTGACGGCGATCTCGCGCAGGCTCTTGCCGAGCCCGCTGATATTGCCCTTGGCGCTGGCCTCGCTGGACAGGCCGGCGACCTCGACGCGGCCGCCGCGCAGCACGAGGTCGCTCTCCGGCAGGTCCAGCATCTGCGCGGCGAGCGCCTTGATCTTGCCCGCCACCTCGCCGGCCGCCATGTGCACCGAATTGCCGCCGGTCACGGCGATGCGCGCGCCGAACGTGCCCATGCCCTGGCTGATCATGCCGGTGTCGCCGGTGGTGACCTCGACATCGGCGATATCGACGCCGAAATGGTCGGCGGCAATCTGCGCCAGCGTGGTCTTGTGCGACTGGCCCTGCGTCGAGGCGCCGAGATAGACCGCGATCTTGCCGTTGGTCAGCACCCGCACCGTGGCGCCTTCGTAAGGCCCGAGCCCGGTCGCCTCCACGGCATTGGAGATGCCGAGCCCGAGGTAACGGCCGTTGCGGCGCGCCTGCGCCTGGCGCTCGGGAAAATCGCCATAGCCGGCGATCTCGAGCGCCCTGCGCTGGCAGGCCGGATAGTCGCCGCTGTCATAGGTGACCGGGCGGCCGTCGCGGAACGTGATGCCGACCTTGTAGGGCATCTGCTCGGGCCGGATCATGTTGCGCAGCCGGACCTCGGCCGGATCGAGGCCGCGCTCCCGGGCGACGAGATCCATCAGCCGTTCCATCACCAGCACGCCCTGCGGGCGGCCGGCGCCGCGCACCGGCGTGGTGGCGATCTTGTTGGTCAGCGCGACGACGATGTCGATCTTGTAGCTCGGCACCACATAGGGGCCGGGCACGGTCGCCGCCGAAATCCACGGCAGCACCACGCCCCAGGGGATATAGGCGCCGGCGTCGTGGACCAGCCGGCCGCGGACGCCGAGGATGCGCGCCTGCGCATCGACCGCGATCTCCATGTCCCAGCTCTGGTCGCGCTCCTGATTGGTGGCGACGAAGTTCTCGCGGCGGTCCTCGATCCATTTGACCGGACGTCCGAGCTGCATCGCGGCCGCGCAGACCGCGATATATTCGGAGTAGACCGGCCCCTTCGGTCCGAAGCCGCCGCCGATATCGGGCGCGACGACGCGCACCTGGTTGTCGCGGAAGCCGAGCAGGCCGAGCAGCGCGCGCTGCAGACGATGCGGCGCCTGGGTCGCCACATGCACGGTCAGCGTCTGCAGCACCTCGTTCCAGTCGGCGACCACGCCGCGGCATTCCATGAAGAAGGCGCCGCCGCGATGCAGCGACAGCCGCCGCTTGTAGATGTCGGCTGCGCCAAGAAAGGCGGCGTCGCTGTCGCCGGCCTGCAAGGTCATGCGGGCGGCGATGTTGGACGTGCCGTCGGCATGGGTGAGCGGCGCGTCGGGCTCGATCGCTTTCAGGCAATCGGCGACGGCCGGCAGCGGCTCATAGTCGACCACGACCAGCGCGGCGGCATCCTCGGCGCGATAGCGGCTGTCGGCGACCACGACCGCCACCGTCTCGCCGGTGTAGAGCACTTCATCCTTGGCGAGGATGTGCGGCATGAACGGCTGCTGGATCGACGGATTGGGCTGCAGCATCTCCAGCGGCTCGCGCATGCCGTCGGGCAGATCGGCATAGGTGAGCACCGCATGGACGCCGGGCGCCGCGCGCGCGGCGGAAACGTCGATGCCGTTGATGCGCGCATGCGGATGCGGGCTGCGCACGAACGCCGCCTCCAGCATGCCGGGCAGATGGATGTCATCGACATAGCGGCCGGCGCCGCGCAGCAGCGTCGGGTCCTCCTTGCGCCGGACGCTGGCGCCGAATGCCTTGGCCACGGTCATGCGTGCCCCCGCGGCTGAGCCGCCTCGCCGCGCATCAGCCGCGCCGCCTGCAGCGCCGCGGCGACGATGCCCTCGTAACCGGTGCAGCGGCAGATATTGCCCGACAGCACGTCGCGGATTTCCGCTTCCGTGGAGTCGGGATGCGCCCGCAGATGCTCGGTCAGCGTCATCAGCACGCCGGGCGTGCAGAAGCCGCATTGCAGGCCGTGATTCTCCCAGAACGCGGTCTGCAGCGGATTGAGGCTGCGCGCATCGGGCGCCAGGCCCTCCACCGTCTCCAGCGACTTGCCGTTGGCCTGCACCGCCAGCATCAGGCAGGAGCGCACGCTGATGCCGTCCACCAGCACCGTGCAGGCACCGCAGACTCCGTGCTCGCAGCCGACATGCGTTCCGGTCAGCCGCAATTCATGCCGCAGGAAATCGACCAGCGTCAGCCGCGTCTCGACCTCGCGGTCGTAATCCTTGCCGTTCACGCGAACGGAGATCCGGCGCATGTCAGGCATCGGCGCGTCTCTGCTTGGCTTTGTCGGCAGCGGCCGCAAGCGCGCGCCGCACCAGGACCTCGGCCAGATGCAGCCGGTATTCCGCGGTGATGTAGGCGTCGCTCAGCGGATTGTTGAAGGCGAGGCTGGCAGCGGCGGCACGCCAGGCTTCGGCGTCCGGCTCCTGCCCGACCAGCAGTTGCTCGGCGGCGGCCTGCCGCACCGGACAGGCCGTGACCCCGCCGACCGAGATCGCCGCGCGCGCGATGCGGCCGCCGCGGTCGAGCGCGATCAGCGCTGCGACCGCGGTGACGGCGAAATCGCCCTTGCGCCGCGCGCATTCGGCGAAGGCATAGCCGTGATCGGCGCCCCACAGCGGCAGCGTGACGCCGGTGACGATCTCGTCCGGCGCCAGGCTGTGGGTCATGAAGCCGGCGGCGAACTCGGTCAGCGCCAGATCGCGCCGGCCGCGCCGGCTGCGCACCTCGATCCGCGCGCCGTCATGCACCGAGATGCAGTTGACGAGCTCGGCCGACGGATCGAGATGGCAGAGCGAGCCGCCGATCGTGCCGCGATTGCGGGTCTGGCGATGGCCGACATGGAGCAGCGCGGCCTGCAGGATCGGACAGTGCCGCGCCACCTCCGCCGAGAACTCGATGTCGCGCTGGCGCGTCATGGCGCGGATGCGGATCGCTCCGTTCTCGATCGCGATGCCGGACAGCTCCGCGATGCGGTTGAGATCGATCAGGTGATCGGGCTGCACGAAGCGGAAATTCATCATCGGCATCAGCGACTGGCCGCCGGCGAGGACGCGGGCCTCGTCCAGCGTGCCGATCAGCGCGAGCGCCTCGTCGAGGCTGTCCGGATCGTGGTATTTGAACAGCGCCGGCTTCACGCCCGCCTCCGTGGCCGTGTCGCGGGCCGCCGCGCGCGGGGCGCGGCCTTGCCGTCCGCGCTCATGCCGAGCAGCAGCGAAAGCTGCTTGGCGCGGCGCCGTACCGCGCGCTTGGCCGCATTGAGGATCGTCGGCGAGCAGCGCATTTCCGGGATGGTGATGGTGAGCGAGGCCAGCACCTGCCCGTTGCCGCCGAACACCGGCGCCGCCGCGCCGACCGCGCCCTTGACGCGCTCGCCGCGGGTGACGGCGACGCCGCCGCGGCGGATGTGCGCCAGGTCGCGCGCCAGCGCGGCGCGGCTCGTCACCGTCTTCGGCGTCACCGCGGGAAGCCGGTGCCGCCTGATGATGCGATCGACCGCCTCCTCGGGCAGGAAGGCCATGATCGCCTTGCCGGCCGCGCCGGAGTGCAGATGCTTGAGCTCCCCGGGCTCGAGCACGTATTGCATCGGCTTGTCGCATTCCTCGACGGCGACACAGATGCTCATGCCTTCATGCCGCAGATAGGCGTTCAGCGTGACGGTCTCGTCGAACTCGGCGACCAGCGAGCGCATGACCGGCCGGGCGATCTGCTCCAGCGGCAGGTTGCTCTGGATCAGATTGGCGAGGCGCAGCAGGCGCGGGCCGAACAGATAGGACGATCGGTCCGCGGCTCCGATCAGCAGGCCGTGCTCGACCAGCGAGCGCACCAGCCGGCGCACCGCGGGAAGCGGCAGCGCCATGGCCTCGGCCAGGTCCTCGAGCGTCCAGGGCTGCCCGCCCTGCAGCAGGATCAGCTCGATGGCGCGAACCGCGCGCCCGATCGGCGTATCGAGGGAGGCCGGCTGATCGGCAGTCCACATTCGGGGCTCCAGCCTGATGGCGGTGAAATCTACGCACCGCGGATTTGGAGGGTCAATCAACGCCGATCCGGTTTTTCCGTCCTACGGAAAAGACCGCCGCGCCGGC
>Ga0180222_1001699_pt1 | contig 21131 bp, 19 predicted proteins | sample eDN5th37CKraftOP_FD_151336 | JGI IMG/M metagenome (GOLD analysis project Ga0180222, IMG submission 151336) | Enriched Organic Plus compost microbial communities from Emeryville, California, USA - eDNA 5th pass 37_C Kraft OP (version 2) (version 2) ... | reverse complement strand
GCCCATCGCGGCGACGCTCGAACAGGCGGATGCCGACCGACCGCTCGAGATTCTTGAGCTGACAGGACAAGGCCGGTTGCGCGACGCTGAGCGTGCGCGCCGCCAGAGTCATGTTGCGATGTTCATGCAGAGACTGGAAATATCTGATCTGCTTCAGCGAAATGTCCGGCGCGTAGATATTGTTGGTCTCCTTGCGAGCGAGCGTCGATCGCATCCTTGCAATGAATTCGCGAGCGGCCGGATGCGTGCTGCGGACACGCGCGATGATCGGACTGGACAGGCGTTTGGGTAGCGGCACGATCGACAGCCGCAACTGCTTCAACCGCGATGACAAAATGCTTTGCGGAACGAGCAGGCAAAAGGGATCGCCACTGCGTGCGAGCCGCGGAAGGCCGCCAATGTCCTCGTCGAGGTGATGGGGGAGCCGCAAGCCGTTGTCGCGGCAGAACGCGATGGCGGCGGCAATGACCTGATCGGGAAGCTGTGGCAGCGCGAGCGGCAGCCGTTTGAGCGCCGATAACGTATCTTCCGCCTTGCGGTACTTCGGCAGGTTCAAGCCGGTGACCGCGAACCAGGTATCGACTGCAATTGGATTGCCGTTCTCACGTGCGCCCGGTCGCCCATATTCAATGACGATATCGGCGGCCTCTTCATCATCCTGTCCCTGCCCATTCTTCACCTTTCGGTGGTCATGCAAGGCGAATTCGATATCGAAGAAGACATCAGGATATTTCCGGATCAGGCCGCGAGCGGCGAGGCCGGCCGATTTCGACAGGCGCCCCAGCGCGAATTTCAGCGACGAGACGACCCGGATGTCCTTCATCTCGGTGCTGCGGGAGGCCTTGGCGTAGGCCGCTGCCGTTTCCGCCGCACGCAGCGCATGCTCGAAATCCTGATAGAGTGCCCGCGCTTCAAGCGTCGGGTAGAAGCCGGCCTGTCCTAGCCGGAACAATTCCAGTCCAAGCTCCTGTTCGAGATCGGTGATGTTCTGGGACAGGGTGGACGGCGCGATCCGCAATTCCTCCGCTGCGAGCGCATGGTTTTGCTGCTGGCAAGCGGCAAGAAAATAGGCGATCTGGCGTGTTTCCATGCGCCGTTATAGGGCGCGAAACCTTTGGGCCTCAAGCGCAGCGGTCTATTTGAGGGCTTTCGGCAGCCAGGTCACCAAGTCCGGGAATGCGACGACCAGTCCCAGCGCGACCAGGTTTGCGAGCAGGAACGGCGTGATGCCGCGGAAAATGGTCGAAAGAGGAATATCTTTTCGCAAACCATGCATGACGAAGACGTTGATCCCAACCGGCGGCGTGATCATGCCGATCTCGATCAGCATCACGTTGACGATGCCCCACCAGACGAGGTCGTAGCCGAGCCCTGAGACCAAAGGCGCAACGAAGGGCAGGGTCAGCACCATGCCGGACAGCGCATCGAACACGCAGCCGAGCGCGATATACATCAGGATCAGAACGAGAATAACGGAGATCGGCGGGATACCGAGCGACTTGATCCAGGCGACGGTTGCCTCCGGCATGTGCGACAGCGTGATGAAATAGCCGAAGATATTGGCGCCGATCAGGATGAGATAAAGGAGTGCGATCGAGCCCGCCTGTTCGCGCAGCGTTTTCCAGAACGTCTCTCCGGTCAGCAGCCGGCGCCCGAGCGCGAAGGCAAGGGTGAGGACCAGCCCAACCGCAGCGCCTTCGTTCACCGTGAAAACGCCGCTGTAGATGCCCCCCATCACAACCACGATCACGAAGATTGCACCCCACGCCTTCCGCGTGGTCGCGAGCCGCTCGGAGAGATTGGTTCGGGGCGAGGGCGGCGCCATGCCTGGATGGAGGTAAAGCTGAATTCGAACGGCGATCAGGAACAGCAGGATCGACAGGATGCTCGGCAGGATTGCGCCGATGAACAGATCGATGATGAACTGCTCTACCTGGACGGCGTAGATCACCATGATGACAGAGGGCGGTACCAGCGAACCCAGCGTGCCGCCGGCCGCGAGCGTCCCGGTGCAGAGCGACAGCGCGTAGCCGCGGCGCTCCATCTCCGGCATCGCGATCCGCGCCATCGTCGCGGTCGTCGCGATCGATGAACCGCAGATCGCTCCGAAGCCCCCGCAGCCGATGATCGTCGCCATCGCAAGGCCACCGCGCAGGTGGCCCATCCAGGCATTGGCGAAACGATAGATGTCCGCTGACAGGTTGGCCGCGCCGGCAAACCCGCCCATCAGCAAAAAGAACATGATGACCGCGAAGTCCTTGTTCATCAGGACGTTGACGGTCTCCGTCCCGAACAGGGAGATCATGCCCTTCAGATTGCCGGTCAGGACCAGATAACCGGCGGCGCCCGTCACCGCCATCGCGATGGCGATCGGCACCTGAAGAAAGATCACGATGATCAGGCAGAGAAAGCCGAGGAGGCCGATCTCGATCGGGGTCATGACGGAAGCCCCGCATCGGCGTCCAGGCTCTCCGGCCCGTCCTCGTGCAATTCGCGAAGCGGCACCCGAGAAAACGCGCGGCCGACCTGCTCGGCCACGATCAGCGCCTGGATCGGAACGCAAACCCCGATCATGAACGTGGTGGCGAACCAAAGCGGCCAGACCGGTAGGCGGATCAACCAGGTGGTCTGCCCGCTCTGGTAAACATCGAGCGCGTAGACGGCGACCTGCCAGGACATCAGCGCGAATACCGCAAGCATGAGCGTATGGCCCAAGAGGTCGAGCATCTCGCGCAGCCGCCAGTTTAACTTGCCGAGAAACCTGACCGAGACGTGGTGGCGCTCGATCAGCGAAATGGGAAAACACGAGGCGGCAGCAAACACCACCATCATGTCGGCGATGTCGCTGAAGCCATTGATCGGGACGCCGAACAATTCGCGCCCGGCGATGTCCAGCATCGTCACAATAGCGAGCGCCGTCAAAGCAACCAGCCCGATGGCGGCGATCAGCACCGCGAGGCGCGTCATGGGAAGATTCAAATCAGAAAGCATGTCAGGGCTGCCGCATGGTGATGCTTTGCCCCAACGTGAGGATCACGACCCCTTGCGGACTTCAGCCAGCGCCTGCAGAAGGTCCTGATAGAGATTGACGCCGTTCACCGACTTGTCCCACGGGTCTTTCATCGACGCGGTCTTCTGCTTGAGTGAGGCGATATCGGCGTCGCTCCACTTGATCAGCTTGTGCTTCGGATCGGTCGCCAGCTTCTCGAAGGTCCCGCGGACCTGCTTGTCGAGGTTGCTGCTCAGGACCTTGGTGAACCAGACCCCGCCGAACTTGTCTAACGCAGCCTTCGCCTTGGGCGGCAGCGAGTCGTATTTCGCCTTGTTGAGCGGGAACATGACCGCGATGTTGCCAAGCTGCACGTTGGTTACATGAAATGTCGCCGCATCGGTAATGCGGAAATTGAACAGGTTGCCGCCATCCATCAGCGTGGCATCCAGAACGCCGCGCGAAATGTTCTCGGCGATCGCCGGGGCCGGCATGCCGCCAATCGGCACGCCGCCCATCGCCTTGATGGTGTCCCCGAAGATCGGGCCGCCGGCGCGGATCTTCAGCCCACTGACGCTGGCGAGAGTTGGGACGTCCTTGCGGGAATGCAGGGTGTAGGGGCCGACTTCGGCAATGCCGATCAGCACCAGATTGTCGAAGCCGCTGAGACGCTTCTTCTCATAGAGTTTCCATGCGGTGAGCGCCGCTTCTTCGGTGGAATTGAAGAGGAAAGGGAGCTCGAACATGTCGAGCTCCTTGAACCGGCCCGGCGTGTAGGAGGCCACCACCTCGGCCATGTCGACGACGCCGTCTTCGACAAGTTTCAGTTGTGTGGCGGGGTTGGAGCCGAGCGTCCCGCCGGGATAATGTTCGATCTTGAGCGTGCCTTCAGACGCGGCCTCCACTTCCTTGATGAAGGCGGGTATCGATACCGCGTTGGTGATACTCTTCGGAGAGACAAAACTGCCGATCTTCAGAACGACGGGGGCGTTCTGCGCGAGCGAATAGGTCGGCGACAAAACGAGAGACAGTCCTAGCGCGGACACGAGCGCAAAGATGCGGGTCACGGCGATCGACTCCTGTTGGCTCCGGCACTGGCAAACATTATCATCAGTGCTGCATCCCGCGTGAAAAAATAAATATCGCCGAAGGGGGATATAAATAATTGCGAATTATAATACGCTTGATACTGAGGTGATTTGAGTGTCCCCGATCGCTCAGGCTGGCGGTTGATGGTTCGAACTCACTCAGCAAACCGAGGCAAGCCGCGCAGGTGGCAACCATTTTTCCGCTCATCGGAATTGTTGACCGAGCAACGGAACTGCGGCACAGATTGCATAACAATTACAAGACCCATCGAGGCGCGCGCGCCCCTTTGGGGGAGGAACAAAAATCATGCACCTGTCCGCGTTGATCGTTGCTGCTTTCGCCGTTCTCGGTGCTCCGCTGGTTGTGGCCCAGCCGTTTCCCAATCAGCCGGTGCGCATTGTTGTGCCGTTTCCACCCGGAGGTGGCACCGACATTCTGGTGCGGCTCATTCAGGATAAATATGCCGCAAGGCTGGGCCAGCCTATTGTGGTCGACAACAGGCCAGGGGCGAGCGGCAATGTCGGCGCCGCTGCGGTCGCCAAGTCGAAACCCGATGGCTACTCGCTGATTGTGCAAGCGACCATTGTCGGCATTTATCCGTCGGTGTTCGCAAGCCTTGGCTATGATCCGTTGACCGATCTCGCTTATGTCGGAGGCGTTGCGGAATCGCCTGCCGTGATCGTCACCAATCCGAACTCCAAGTACAAGACCATCGCCGATCTCGTCGCTGAGGCGAAGGCGCGACCCAAGCAGGTCAACTTCGCTTCGGCAGGCGTTGGCTCGCCACAGCATCTGGCCACCGAGCGCTTCGCCAAGCTCAATAATGTTGCCTTCACGCACGTGCCATATAAGGGATCGGCCACCGCGATCACGGACCTGATGACGGGCGTTCTCGATTTCGGGACCTTGAGCCTGTCATCGGTGCTGCCTCTGATCCAGGAAGGCAAGCTGCGGGCGCTCGCCGTCGCCAACGAAACCCGCGCAAAGGTTCTGCCTGATGTGCCGACCTTGAAGGAGGCTGGCCTCGGCGATGTTTCCGGAACGGTGCGCTTCTTCGTCGCTGCGCCCGCCGGCACTCCGGATGCTGTGATTGACAAGCTCAGCAACGATCTGCGTGCCGTGGTGAAGGAGCCCGAAATCGAAGAGGGCTTTCTCAAGCGTGGCTATGAGATCACGTTGGCCTCCCCCAAAGACGTGTTGGCCATGGTCCGTGAACAGAAAGAAGTCTGGGAGCCGCTGGTTCGTGAACTCAATTTGAAGTTCAATTAGCCGCAGCGGGAGAGCGCCGTGAACTTGCCGCTTGGGTTCATCGGTTGCGGTCACATGGGCGGAGCGATGGCTATGCGCCTCGCCGACGCCGGCTATCCCTTGACGGTGTGCGATCCCGACGCAGCACGGTTAGAGCCGCTTGTGGCCAAGGGGGCGGTCCCGGTGGGAACGCCGCGGGAAGTCGCCGATCGCGCGGATATTGTTTTTGCCTGCCTGCCCGGACAAGAGATCAGTCGCGAGGTGGCGTTTGGCGAAAATGGCATCGCTGACGGAAAGCTCGTCCGCATCTACGTTGAATGCTCGACGATCGGACAGCCGACGATCATGTCCATCGCGGACAAACTCGCACAAAAGAATATTGCCGTGTTGGACATGCCGGTCAGTGGCGGCCCGAGTTGGGCCCGTGAAGGGCGACTGACCTGCATTCTGTCGGGGCCCAAGAGCGCGTGTGACGACATATCTCCTGTTCTCGAAAAGCTCGCCGGCCGCACCATCGTCGTCGGCGAGAGGCCAGGGTTGGGGCAGGTGGCCAAGATCATCAATAACGCCTTGTCGCTGACTGCGATGATGATCACCTCGGAAGCCATGGTGGCGGGGGTCAAAGCGGGTGTTGATGCCGAGTCTCTCATCGATGTCATCAATTCAGGCACTGGCCGAAACAGCGCAACGGTCGACAAGTTTCCGAAGGCGGTGCTGACGCGCAAGTTTGCCTATGGCGGCCCGGTCGCCATGGGAATCAAAGACATGGAGCTTTATTGCGAACTCGGCCGCGCGTTTCAGGCGTCGACTCCTGTCGGCGAGCTCGTCGCGCAACTGTGGCACACCATTACCGATGATATCGGCGAAGAAAGCGATCTGACTGAAATGGTGCGTTATTTCGAAAAGGTCGCGGGCGCTGAGGTGCGCGGCCGCAACGCTTTTCCTTCCTAGGCCTCGAAGAATGGAACCGAACATGAAACGAGTTGCCCTCGTTGCAGTGTTGCTCTCCGCGCTGTGCGGGACCGCGGTTGCGCAGTCCGACTATCCGAACAGGCCAATCACCGTTATCGTCAACATCACGCCAGGGAGCGGCACCGATCTGATTGCACGCACTGTTGCGGACGGTCTCAAGACGACGTTGAAACAGGCGGTCGTGGTAGAGAATCGGCCGGGGGCGGGGGGCTCGATCGGCGCTGCTGCGGTCGTCAATTCAGAGCCGGACGGCTATCGCCTTCTTATAACCTCCTCCGCCATTGCTTCGTTGCCGGCGGTGCAGCCGTCGCTGCCTTATGACACTGAAAAGGACCTGACGCCGATCGTGCCGCTCGCGGATCTGCCGGCGGTTGTCTGGATTTCACCGACCAAGGGCATCAAGTCTTTGAATGAGCTTATCGAGAAGGCGCGCAAGGCGCCCGGAGAAGTGATGTTCGGATCGAGTGGCGTTGCCAGTGCATCACATCTCGAAGTCGAGAGGTTGCGCGCCGCCGCCAATATCAAGCTTACGCATATTCCCTATCGTGGAGCACCTGAAGCGATTGCCGATGCCGCGGCCGGTCGGGTGGATTTCGTGATTGCTCCGCTCGCGTCCGGCCGCGCGTTCATGGACAACAAGCAACTGATCCCGATCGCATCGACCGCCAAAAAGCGCTCGCCGCTCATTCCTGATGTGCCTACCATCGCTGAAACCGGGCTGAAGGCCCGCTTGGGGGCCTGGGTCGGGCTGTTTGGGCCTAAAGGCATGCCCGCCGACCTTGTGAACAAGATTCACGCCGCGACCCTTGCTGCACTGGAATTGCCGGAGTCGAAAGACCGTTTTGCCAAGCTTGGCGGCCAAACGATGCCGTTGTCACCGGCCGAATTCAAAAAGCTGGTCGTGGATGAGATCGCCGAGAACAAGGAATTGCTGGCCGATCTGGCCAAGTCCGAGAAGAAATAATCGCTGCCCAGGCGAGCATGCCAAAGAATAGGAGGCCTTGCCGACGTGGGACGGACCGGGTCTCCCGGTCCCAACGGGTCACTCTCCTCGCTTTCGGAAATAGGTTTCCTTGTCGTATTGCGCACCGATATGCAAACCACCGTCAACTATGACGTGCGTGCCAGTACAGCCGCGCGCGGCCTTTGAACAGAAGAAGAGGATCGGGTCAGCGATTTCGTCCGGTGCAAGCCAGCGCCCAAGGGGAACCTGCTTCGGTACCGCCGCGCGGCTCTTGTCGTCGATCTTGGCATCCATCTGCGGTGTCATGACCGGCCCAGGCAGCACCGCATTGACCCGGATGTTATCGCGGGCCAGTTCGAAAGCGGCATGGCGGGTCAATCCGAGAACGCCCGATTTAGCGGCTGTATAGCTGACGCCGTTATTGAACGACATCTGGAACGCCGCAAGTGAGCCGACTGTGACAATAGCCCCACCGCCGGCGCGACGCATGGCCGGGGCCACCGCCTTGATGCAGTAGAACGGCGCCGTGAGATTGAGCGCGACAATGCGGCCCCAATCCTCAGGTGTCGCGCTTTGGATCGTGGTCGGCGAGCCGCCGCCCGCGACATTTACTAGAACATCAATACGGCCAAACGTCTTCTCCACCCTATCGACGGTGTCGGCCACGGCGTCGAAGTTTGTCACATCGAGGCAATGAACGGACAGGACGCCGGAGGCCGCCGCCTTGAGCTGGTCAAGTCTGCCTTGGTCGCGGTCGAACGCTGCGACCTTTGCCCCCGCAGCAAGAAAGCGCTGCACAGTCGCGCCGCCGATGCCGCCCGCACCGCCTGTGACGACGACACCGAGCCCTTCGAATTCTGATTTCACCATCTGATTATTTCTGATGAGCCGAATGCTTTTGTTGTCTGGAATGTAGCCGGCTGATACCACGCTTGCCAGTATCGTGCACGCGATCCGACGTGAAAGCCCACGGATCCGATCACGCAAGGAGACCCGATGACCTATTCCCTGGATGACATTGCGAAGGTGATGCAGACGCCGCTGAAGCTCAATGCCAAGGCGGGGGACAAGATTTTCATCATAACAGATACCAAGATGGAGCCGGTGCTATGGCAGGGGCTCTCCAGGGCTGCGAAGGAACTGGGCATGGAGGCTGCCGTGGGTATCATGGAGCCGCGTGCGACCCATTCCTCGAATCCGATGAGTGCGATCCATCGGGCGGCGCTCGATCCGCAACTCGATCTGATCGTCTATCTCACGTCCACCGCGATGGCGCATGCGACGATCACCGAGGAGTTGATCGATGAGGGCAAACGCCACCTGCTGATGGAAGAACTGACGCCGCAGATGCTGTCGCCGGACGGGCCGGCCGGCGCGGATTACACAGCGATCAATGAGGTGGGCTTGCGCATCGCCAAGATTTTTACCGAGGGCGAGACGTGCCACGTGACGTGCCCCAACGGGACAAACCTCACGGCGAGCATCAAGGGCCGGCCCGGCCGCTCGATTGCCGGCGTGCCGGTACAATTGCGCCCCGGCGGGGGCGGTGGCTGTGCTTTTCCCGACGGAGAAGCTCACGTCTGTCCGGTGGAAGGCACCGGCAACGGCACCGTCGTTTTCGACCTGACCGCGCATTCAGTCGGCGCGATCAAGGAGCCGCTGAAGCTCACCGTCGAGAACGGCTGGGTGACCAAGATCGAAGGTGGACGCGAAGCCGAAATCTGGCGGGAGATTCTTGAAAAGCACGGCGACAAGAACAGCTACAATTGTCCGGCGGAAATCTCGATCGGTCTCAATCCAAAAGTGACGCCGACCGGATCGATGCGCACCGACAAGAAGATGTACGCTACCTCGCATATCGGCATGGGTGACACGATGGCGCTCGGTGGCACCTGTCACGCGAAGCTGCGTCTCGAAGGCGTCATTCGCTATCCGGAGATTTCAGTCGACGGAAAGACATTGACCCGGGGTGGAAAGATTCTGGTCTGACTTCGCAGATCGTGCGCTGTACGGCGCATGATCGGCGAGGTTGCAATGATCGCTGCCTTGTCGGCCATCGCCGGACGCAAGTCGGGGCGGCCCGTCCAATTGCACGAAACTAAGCGTGGCAATTGTCCGCTTTCGACCCCACCGGCCCGCACGAAGTCGTAAGACTAGGAAGCAGCCTGGAACTTCTGCGCGAATTGTTGAAGCTCGGCGGCATTGAGATCGGACACGGCCCAGTAGGATTGTCCGCCGCTCCGCCAGGTCACGACATTGTAGCCGTTGACCGTTCGCACGGCGTCTTTGCCGCCGTCAGCATCGGGCGTGGCGAATACGCTGATGATATGCTTGCGGCGGCCGTAGACGAGAGTCGGCGTCGGAGCTGTGGCGATCACGTCTACACGTCCGCCAATCAGCGGGAAGCCGTCAGCGGTCAGGTCGACGACCACGGGCGACACCGGTAGCCGGCCGGCGAACCACGGCTTCACGGTATGGCGCTCGGATGACATGACGTCGGCCGGCTGCGCTGCCATGAGTGCCCGGATATGGCTATCGACAAGAGCGGTCGTCGTCCGATCGCCCGGGGGCTGTTGTGTGACGAACCAGGTCGACGCACTGCCGATCGCAAGCGCGAGCACGACAGAAGCCGCGAGTGCGCGCCATGTCGGATGGTTGCCAGGTTTCGTCAGTCCAAGCGAAGATTCGATTTTGGTGCGGAGGTTGATGGGCAGTTCTTCCGGCGCCACATGCTCGCGGATTGCGGTGCGGAGCGCCTCCGTTCGGTCAAGCTCCGCCTTTAACTCAGGACTGGATTCAATCTCGCGTGCCGCACCGAGCGCGCTCGTGGCGTCGAGCTCGTTGTCGGCATAGGCATGGACAAGCACCGGATCCATTGGCGTGTTCGATGTGATTGTCATTGTTTTTTGGCGCCTATCGCCTTGAACAGATGGCGCCGGGCGCGTGCAAGCCTCGACATGACCGTTCCGATGGGTACCCCTGTGATGTCCGCTATCTCCCGATAGTTCAGCCCTTGTACGTCACGAAGCACAAGAGTTTCGCGAAACACCAAGGGGAGAGCAGCAATCGCACATTTGAGCTGCTCGGCATCGGCCTTGGCAATCAGCTCCGCTTCCGGTGTCAATCCTGTCGCATCAGCTCCACCATCCGTCAGCTCGATTTCGGCGCTTTCAGTTGCACTGAGATCCTCGATCGAAACAAGCATCGGGGACCGGTGCCTCATCAACCAAGTGTAAGCCGTGTTACGAACGACGGTCAGTACCCATGCACGAGGACTGCCGCCGGCAAAGCCATTGATACCACGGTAGGCACGCAAACAGGCCTCTTGCAAGATGTCCTCCGCGTCGGTGCGGTTGCCGCTGATCCAACGCGCGAGCGTGAGTGCGTCAGCGAGATGTGGCATGACCACATCCTGGAACCTAGCCTTGTCCTGGTCCCCGCCCATCCTATCCTCTGGGCAATGAGCCGCCGGCAACAAGGCGCATTTAACAACAGACTCTGAAAGCGAAGCAATTATTCCCGCATTTTTGCGGGGCAGGCATGACGGCCGTCGCGGGACTATCTGGTCATTCGCCCAAGTCTAGGGAGTGTGCGTCGCAACGAAGCGCCGCACGGCGGCTTTCTGTAAATCGGACGAGCCGCTTCCGGTTGATCGCTAGATCCCTGGAGGCAAATCATGCGGACTTGCAAAGCCATTATCCTAATGATTTCAGCCGTTGGCTTGCCCCTCGCCGGACACAGCGAGGACGCACGGATGACGCTGACCGACGCATCGCGGATCGAGCAAGCCACGCCTGCCGAGCCGGAACGTGTTTCTCCTCCGGAGGCCGTCAAGTCTTTCCGGGGCTTCTTCGGTTACCTTGAATATGACTTTGATCCTGACAAGCCGGTCCCGGGCTTCGGGCCGCTGCCTCAGTCAACAGAAGACGTCGCGCGGCTAAGCGACAAATAGAGCAGTCCGGACATCGACGGTTGGTCCCGCCGAGCCTGCCAGCCGGCGGTGCGGATTGTTTTGGGTCTCGACACCTTTGAAGGCACCGACACATGACGTCAGTAAACGACGTGCGCCACAGGCGTGGCCGCATTCTTGTCGCCGGATTTTGCATGCAGCTGGCGCTCGGGGCTGTTTATGGCTGGAGCGTTTTTCTGAATCCGTTGCGTGAGGCATTCGGCGCAAGCCGGCTGGAAGTCAGTCTGGTGTTTACAATTACATTAGTGATGCTCGGGATCACGGCGGGATTTGGCGGCTACTTGCAGAGCCGCTTTGGCCCTCGTGTGATCGCGATGGCCGCCGGCATCCTGTATGGCGGCGGAGTCGTGCTTTCGAGCTTCGCATCCACACTGCCGATGCTGTATCTCACATATGGTGTTATCGGTGGGATTGGGCTTGGGTTTGGCTACATCGTCCCGCTTACTGTGCTGACAGCATGGTTTCCAGAAAGGCGAGGGCAAGTTACCGGGCTCGCCGTAGCCGGATTCGGGCTCGGCGCACTCATCATGAGTCCGATTGCGACCCATCTCATCACGGCCATCGGGGTATCCAATACGCTGCTATCTCTCGGCTTGATCGACCTGGTGGTCGTGGTCGTTGCCTCGCAATTCCTTGTCAAGGCGCCCGAAGGTTTCGTTCCGGCCGGGTGGGCGCCATGCGAGGGTGGGCCCGACGAAACATCGAGCGCAACCCTCGCCGAGGCGCTTCGTTCGTCGCAATGGTATTTGCTGTGGGTGATACTCTCGGTCAACGTTACCGCCGGCGCTGCGCTGATCTCCGTTGCCGCGCCGCTCGCGCAGGAACTTTCGAAAGTCGGCCCGAGGACCGGCGCGATCGCGGTATCCGTGATTGCGCTGTTCAACGGAATGGGACGACTCTTCTGGGGCACGGTGTCTGATTGGATCGGGCGGCCCCGCACATTCGTGGCCATCTTCCTTCTGCAGGTGTTGGCCTTTGCGCTGATTGCAAGCACCGACAGCTTCGCGCTGATGCTCTTGCCGTTTGCGCTCGTCGCGCTGTGTTATGGCGGGGGCTTCGGGACGATGCCGGCTTTTGCCGCGGATCTGTTTGGCGTCCGGAACGCGGGGATGATTTACGGCACGATGCTCACCGCATGGAGCGCCGGCGCCGTGGCCGGTCCCATGTTGATATCGACAATGCCCTATCGGCCGGCCTTGTCCTGTATCGCAGTTCTGCTTGCGGTGGCGTCCGCCATCCCGCTTGCCGTCAACTCGCCTATGGTGCGGCAGTCTCGGCAACCGCAACTATCCGCAATGATCATGGCCGGGCAAAAGCGCCGACAGAAACCCGCCTCGACATAGGGGACGGCACGGACGGATCTTGCTCGCGAGGCATGTGTCGCGTTCGTCCCATGGAATTGGCGGGAGGCAACGCGACGCGTGCCAACAGCATTGCGGCGGGAAATTGGTCGGCGACGACGCCGGAAGCGATAACTATTCGGCCACCGGTCCGATAGCTCGATAGTCTCCGCATCGGCCAAAGTGGAACGAAAAGGAATGCGGCAAGGCCGATCTGTGTGTGTCGCGCCTATATCGGCCGGGACGATGCTTGCTGCCGGTACACTCAGCTTACGTTCCGTCGCGAACGGTCAATACGTTTGTTTTATGCTGTTGCGGCTTGTGGTAGCGATCACTGATGATCCTTTGCAGAATCGAAAATGCAACCCATCCTTTTCTACTTTGACCCTATTTCCCCCTTTGGCTATCTCGGATCCGTAGAAATTGAACGCCTTGCCACTCGGCTCGGTCGCCGAGTCGAATGGAGGCCGGTTTTGATCGGCGTCACCATTCTCAAGGTCATGGGACTCAAACCCTTGCCGCAAACGCCCCTGAAGGGCGATTATCTCAGGCACGATGCGCTGCGTCTTGCGCAATTTCTCGATATTCCGTTTCGCTATCACGGTCTCACCGGTGTGAATTCGGTGGCCGCCCTGCGGGCGTTTGTGCTCCTGAAGGAGAGCCACGAAGGATTAGCCAAGGCCTTTGCGCAGCGAATCTTCGACCGTCTTTGGGTGCGGGGCCTGGATATTACCTCTGCCGATGCGGTGGTTGAGGAGGCGTCGACACTTGGCATCGACGCCAAATCGCTCAGGAAAAACATCGCGACCGACGAAGCGAAGGATGCGCTCAGACAGCAGGTCGATGCCGCAATTCATGCCGGCGTGTTCGGAGTGCCGTATTTTGTGGTCGATGGCGAAAGTTTCTGGGGTGTCGACCGCATGTGGATGATCGAGCACTGGGCCAAGCATTATTCCTGGCAGCCAACACGATAAGCCGCGGGGCGCGCATCAGAACCGCCCCGCAGCCCGATCGCAGATTATTTCGGCTCCAATTTGGCTGCCTTCACCACCTCGGACCATTGCTCGATCTCGCGCCGGACAAAGTTGTTCATTTGCTCGGAGGTCATTGGTGTCATGGTATCCATGCCGATCTTCGCCAATTTTTCCTGGATTTCCGGCTTGGCGAGGACGGCGTTGATCTGCTTGTTCAGGAACGCAACAATCTCCGGCGGCGTTCCTTTAGGCGCAGCGAGCCCGAACCAAGCCTTGACATCGAAGTTGGGAAATCCCTGCTCGGCAACCGGAACAACGTTCGGCAGTACGGGTGAACGCGTCTTCGTCGAAATGGCGATGGCCCGCAGCTTGTCGGACTGGATGAATCCCAGAACGTCGGGAATGCTGGAAAACATCAACTGAATTTCACCCGCGACCAGATCGGGAGCGGCCTGCGCTGCGCCCTTGTATGGCACGTGGTTCATATCGACCTTCGCGAGCAGCTTGAACAGCTCGCCGGCCATGTGTTGTGAAGTGCCGACACCGGCCGACCCGAAGCTTATTTTTCCGGGATTGGCCTTCGCGTATTGCACCAGGTCCGTTATGGATTTAACCGGCAATTTCGGATTGACCACAACCGCATTCTTCAGCTCGGCGGCGACCGCCAGCAATTCGAAGTCATTAAGAGCGTTGTAGGGAAGTTTGGAGCCGTGGAGGCTCGGATTGATACCGTGTGTGGACACGGTGATCATGCCGATGGTGTATCCGTCCGGAGCAGACCGTGCCAGCTCCGCGACCCCGATATTCCCGCCCGCCCCAACTTTGTTTTCGACATAAAACTGTTGTCCAGTCGCTTCCGAAAGGCCTTGCGCCACGGTCCGGGCCAATATGTCGAGAGATCCTCCAGGCGCGGTCAGCGTGATGACTCGAACAGGGCGCGTCGGATAATCGGCTGCTGGGGCCGCTTGAGTAATCGCGAGCAAAGTTGAAACAACAGCGATGAGCCTTAAGAGCCTTGTGCGCATGATTGATCCCTCCCAAGATCAGGTCATTCTGTTTCAAGCATTTGACGAAGTTTGGCCTTTGATATCTTCGCGTTTCCAACGCGCGGCAGTTCTGAAAGGAAAACGACTCGCCGAGGAACTTTGTATTTGGCAAGCGATGATTGGCAGGATTTGAGGATCCTGAGTTCAAGCTCCTCACTGCATTCATTTTCCGTTTCCACGAAGGCTATGGGTACCTGCCCATAGCCTTCGTCGTGTGCACCTACGACTGCGACATCGCGCACGCCCGGTACGCCCCGGACGACGCTTTCGACTTCCGCGGGAGAAACGCCTTCGCCCCCGACCTTGATTATGTCGCTGGAGCGGTCGCTGAATCTGAGCCAACCCTTATCCAGCAACGTCACGCGATCGCCAGTCAGGAAATAGCCATCGCTATTGAAAGCGGCATGTGTGGCGGCCTCGTTGCCATCGTATTCTAGGAAGACCGACAGACCCCGGATGCCCTTTACAGAAAGTTCGCCTGTTTCTCCGGGCTTCACTGGCGTTCCATCGGAAGAGACGACTCGAATTTGATGTGCAAGGGATGGTTTGCCCAGAGCGCCTTCTGCAGGAGCCAGGTTGGGATCGCCGTGGATGGCTGGTGCCATCAATTCCGTCATGCCCCACGACGGTACAAAGTGCGGAATCCGGTTATGTGATTGTGATGTGGCGTCGCCGCGCGCGACCGTCCACTGCCGGTAAAAATGTTGCTCCGGCGCCGGCTCCGTATTGAGAGCCGCCGAAGTGAAAATGACGTGCGAGGTGAGCGTGGCGCGATGTTCAAGTGACGCAGGCCAGAAACGGCTCTTCGAAAATTTTGGCTGCAGGACGGCTGTGCCGCCTGCCCAGAGCACGGGAAGGAAGGACCAGCACAATCCGACGACATGAAACAACGGCAAGAAAATGAGGCTGATGTCATTGCCCCTGTGACCATAGATTTGAGCGCCATACCGGGCAGCCCACAGGATGTTGGCATGCGTCCACACAACGCCTTTTGGCTTCCCGGTCGTGCCGGTCGTAAACATGATGGTTGCGGGATCCGAATGGCGCGCCGGATGCGCGGGGGCAGGGTCGGCGGATTGGATCTGAAGGTAATCGGAGCTGTAGCCTGAGCCGTTCGCAACATCTGCCACGGCCGTCCAACGGACGCCTGTGGCATGAGCCGACACCAATTCCGCGAACTTCGCCTGGGTGATCGCGGCCGATGCACGCGAACACTCTGAGTAGTGGGTGAGCTCCGGGCCTGCCGCCATCGCATTGGTGGCAACGCAAATCGCGCCGAGACGGGCGAGGGCGAAGCGGACGAGCAAGGCCTCGGGACAATTCTCAAAATGCACGAGGACCCGGTCGCCGACGCCAATACCCCTCGCGGATATAGCGCTTGCAAGCCGCGCCGCGTCGGCCATGAATTCTCCATAACTCCATGTTTTTGGCGGACCGTCGAATGGCGCCCAGATGAGGAAGGGGTGATCGCGACGGTCCAGCGCGCGCTGTTCGAGCAGGAGATTGAGATTGAGGCCCTCGAAGGGCGAGAGCGAGGTCATCGAAACGTCCAGTGCCGTGTCAGGTCATTCTCTGCCGGATGGTGACCGCGGACATTCGCTCACAAGGTGAGCGCCAGACGGTTCCCACCAGTTCTCCTATTGCAGTGGAATCTTGGCCGCCTTGATGACCTTGCCCCATTTTTCGATATCGGCCGCAACCACCTTGCGGAAAGCCTCCGGGCTTTCGTCGGTGATGATGTCCATGCCGTCACGCGCAAATCCCGCTTTCACGTCGTCCTGAGCAAGCGCCTTGATCAGCGCGGCGTGCAGCTTGTCGGCCACATGCGGGGGGATCTTCGCGGGCGCAAAAACGCCGACCCAGACGACGAGTTCGACATTCTTGATGCCGGCTTCGGACATGGTCTGCACGTTGGGCATGCGCTTCTGGCGTTCGGGGGTGTCGACCGCGATCGCCTTGAGCTTGCCGCTCTCGACGAGCGGCAACGTTACCGAGGGTCCGGCCACGATGAGATCGACGTGGCCGCCAATGACATCGGTGACGACCTGCGAGGAGCCCTTGTACGGAATATGCACCAACTCGATGCCCGCGGCCTGCTTGAACAATTCGACAGCCAGATGCGCGACCGAGCCGACTCCGCCGGAGCCGAATGTGAGCGGTTTGCCTTCCTTCGCGCGCGCCTTTGCCAGCGCGATGAATTCCGTCACGTTGTTGGCCGGCAAGTTCGGATTGACCAGAAAGGTGTTGAACCCGCCGGAAATAATCCGGGTGATAGGCGTGAAGTCCTTGAGCGCGTCGTAAGGCAGGGACTTGTAAAGATTGGGATTAAAGGCGTGCGTCCCGAGCGTGCCGGCCATCAGCGTGTAACCATCGGGAGCGGACTTCGCGACGAACTCGGCGCCGATGACGCCGGCCGCGCCAGGCTTGCTTTCGATCAGCACGGGTTGACCAAGGATTGCACCCACCGGATCGGAAATGCGGCGCATGGCGAGGTCAGGCGGTGTGCCGGGCGCGAAACCGAGGATGACCCTCACTGGCTTGTCGGGATAATTCTGCGCTGCTGCGTCACCGGAAATGGCTGTCGCGGCCGCGAAAGCGACGATCGTTGCCGCAAGACATCGCGCGCCGCTGCGCGCGTTCAAAGCAAAGCCCATGTCGTTTCCTCGGTCGTTTTTATTTCACTGAGCGGAATGTCACTCAGTGGAATGCTTAGAGCACTTGATAATAGCGGATTTTGTTTCCCTTTTCATCGCGTGCGCCCGCGCCGATGAAGACATACTTCGTAAGCCAGTCATGCTTGCCAGGCGGCGTCTCGAAGGTGGGAGTGCAGCGGAAGTAATAGAGCGACGGGTCGACCACGTCGCCGGGCGCAAGCTTATAGAGACGGTCCATGATGTCCGGCGGACCGTGTCGATAGCCGCGGTTCTGAATGTAGATCAGTGTGCCGTCGTCCTCCTGCATGAAATACCGCGCGTCGAAACTGAACACGCCGTCGGCGCGCACATGTGGAAACTCCCCGCCGTGATTGAGCACCTTGCCACGCAGACGCGGTCCTTCGAACTCGCCCTCCAGCACCGGCACCGAAAGCCGTGCGCCACCGCCGGGGGGATTTTCCATGCGCAGCCGGGGTGCAAGTTTCAGGCGGGTCTCGAACGCGAATTCAAGGCGGGGTTCCAAGGCATTCCTCCAGCATTTATGGCTTGCGCCCGTTGCACGGCGCTCCACTCAAGCTATCCGCCACGATCGTCCGCGGCAATCATGCGATCGTAAGTCGAAGGATGCGGAATGTAGGTGAGACAATCGCTGTGCCGTTGCAGGGTGATTGCGATTCTTCTCACATTCTGCGGTAGCGCCGGTTGTCGTCGTTCGCCATTATGGAAGGGAAATTATGATTGGGAGCTGGCGTGGGACAGATTGACGACGAGTTGCGTGGGCAGGTGCTGATCGTACGGCTGTCCGGCAGCGGCGCAAACGCGATCACGAGTGGCATGGCCTCCGCTCTGGAGGAGATCGCCGGGCGCGCCGGGCGATCCAACAAGATCCGCGCCTTGCTGATAACCGGCGCCAATGGCGCCTTCTGTGCCGGTTCCAATATCGGCGAGCTGGCGCAGTTGCGCGCAGAGGGGAAGGGGCCCGGCCCTCTGCTCGAGGCCGAAGCGCGGGCGTTTCAGGCGATCGCTGACCTCGATATCCCGACGGTTGCAGCCATTCAGGGCATAGCGATGGGCGGCGGACTGGAGCTCGCCGTGAGCTGCGATTTTATCGTCGCCGCCGAGGATGCGCGCCTTTCATTTCCCGAAATATTCCTCGGCGTTTTTCCCGCGCTCGGCGGAACAGTACGGCTACAGCAACGGATTGGTGAAGGCCGTGCCCGCGAATTGCTGATGCTGGGCCGGGAGATCGATGGCAAGCGAGCGTATGAATGGGGACTTGTGACGCGCAGCGTTTCCCGCGACGACGTTTGGGGGGAGGCATGTGCGCTCGCTGAACGGCTGGCCGCATCGCCGACGGCCGCCATTGCAGAAATCAAACGATCGCTCCGGCTCGCGCGCGAGGTGTCCGAGAGAGAGGCGATCGATGCCGCGCTTGCCGCCGCGATCAGGCATTCGGATTCGCCCGAAGTGGCGGAAGGTTTGCGTGCCTTCGCGGCGAAACAGAAGCCCGATTTTACATCGATTCCGGCTCAGTCACCGACCGCTGAGCATCTCATTGCGGGGCGAGGCAGAGACAAGTGAGCCCAGCACATTTGTGCCGGCAGGATGACTGAGATTGCTTATTCCTCAGAATTGGGCGCAATGACATCGGGATGGCGCGGCACGGCGAACAGGCGGGCGATATCGTCTGCGCGATTGCGCAGCACTGCTTTTTGACTCACCGCACCTTTGTCGGTCATCTCGCCTGCCGCTGCATCCGGCGGTGTCGAGAGCAACAGCGCGCGCGCGATAAAGGTGGAAGAGCCGGTCGCGGCCGAGGAAAGTTCGCAGAGCGCGGCACGCACCCCGTTTCGTAGGGACTGCGCATCGCTGCCAGATTGTGAATTCGGGAAGATCAGGGCGCCGACTTCCAGTTGCCCTTCGCCGGCGATAACGACATCGGCAACGCATCCCCTGGCTGCAGTCAGCAGCCGGTCGCGCAAATCGGTGACATTCACCCAGGTCCCTGTCGCAAGCTTGAAATTCTCTCCAATGCGACCGTCAAAGACCAAACCTTTCGTCATATCTTGCGGATCGAGAGGCGCGAGCGCATCGCCATAGCGATAATAGCCCTCGTCATCGAACGCCTGTGCCGTTGCGTCCGCATCGCCCCAGTAGCCGGGTGTCACCGAGGGCCCCTTCAGTCGCGCTTCCAGCAAACTCCCGCCATCGATGGGTGCGAGCTTGAGCGTGACGCCCGGCATGGGCAACCCGACCAGACGGCCACTCCCACCCGGCCCGTTGACGGCGAGCGCGAAAGGCGCTGTCTCCGTTGCGCCGTAGCAGGAATACAGCGGCACGGGTCGGCCGGTCTCAGCTTCGGATATCGCGTCCATTTCGCGCGTGAGCGCTTCCGGCATTGCGGAGCCCGAATAGAAGAAGAATGACAGTCGAGAAAAGAATCTTCGGCGCAAGATCTGGTCGTCGCGCAGGGCCTTTGCCAGTAAACGAAAGCCGGACGGCGCAGTGAAATAGGCCGTTGGCGCGATGTCCTGAAGATTGCGGATGGTCTCCTGCATCGGCGGGCCGTCGACGGGCCGCCCGTTATCAATCCAAAGCGTGCCGAGATTGTAGAGGACCGAGCCGAGGATCGAGTTTGCCCCGGACGTATGGTGCCACGGCAGCCAGGACAGGATGACGGGGGCCTCTCGAACGAATTCCGGAAAGGTCTGCAGAAACATCTGCTGATTTGCCGTGGTCATGCGGTGCGTTGTGATGACCCCTTTGGGCTTGCCGGTCGTTCCGGAGGTGAAGAGGATCGACCGCGTGTCGTCGGGATCAATGGCGCGATGGGCCTGGTCGACGTGCGCGGTCGGTGTCGTCTTCGCAAGTTCGGCCAGGGACGTTACTTTCTGGGTTGCTGCCCGATTGGCCACGATTGAAAAGCCGTTGCCGATCCGTGCCAGCGCGGGAGCGAAGTCGTCGTAGCTCTCGACGAAGATCATGCCCGGACGGACCACACCGATCACATGGACGAGTTTTTCGAAGTTTGAGGCCAGCAGCGAATAGGCTGGGGACACCGGGCAATAGGGAATACCGACATGCGATGCGGCAAGCGCCATCAGAGCGTGCGCGATAGAGCCGGCGGAAAGGATCGCGAGCGGCCGATCGCGTGACAGGCCGCTCTCCAGCAAGGCCTGACCGAGCGCGCGGATCTTACCGTCCGCTTCTGCATAAGTGATTGTGTGCCATGCTCCGTTTTCGCCCCGTTCGCCGAGAAAGATGCGGTCCGGACAGGCGGCAAGAGCTGCGCTGAAGCGCTCCGTTATGACGCGTGGGTATGGTCCCAGCGGTTGCAAATTCCGCATGAGGATCGAACCGTCCTTACTGCGTTCAATCTCGACACTCAGTGTGCTCATGTCGTCGGTCTCGAATTCCGCCTGTACACTGTATTACAGACGAAAGCCCGATCTCGCCATTGTCGCCAGGATTCTCGCCCATCCTTCTGCGCCGCAGGGCGGGGATGCCGCTTAAGCGCTTCGAATGCCGCTCGAACCTGACTGAGCCTGAACGGCTGCCGGTGCAGAACGTGTGCAACGATATGCCGAAGACCAGCGGCTGGTTCCGCGACAGTCGAAATCGAAAGTGGGAGCAAGACCAATGCCTCAACCGCGAGGCTCGCGGCCTAGCTCGGTCACTCTGGATTCGTTGTCATCACGGACGCAACGACGGATGGGGGATGGCCGCAGTTCTGGCTGGCCCATCGGGGCTATGGGTGAAGAGGTCGCCGCGATCGTTGTCCCGGAGAAGATGATAGAAGAGGCGGCTTTGATAGAATTCTGCAAATCGCAACTTGCATCTTATAAAATTCCGCGGCGAATTTTTTTCATCGAGCAAATGCCTCGT
>Ga0180222_1001697_pt1 | contig 21165 bp, 15 predicted proteins | sample eDN5th37CKraftOP_FD_151336 | JGI IMG/M metagenome (GOLD analysis project Ga0180222, IMG submission 151336) | Enriched Organic Plus compost microbial communities from Emeryville, California, USA - eDNA 5th pass 37_C Kraft OP (version 2) (version 2) ... | reverse complement strand
AACCGCGGGGTGGAGATCGATTCGGCGGTGGCCGACAGCGACCGCGCCGTGATCCTGGACCAGGTCACTTTCGGTATCGCCGTGCGCATGGCGGTCATGAGCATCGTTGCGGGAACACAGGCATGAAACTGCATATCAAGGGGGGCCGGCTGATCGACCCGGCCAGCGGCGTCGATGCCGTGCGCGACCTCTACATCGCCGCCGGGCGCATCGTGGCCGTGGGCCGGGCGCCGGCCGGCTTCGAGCCCAGCCGCACCGTGGACGCCTCAGGGCTGGCCGTGCTGCCTGGCCTGGTGGACCTGGCCGTGCGCCTGCGCGAGCCCGGCTTCGAGTACCGCGCCACGCTGGAATCCGAGATGCGCGCCGCCCTCGCCGGCGGCGTGACCAGCGTGGTCCAGCCGCCCGATACCGACCCGCCGCTGGACGAGCCCGGGCTGGTCGAAATGCTCAAGCACCGCGCCCGCCAGCTCAACCATGCCCACCTGTATCCGCTGGGCGCCATGACGGTCGGGCTCAAGGGCGAGGTCATCACCGAAATGGCCGAGCTCAGCGAGGCCGGCTGCGTGGCCTTCGCCCAGGCCGAACAGCCCATCGTCGACGCCAACGTGCTGCTGCGCGCCATGCAATACGCCCAGACCTTCGGCTATGCCCTGTGGCTGCGCCCGCAGGACCCATGGCTGTCGCGCGGCGGCGTAGCCGCCAGCGGCGCCTACGCCTCGCGCCTGGGCCTGTCCGGCGTGCCGGTGCAGGCCGAAACGCTGGCCCTGCACACCCTGTTCGAGCTGCAGCGCGCCAGCGGCGCGCGCATCCACCTGTGCCGCATCTCCAGCGCGGCCGGCATCGAACTGGTACGCCAGGCGCGGCGCGAAGGCCTGCCGGTGACCTGCGACGTGTCGGCCAACCACGTGCACCTGATCGACCTCGACATCGGCTACTACGACAGCAACTATCGCCTGGATCCCCCGCTGCGGGGCCAGCGCGACCGCGACGCGATCCGCGAGGCCCTGCTGGACGGCACCATAGACGCCATCTGCTCCGACCACACGCCGGTCGACGACGACGGCAAGATGCTGCCCTTCGCCGAGGCCGAGCCCGGCGCCACCGGCCTGGAGCTGCTACTGTCGCTCACCCTGAAATGGGCGCAGGAATCCGGCCTGCCGCTGTGCGACGCGCTGGCGCGGGTCACCAGCCGGCCGGCCGCCATCCTGGCCGCCGGCGCGCCGGCGCTGCCGCCCTGCGGCCGGCTCGACGCCGGCGCGCCGGCCGACCTCTGCCTGGTCGACCTCGACGCGCAGTGGCGGGTGGGCCGCGACACGCTGGTCAGCCAGAGCCACCACACCCCGTTCTCCGGCATCGAGCTGCCGGGGCGCGTGCGCAGCACCATCGTCGGCGGGCGCCCGGCCTGGGAGGCGGGCGCTTGAGTCTGCTGCGCTTTGCGGGACGGGCCCCGCTCGTCCTGCTCTGGATCGCCTGCGGCCTGCTGGCGGTGGCGCTGGCCTACCCCTGGGCGGGCGCCGCCGCCCGCGCCCGCATGAACCGCAACTGGTCGCGCGCGCTGCTGGCGCTGTGCGGCATCGCCGCCCGCGTGCAGGGCCGGCCGCTGCTGGACGGCCCGGTGCTGTGGGTGGTCAACCACGTCTCCTGGATCGACATCTTCGTCATCAACAGCGTGCGTGCCACCGCCTTCGTGGCCAAGAGCGAGATCCGCCGCTGGCCGGCCATAGGCTGGCTGGCAGCCGGCGCGGGCACCCTGTTCATCCAGCGCGGCCAGCGGCATGCCGTGCGGGCCGTGGGCCGCGCCATGCAGGCGCGCTTCGCGCGCGGCGAGGCGGTCGGCCTGTTCCCCGAAGGCACCACTTCGGAAGGCCTGGACGTCGGGCCCTTCCATTCCAGCCTGTTCGAGCCGGCGCGGCTGGCCGGCGTCGCCGTGCAGCCGGTAGCCCTGCGCTTCCTGCACCAGGGCCGGCGCAGCGGCTACGCCGCCTTCGTGGGCGAGGAAACCCTGGTGGCCAACCTGTGGCGGGTGCTGGGCGCGCGCGGCATCGCGGTGGACGTGGTCTTCCTGCCCGCGCTGCCCGCCGCGGGCGGCGACGGCGCGGCCTGTAGCCGGACCGAATGGGTGGCCGGCGCGAGGCAGGCCATCCGGGGGGAAATCACCGGAGATGGCATGCCGGCGGAAGCCGGCCAGCCGGCCCCCGGCCCGTGAGCGGCCCCGGCTCCGGAGCGCCGGCGGCACCCCGGCGACGCGGCGGGCGGCTCCAGGCAGCCCGGCGCCCCGGCGGTCCCCGCTAGTCCAGATATACCTCGTCGAGCGGCGACATCGGGCCCCAGATGGTGGCCGGCACGTTGCCGACCTTCTTGCTGGTCACCGTGTGGTACGGCACGCTGGTCATCGGGATGTACGGAAGGTCGTCGGTGACGATCTTCTGGAATGCAGCATAAAGCTCGCGGCGGCGGGCCGGGTCAATCTCGGTGGCCGCGGCATCGAGCAGCCGGTCGACTTCCGGGTTGCTGTACGAACCGGTGTTGGTCCAGACCGCGTTCTTGATGTTGCTGCTGACGTAGAAGCGGTGCACGCCGATGATGGGGTCCGGCCAGTCGAACGGCAGGTCCATCGTCATATCGTAGTCGTGCGCCGCCATGTACTTGGCCCAGGTCGGGAAATCGGGCAAGGCGCGGATGTCGAGCATGATGCCCACCTTGCGCAGCTGCGCCTTCAGGTATTCGGCCAGCGTCTTCTGCTGCTCGTTGTTGCCCGGGATATAGTCGATCGTGAGCTTGAACCGCGCGCCGTCCTTGCCGCGCGGGTGGCCGGCCTCGTCCAGCAGTTGCCCCGCCCGCTCTAGGTCCAGGCGATAGCGGTGCAGATCGTCGCTGGCGTAGGGACTGCCCGGCAGCAGCGGGCCTTCGCGCGGCTCGGAGAACCCCCGGTTCAGCGCCTTGGTAATGAATTTCCGGTCGATGCAATGCGCGATCGCCTGGCGCACCTTGGCGTTGTCCAGCGGTGCGCGCTTCAGGTTGATGTTCAGCCACGTGAACGCGCCGATGGCCTCGTACCCGCGCGAGGTCACGTTCGCCTTCGGATTCGCCTGGAATCGGGCCAGGTCGGTCGACAGCGCATAGAACGGCAGCATGTGGATTTCGCCCTGTTCGAATCCCAGCACCAGGCTTTGCGAGTCGGGGTTGATCCGGATGATCAGCTTGTCGAGATACGGCTTGCCGGGCAGGAAGAACTTGTCGAACTTCGCCATCTCGATCTGCTGCGACGGCACGAACTCGACCAGCCGGAATGGCCCGGAGCCGACCAGGCCGGCGCTGTTGCGGGGGTGGTTGCGCAGATCGGTGCCGTCGTCGTAGACGTGTTTCGGAAGAATCGGGCACAGCGCGGGCGACAACACCAGCAGGATGGCCGGGTGGGGGGTATCCAGGCGGATGACCGCCGTGTTCGGGTCCGGCGTGTCGACGCCCGAGACCGCCGCGAACATGCTCTGGAAGGGATGGTACTTCTTGATGGCCATGATCGAAAAGGCCACGTCGCCGGACGTGATGGGCTGGCCGTCGTGGAAAACGGCGTCCGGGCGCAGCTTCAGCGTCAGCGACAGGCCGTCCTGCGCCAGCTCCCAGCTTTCGGCCAGGTAGGGCTGCGGCTGCCAGTCATCGTCGAAGCGCAGGGGGCTGGCGAACAGCTGCGTGCTGGGCACGGCGGTCGCGAGGCCCGACTGCACGGCGCCGTTCAGGTGGCGCGGCACCTGGGTGGACCCGACCACCAGCGTGCCGCCGCTGCGGGTCGCCCGGGCCATCACCGAGGCCGGCAGGCCCAGGGAAGCCATATAGGCGGTGGCGGTGGCCGCAAGGAATCGACGCCGGGTCGGGCGGGCAGGTCGGTACCGGTTCATCAGCTTTCCCCTTGTATAAATATGGGTCGGACAGGACCCTTGAATGGCCGATGATAGAAATGCGGGCAAGGAGCGGTAAGAACCAGGCGGGCCCGGATAAAGGAACCAACCGCCCCGCCGCGGGCGGCGATCTGGCGGGGCCGGTCCCCGGGGCCTGGTCCACCGGTTTGCCCATTCCTGGCCCTGGCGGCCGGGGGGACGGAAAATGTAGCGTGGAGGCTCTCCCAACCACCCAGCCCGACCGTCGTCCATCATGAAACTAGTCATCGCGGCCATCTCCCACGAAACGAACACCTTTTCGCCCGTTCCCACGACTTTCGAGTCCTTCTTCGACGGCACCAGCGTGGGGATCCCGCGCGGCCAGCTCGTGCACGGCGAGGCCGCCCTGCGGCTGGCGGAAGGAACGAACAACTCGTTCGCCGGGATGATCGACGCCGCGCGCGAAGCCGGCGCGGGGATCGTCGCCCCGGTATTCGCCAATGCGGTGCCCAGCGGACCGGTGGACCAGCCCTCCCTCGAGCGGATGATGGACGGCATCGTCGCCGAAGTGCGCAAGGGCTGCGACGGCGTGATGCTGTCGCTGCACGGGGCGATGGTGGCCCAGGACTGCATCGACCCCGAAAGCGAGCTGGCCCGCCGCATCCGTTCGGTCCTGCCCGGCGTACCCCTGGCCGCCGCGCTCGATTTCCATGCGAACATCGGCCGCGGGCTGATCGAGAACGCCGATGTCGTCACCGGATTCTGGACCTTTCCCCACGTCGACATGGCGGAAACCGGCAAGCGCGCGGCGCGCACGCTGCTCGCGAAACTGCGGGGGGAAAGCACCCCGGTGATTTCCTGGCAATGGCTGCCCGTGCTGCCCCACACGGCGCAGTGCTCGCCTTCGCGCGAGCCCATGAAACACATCATGGACCGCGCCATCCAGGCCGAAACCTCGGGCGAAGTGCTCAACGCCTCGGTCTTCGGGGGCTTTCCTCCTTCGGATGCACCCGAGACCGGCATCAGCGTCGTGGTGGTCGCCAACGACCGCGCGGCGGGCGACCGCCTGAGCCTCGAACTGGCGGGCGAGGTCTGGAAGCACCGGGACGGGTTTTACTTCGAGCCGGAAACCATCTCCGAAACCCTGGACCGCGCCGAAAAGCTGGACGAGTACCCGATCGTGCTCGCCGACCACGGCAACAATGCCTTCGGAGGCGGCACCTGCGACACGATGGAGGTCCTACGCGCCATGCTGGAGCGCGGCATGGAGGGCATCGTGGCGGGCCTGGTCACCGACCCCCAGGCGGTGGGCCGGATGGTGGACGCGGGCGTGGGCGCCCGCATCGCGCTCGAGGTGGGGGGCAAGACGGATATGCCCTCGGTCGGGTACGTCGCGCGGCCGCTGGCGCTGGAAGGCACCGTCCGCGCCATTACCGACGGCACCTTCCGGATCACCGGCCCGATGTTCACCGGCACGCAGCTCCAGCTCGGCCGCACAGCGGTACTCGATACGGGAGCAGCGCAAGTCGTCGTGACCGAGGGCCGATTCGAGCCCATCGACATGGGCATATTCACCCATTGCGGCGTCGACCCCCGGCGCGCCAGGTACGTACTGGTGCAATCGCGCCAGCATTTCCGGGCCGGCTTCGAGGCGATCGCCAGGCACATCTTCCTTATCGCCGGGCCCGGCGTGTGCAGCTCGGACTACTCGGTATTCCGCTACGAACGCATCGTGCGGCCCATGTACCCGCTGGATAGGGACGCGGCGTGGTCGGGAACGTCGCCGATACCCGCTGCGGCGGATTGAAGCCGCGCGCGCCCGCGACGCGGTTTGCGCCGCGGGCGCGCGGTACGTCAGCCGAGGTACTTCCGCAGGACCCGCTGAGGCAGTTTCAAGGCGTCCCGCCGGTAAGGTTCGTTCAAGGCCTTGCCGTCGACCATGATCTCTATCACCACGGGCCCGTCGTGCCCGAACGCGGCCCCCACCGCCCCGGCGATGTCATCGTGCCGCTCGACCCGCACCCCCTTGGCGCCCATTTGCTGGGCGATGGCGGCGAAGCTGGGATTCTCGAGGTCGGTATAGAAGTACCGCTCGCCGAAGAAATCGTACTGGTTGCGCCGCTCGGCCCCATAGACCGAGTTGTTGAAGATGACAGTCACCAGGTTGATTTTCTCGCGCACGGCCGTCATGACTTCCTGCAGCGTCATGCTCCACGCTCCATCGCCACCCAGCGCCAGCACCGGCGCGTCGGGGCGGGCGAGCTTGACGCCGAGGGCGGTCGGAAACCCCACCCCGATCCCCCCCAGGCTGCCCGCGCCGAACCATTGGCGCCCGGCTTCGAAGCTTGCAAAATAGGCGTTCGCGGCGCCGCTGATATTGCCCACGTCGGCCACGACCAGGGTGCCTCGCGGAACCGCGTGGGAGACTTCCCAGAGCGCGCGGCGCGGCGCGATGGGGTGCGTATCGACCATCGAAATTTCCCGCAGCTTCGCGGCCCAGGCGGCTTTCTCCGTTTCGATATGAGCCAGCCGCCTGGCGTGCCCGGAGGTATCGACCCGGCCGGCAAGCGCGGCCAGCAGCTGGCGTGTCACTTCGCCGCAGTCGCCGATCAGGCCCACTTCGATCGGGCGCAGTGCGCCCAGCTCCAACGGGTTGATCGAATTGTGGATCAGTTTCGCGTCCGCGGGGAAAAAGTCGATTCCGTACTGAGGCGTGGTGCCGAACGAGTTCAGGCGCGTGCCCAGCGCCAGGATCACGTCGGCCTGCGCGACGAGTTTCATCGCCGCCTCCGAGCCCTGGTAGCCGATCGGCCCCACGGCAAGCGGGTGCGACCCCGGAACGGCGTCGTTGTGCATGTACACGCAAGCGGCGGGCGCGCCGAGCAATTCGGCCAGCCTGGCGATATCCGCACCGGCGCCGGCGTCGACCGCCCCCTGCCCTGCCAGCAGCACCGGGCGGTTGGCCGCGGCCAGCAATTCGGCGGCGCGGGCGATGTCGCCGGTTGCCGCGCCGCCATGGCGGCCCGAAGTCCGGTAGCGGGCCGGCTCCCGCTCTTCCTCTTCCCATTGGCCGTACCACGCGTCGCGCGGGATATCGACCTGCACGGGGCCGCGCAGAGCCACCGCCGCGCGAAAGGCGCTGCGGATCGCCTCGGTCATCCGGTCCGGGCGGTTGACCTGCAACTGCCACTTCACCACGGGCGCGAGCATGCGCATCTGGTCGATTTCCTGGAACGCCCCCGTGCCTATCGCCGAACTCAGCACGGCAGGCGTGATCACCACCAGTGGCGTATGGTTCAGCGAGGCGCTGGCCACGCCGGTGACGAGGTTGGTGACGCCGGGGCCGTTCTGGCCGATGCAAACACCGGGGCGGCCGGTGGCGCGCGCCCACCCTTCGGCCATCAGCGCGGCGCTTTGCTCGTGCCGCACCTGTATGAAACGGATCCCGGCCTTGGGAAACAGGTCCAGGGGGTCCATGAAGGCCGAGCCGACGATGCCGCACATATTGTCGACGCCTTCGAGCCGCAAGGCTTCGACGAAGGCTTCGCTGCCGGAAATGAGTCTTTTCATTTTGCTCTCGCTGTATCGATGATCAACAGAAAAAAATCGTGTCATGCGGCCGTCAGCGCGCCGCGCAGTTTGGTGGCGATCTCGTCGAGATGCCGGGGTTCCATCACCAGGGCCGGGGCGACGAGCAGCGCGTCGCCCGTGTTCTTCAGGTTCAGCCCATGGTCGTAGAGCAGTTTCTGCAAGTGATGGCCGCGCGCCCCCGGCACCCCGTCGGACTCCAGCTCGATCGCCGCGAACATGCCGATCCCGCGGATATCGATCACATGCGGGCAGTCGGCAAGGGAAAAGATCGCGTCGACGAAGGCGGCGCTCATCGCCCGGGCGCGCTCGGCGAGCGTTTCGGTTTCGTAGATGTCCATCATCGCCAGGCCCGCCGCGCAAGCAGCCGGATGGGCGGAATAGGTATAGCCGTGGAAGAACTCGACGCCGCGCTCGGGGCCGGACTCCGTTATCGTGTCGTAAACGTGCTGCTTCGCAACGACGGCCCCCATGGGCTGGGCGCCGTTGGTCATGGCCTTGGCCATGGTCATGATGTCCGGCGTGACGCCGAAGGCCTGCGCGGCGAAGTCGGCGCCCATGCGCCCCCAGCCGCAGATGACCTCGTCGAACACCAGCAGTATGCCGTGGCGGTCGCAGATCGCGCGCAGCCGGTCCAGGTAGCCTTTGGGCGGCGGCAGGCAACCGATCGAACCGGCGGTCGGCTCGACGAAGACCGCGGCGATGTTCTCGCCGCCGTACAGGCGGGCGAAGCGCTCCAGGTCGTCGGCAAGGTCCGCGCCGTGCTCGGGCTGGCCCTTGATGAATTTTTCCGCCTGCACCGTGGCGCGCATGTGGTGCACGCCCGGCAGGCCCAGGCCGAAGGCGCGCCGGTTGTTCACCAGGCCGGCCAGCGACATGCCTCCGAAATTGACGCCGTGGTAGGCATGCTCGCGCGAAACGAAGAGCTGCCGCTGCGATTCGCCGCGCACCCTGTGATACATGAGCGCCATCTTCATCGCCGTATCGACCGATTCCGAGCCGGAATTCACGAAGAACACCCGGTTCAGGCCCGGCGGCGTATGCCGCGTGATGCGCTCGGCGAACTCGAATGCCTTGCCGTGGCCCCGATTGAACGGCGCGGCGTAGTCCAGGGTTTGCAGCTGCTCGTGCACCGCGCTGGCGATCTCCGGCCGGCAATGGCCGGCCGCCACGCAAAACAGGCCGGCGGAGGCGTCGATCACCGCCCGCCCTTCGGGCGTGTAGAAATACATGCCCTCGGCGCGCGAAAACAGCAGGGGGCGGCGCTTGAACTCCTTGTTCGCCGTGAACGGCATCCAATGGGGCTCGCACGCACGAAGCCCGGGATCGATCTCCATACTGGTCATGCTTGTCCTTTGGTTGTGCTACGATTTTTTGCCATGCAACAAACGGGCCGGGGGACCGCTGCGCAGGGAAGGCGGCCGCCCGGATGCTCCGAAAGAAAGCTTAGTTTTCGGTCCGTGCCGCGGTAAGAGCCAAGCATGCGAAGTTCAGTGAACCAGATGTGGCGCTACCACTTCGAGGGCACCGCCGCCGGCCCCAGCCTATCGGACCGCGTCGAGCGCATGCTGCTGCACGCGATCGAATCGAAGGTGCTGATCGAGGGCGTCGCGCTGCCTTCGTCCCGGGAACTGGCGGACCAGCTCGGCGTGGCGCGCAACACCGTCCTGCAGGCGCTGGAACGGCTGATCGACGCCGGCTATGTCTGCACCCGGCAGCGGCAGGGCTACTACGTCAGCGCCCTGGCGGAACGAAGCCCGCCGGAAGGCGAGTACACGGATTCCCGCGCAGCCGCCGGGCCAACCGCGTCGCCCGAGCCGGACTGGTCGGCCCACATTCCGTTCCGGCCGAGCACGCAGCGCAACATCAGCAAGCCTCGCGAGCGCAGCGAGGTGCCCTATGCCTTCGCGTACGGCCAGATCGATGCGGCCCTGTTCCGCCAATCGCAATGGCGGGAATGCAACGAGCGCGTGCTGCGCAGCGAACGGTCCAGGGGGCTGCTGGACGACCACTGCGACCAGGACGACCCCATGCTGCTGGAGCAGATCCGCGCGCGCCTGCTGCCCCGCCGCGGCGTGTGGGCCCGCGAAAGCGAGATCCTGGTGACGGTCGGCGCCCAGCATGCGCTGTATCTCCTGATGCAGCTGCTCGCGCGGCCCGGCCTCGTGGTCGGGGTCGAAGACCCGGGCTACCCGGACATCCGCAACATGATCGAATTGCACCGGGCCTCGGCGAGGCCGCTGCCGGTCGATGCCCACGGGCTCGTGGTCGGCCCCGGCATCGCGTCGTGCAACGCGCTGTACGTGACGCCGGGCCACCAATGCCCGACCACCGTCACGATGTCGATAGACAGGCGGCACGAGCTGCTGCAGGCCGCCGCGCGGCACGACGTCATCGTGATCGAGGACGACTACGAGCCGGAGGCTTCCTACGATGGCCCGCCCTCGCCCACGCTCAAGAGCATGGACGCCGCGAGCCATGTGGTGTACGTGGGCAGCCTTTCGAAGACCATGGTGCCGGGCGTACGCCTGGGCTACATCGTGGCGGACGAGGCGCTGATCGTGGAACTGCGGGCGCTGCGGCGCCTGATGCTGCGCCACCCTCCCGCCACCACGCAGCGCGCGCTCGCCCTGTTCCTCGCCGAAGGCCACTTCGACACCCTGGCCCGCCGCATGCAGGCCGCCTACAAGGCGCGCGCCTCGGAACTGGCCGGGCACCTCGCCGCCGAGCTGCCATCGTGGCGGAGCACGTCGCCCACCGGCGGTTCGTCGCAATGGATAGAGCTGCCCGAGAACGTCGACAGCGGAGAGCTCGCGGCCGAACTGCTTGCGCACGGCGTTTACGTCGAGCCGGGCTCCGTGTTCTACGCGGACCCGGCCTCGGGCCGGAACCGGCTGCGCCTGGGGTTCTCGTCCATACCCATCGAGCGGATCGGGCCGGGCATACAGCGGATCCGGCGCGTGCTGGACTCGCATCGCACTGCCGAAGGGAAATCGCCGGGTCCGGTGCTTGTCCCCTAGGACAGTTCGCTTTCGTCCACGAGGCGGTCGCGGCCCTGGCGCTTGGCAACGTAGAGCGCGCGATCGGCCCGTTTGAGGGTATCGGTGTAGTTCTCGCCGTTGGCGTAGACAGCCAACCCGACGCTGGCGGTGACCGACAGGAACCGATCGCCGTAGCGCACGGGGTGCTGGCGGATCGCCGCCAGCACCCGCGCCAGGACCTCGTAGCCCTCGGCGTAGCGGGTGTCGGGCAGCAGCACCAGGAATTCCTCTCCGCCCCAGCGGCCGCACAGGTCGTAGTCGCGCATCGCGCCGCGCATGATGCCGGCGGTTTCCACCAGCACCCGGTCGCCGGCATCGTGGCCGTGGGCGTCGTTGACGCCCTTGAAGTCGTCCAGGTCCAGCAGCGCCAGCACGTAGCCGTGCCCGCTGCGCTGGGCGCGCAGGCTCTCTTCCTTGAGCCGGTCCATGAGCAGCCGACGGTTGAACAGGCCGGTCAGGGGGTCGCGATAGGACGCCTCGCGCAGGGTGCGGTTCAGGTCCTGCAGCATCTTCTGGTACAGGTCGGAGATGCGCGCGGCGCGCGACATGCGGCCCACCTGGCGGTCGTAGCGCTCGATCAGGCCCAGCTCGCGCTCGCGGGCCATGGCCTGGAACTCGTCGGAAACGTGCGACACCCGCTCCAGCCTCGTCAGCTGCTGGCTGGTGTACTGCCACAGGGAATCCAGCGCCTCGCGCAAGGGATGCCCGCTGTACGCGGCATCCCCCAGCAGCGCTTCGATGCGCGCTTCGAGGTCGGCGTGGTCTTTTCTCATTACCTGGCCAGGATGGCGAACGGAAAGGTGCAGTCTTCCTTGAATTCCTCGGCCAGTTCCGCCACGCGCTCGTTGTTGCGGTCGTAGTACCAGTTCACGCCGACCGCGCGGCCCCGGCCGTGCGCGGATTCCAGCAGGTCGAAGATTTCCATCATGGCGCGGATGCTGCTGGTATTGAGATACAGCAGTTCCAGTTCCAGGGCCAGCGGGCGGGTGTCCCGTTCGAGATACTCTTCCACCCACCGGATGACCGGCCCGAAAAGCTCGAACGGATTCTCGGGATAGGAGTCCCCCTGCATGGACAGCACGCCTCGCGCAACGTCAGCCTGGATGCCGGGCACGGATTGTCCGCCAGGGATATTCAGATCTTCCATCGTTCGATACTCTGTATTAGCCGGAACCATGCGTCAGATGACCACGCTCAGGCTGAAAAACGCGCCGCCGTTCTCGAAGGGGCTCAAGGTGGCCGCGATGGGTTCGCCCGCCTTGCGGGCCATGTCTATCATCCCCAACCCCGCCCCCGCGCCCGGCTCTTCGGACCGGGGCTTGTGCAGCTGCTCCTTGAAGGCCGCCTTGAGCTGGGCCTTGTCCATGGCGGCCAGCCGGCGCACGCGCTCAAGCAAGGCCTCGCCGTCCTCGGGCTCGATGCGGCTGCCCGCCGACACCACGTAGCGCCCGCGCGGGTTGCGCGCGATCACCACCGTGGCCGCGCCATCCTGCTCGTCGTAGCCCCGGAGGGAAGCGTAGCGCTGGATGTTCTGCGTCATCTCGATATAGACCGAGAAAACGTCCAGGGACGCGTCGCGGCTGTCGGGGTCGATCTCGAGGTAGTGCCGCAGCGCCTTGCCCATTTCCTCGATCAGGCAATGGGAAATGGGACCGTTGAAACACAGCAGCGCGTGTTCCTGGTTCAACTGCTGGCGAAGCTGGTAGAGTCCGGTAGCGTCCATGAAGCACCTGCCGCAATGCAAGTTCAGTCGTAGCGAAAGAAGAGCACGGTGATGTCGTCGCGCTGGGGCCTGCTCCCCTGGTATTCGCGCAATATGTGCCCGAAGGCCTGCGCCTGCCCGGCGGCCGGCAAGCCCGCATGTTGGCGCAGCAGGGCCATGAGGCGATTATTACCGAAACCGAAACCGGATTCACCTCCGTTCTGGTCCAGGAGCCCGTCGGTGGCCAGGCAATAGGTCCAGCCGGGGCGCCAGGCCATGACGGCGTTCTCGTGGCGCACGGGCTCCCTGCCGGCCAGCCCCCGGCGCTGGCCGGCGGCTTCCAGCACCTCCGCGCCGTCGCTGGCGCGCAGCGCGATGCCGGCGCCGGCGTAGGTGACGGTGGACGCGGCCCGGTCCAGATAGGCCAGTCCGATGTCGACGCTGGTCGCCATTTCCAGGCGGCGCAGCGTCCTGGCGTTGGCCAGCATGGCCCGCAGGGCGGAATCGGTGCACGCCAGCAGCGCGGCCGGGTCGCGCGGGCCGACCTCGGCCAGCGCGACGTCCACGGCCGCCTTGGCCAGCATGGTCATCAGGGCGGCGGGCACCCCGTGTCCGGCGCAGTCCATCACGCCCAGCAGGCAGTTGCCCTCGTCGCCGTCGGCGCGGAACACGTAGAAATCGCCGCTGACCACGTCGCGCGGCAGCCACAGCACCGCCTGGCTCTCGCCCAGGGTACGGCGCAGCGCCGCGTCGGGCAGCATGGCGCGCTGGATCAGGCTGGCCGATTCCAGCGACTCGCCCAGCTTGCGGTTGACCTCGGCCATGCTGGCGTTGGCGATCTCCAGTTCCAGCGTGCGCTCGTGCACGCGCTCCTCGAGTTCCGAAGTGTGGCGCCGGACCTTGTCGGCCATGACCCCGAAAGCCCGGCCCAGCTCGCCTATCTCGTCCCGGCCCGCCGGCGGCAGGGCCACGTCGTAGCGGCCCTCGGCCATCTGCCGGGCCGTATCGTTCAGGCGCCGCAGGGGCCGCAGCACCAGGCGTTCGACCGCATAGCCGAAACCCGCGAGCAGCGCCAGCACGAGCACCACCAGCATGCCGGCGATGGGCGCCAGCCAGTCGGTGCCAAGCACCTGGGCCACGCGGGGGTCCAGCGCGGCCAGTACGTACCAGTCCAGCTGCGGCACGTAGGCCACGCCGACCAGCTGGCGCCGGCCGTCCAGGTTCACCCGCGCCGTCTGCGCCTCGCTGTTACGGTCGCGGGCGGCCTGCATGGCGCGGCCCAGGGAAGCGCGATCGCCCGGATCGCCCAGCATGTCGTAGATACTGTGGCTGTTGCCCCGCACGCCGGCGCCCAGGTTGTAGGCGATGAGCCTTTCGTCGGGATGGATCTGGATCTGCCCGTCGCGGTCGAGAATCATGGGCGTGACGCCTTCCTCGGCCGGCGCCACGAAGTCTCGCAGCAGCTGGCTCAAGTCCACGCTGGAACCCATGACGCCCAGCGGCCGGCCGCCGTCGCGCACCACCACGTTGAGCCACACCCGGGTCAGCTTGAGCGCGCGGTCGAAATTGACGTTGACGTTGTAGTCGCCGTGCAGCGCCAGGGTGTCGTAGAACCAGGCGTCCGCCGATTCGGACCGGTTCAGCGTGTAGCGGGGCGCGCCCAGCGCGAAGGCGTCGCCGTCCTGGAAATAATAGTTTCCGCTCAGCGCCGACGCGAGAAAGTAGGCATGGCTGCGGAAAGTGCGCCGGTAGCCCTCGGCCTCGCGGAAGAAGCGCTCGCGCTTGGCGGCGTCGTGTTCGTCGAGCAGCCAGTCGCGGGTAACCACCGAGGCGGCCAGCCGCTGCGACAGCACCAGATCCTGGGCGACCGGCGCCAGGATCTGGTGGCGGCTGAGCAGCGTGAAATTGCGCACGAACGCCTGGCCGAAATAGTCGCGCGCGCGCTCCACCGCCTGCCAGCCGGCCACGCCCGCCAGCGCCAGCGCCACCACGCAGGCAAGCATCAGGAACAGCAGGGACTTGCCGCGCAAGCCAAGATTGGTCATTTCGTGATTTCCGTGTCGGGCCCGCGAAGCGGCGCGATCCGCCTGCGGCACCCGCCCGCGTACGGCCTCGTCCGCCTGCCGGGCCGGCCCCGGACGAAACGGGCACAGTACCCGACATTGCGTCTGGATTCAAGCAATTACAAGTAATTACCTAATGCCCCGAGTAGTACCCAAGGACAATTGTTTTCGTCTCACATGCCGCGCCGCTTTCCCTGCGGCCGTGCGCCGGCCCGCGCGCGGCGGCGCGCCTGACAGCGGCGCCAGGATTCGGGATAATGAGCGGCTTTCCCGCAACGATCCTCCCGCGCCCCTTGTCCGAGACGCAGCCATGGCCGTCAATCTCCGTATTCCCGATGCTTCAGAAATCCTTCCCGTGGCCGGCGTCGAAATCGGCGTGGCCGAAGCCGGCATCCGCAAGGCCGGGCGCCGGGACCTGACCGTTTTCCGCCTGGCGCCCGGCTCGGCCGTGGCCGGCGTCTTCACCCGCAACCGCTTCCGGGCCGCCCCGGTGCAGGTCTGCGAGGCCCACCTGGCCTCGGGCAAACCCATCGAGGCGCTGGTGGTCAATACCGGCAACGCCAACGCCGGCACCGGCAGCCAGGGCCTGGAACATGCCCGCGCCACCTGCGAGGCGCTGGCCGGCCTGCTGTCGCTGGAACCCGCCCAGGTGCTGCCCTTTTCCACCGGCGTGATCCTGGAGCCGCTGCCCGTGGACCGCCTGGTCGCCGGCCTGCCCCGCGCGCTGGCCGGCCTGTCGCCCGACGGCTGGCTGGAAGCCGCCCACGGCATCATGACCACCGACACCCTGCCCAAGATCGCCTCGTCCCGCTTCGAGCTGGACGGCCATGCGGTCACGGTCACCGGCATCAGCAAGGGGGCGGGCATGATCCGTCCCAACATGGCGACCATGCTGGGCTTCCTGGCCACCGACGCCGGCATCGCCGGGCCGCTGCTGGGGCGCCTGGCGCGCGAAATCGCCGACATGTCGTTCAACCGCATCACGGTGGACGGCGATACCTCCACCAACGACTCCTTCGTGCTGATCGCCACCGGGCGCGCCGGCCTCAAGGTCGAGTCCGACGCCGACCCGCGCTACGGCGCCCTGCGCGAGGCGCTGGCGCGCGCGGCCCTGGAACTGGCGCAGAAGATCGTGCGCGACGCCGAGGGCGCCACCAAGTTCATGACCATCCGCGTCGAAGAGGCCCGCAGCACCGAAGAGGCCCTGAAGGTCGCCTATTCGGTCGCCCATTCGCCCCTGGTCAAGACCGCCTTCTACGCGTCGGACCCCAACCTGGGCCGCATCCTGGCCGCCATCGGCTACGCCGGCGTGGACGACCTCGACACCGGCGCGCTGCGCCTGTGGCTGGGCGACGTGCTGGTGGCGCGCGACGGCGGGCGCGACCCCGACTACCGCGAGGAAGACGGCCAGCGCGTCATGCAGCAGCCCGAGATCGAAGTCCGTATCGCCCTGGGCCGCGGACAGGTCTCGGACACCGTCTACACCTGCGATTTCTCGCACGAATACGTCAGCATCAACGCCGATTACCGCTCCTGACCCGCCTTCACGCCCGAGAGGACCCCGCAGTGACTGCCGCAGATCTTTCCACGCTCATCGACCGCGCCGAACGGGTGCTGGCCCAGCTGGAGGCCTGGCTGCCGCCGGCCCCGCCGGAAATCGACTGGAGCGCGCACGCCTTCCGCTGGCGCAAGCGCGGCTCGCGCGGCTGGCTGGACGCAGTGCGGCACGTCTCGCGTATCGGGCTGGAAGACCTCCAGCACATCGAGCGCCAGAAGGAAACCATAGACCGCAACACCCGCCAGTTCCTCGCGGGCAAGCCGGCCAACAACGTGCTGATGACCGGCGCGCGCGGCACCGGCAAGAGCTCGCTGGTCAAGGCCATGCTGGCGGCCTATGGCGAAAGCGGCCTGCGGCTGATCGAGATAGACAAGGCCGATCTGGGCGACCTGCCCGAGATCGTCGAGCTGGTGGCCGCCCGGCCCGAGCGCTTCATCCTGTTCTGCGACGACCTTTCCTTCGAGGAAGGCGAGGCCGGCTACAAGGCGCTGAAGTCAGTGCTGGACGGCTCGGTGGCGGCCTCCGGCGACAACGTGCTGATCTACGCCACCTCCAACCGGCGCCACCTGATGCCGGAATACATGAGCGAGAACCTGCAGGCCACGCACCAGCCCGACGGCGAAATCCACCCGGGCGAAACGGTCGAGGAAAAGATCTCGCTGTCCGAGCGCTTCGGGCTGTGGCTGTCCTTCTACCCCTTCCGCCAGGACGACTACCTGGACATCGTGCGGCACTGGCTGGCCGAGCTGGGCTGCCCGCCCGCAGCCATCGAGGCCTGCCGCGCCGAGGCGCTGCAATGGGCGCTGGAGCGCGGCTCGCGCTCGGGCCGGGTGGCGTGGCAGTTCGCCCGCGACTGGGCGGCGCGCCATGAGTGACAAGATCGTCGACGTCGCCGTCGGGCTGATCCTGCGCGCCGACGGCCTGATCCTGCTGGGCGACCGGCCGGCCGACAAGCCCTGGCCCGGCTGGTGGGAACTGCCCGGCGGCAAGATCGAGCCGGGCGAGACGGTCATGCAGGCGCTGGCGCGCGAGCTGGACGAAGAGCTCGGCATCCGCGTCACGCGCGCCACGCCGTGGGTCACCTACGTCCATGCCTACCCGCATACCACCGTCAGGCTGGCGTTCTGCCGGGTCACCGCCTGGGAAGGCGAGCCTGGCGGACGGGAAGGCCAACAGTTGCGCTGGATGTCGCCCGCCGCGGCGCTGGACATGGGCCACCTCCTGCCCGCTGCCCTGCCCCCGCTGCGCTGGATACAGCTGCCGGAGCGCTACGCGGTCACCGCCATCGGCGGGCCGCAGGCGCTGCCGGACTTCCTCCACAGGCTGGACGCTGCCCTGGCGGGCGGCCTGAAGCTGCTCCAGCTGCGCGAACCCTGCTGGCCGGACGGCCCCGGCGCCGACAGCCTGCACGGCGCCATGCACCGGGTGCTGGCCCGCTGCCGGGCGGCCGGCGCGCGGCTGCTGGTCAACAGCGCGCATCCGGCGGCCTGGTGGGCCGAAGCGGACGGCACCCACCTGCGCAGCGCCGACGCCGCGTGCGGCGTGCGGCCGGAGCTGCCGGCCGGGTCGCTGCTGGGCGTATCGGCCCACGATGCCACCGAGCTTGACCGAGCGCGGGAGCTGGGAGCCGATTTCGCGGTGCTGGGGCCGGTGCTGGAAACGGCCAGCCACCCCGGCCAGCCCGGCATGGGGTGGCAGCGCTTCGCCGCACTCAACCGCGACGCCGGCCTGCCCGTGCTGGCCATAGGCGGGCAGTCGGCGCAGACCCTGGCGCAGGCCCGCGAACACGGCGCGCACGGCATCGCCGGCATCCGCGGGCTGCTGTAAGGCGGGAACCGCAGGCCGAAGCGCCGGCCCTGCCTCTCGCTACTGCCGCGCGGCCTCGGGCGACGCGGCCGGGGCTTGCGCTTCGGCTTCCAGCCCCTGCCAGCCGCCGCCCAGCGCCGCGATCAGCTGCACGCTGGCCGTCAGCCGCTGGCCCGCCAGCGCCAGCGCACTGCGCTCGGCGCTCAATGCCGAGGTCTGCACCGTGGCGACGTCCAGATAATCGACCAGGCCGGCTTCGTACTGGTTGCGGATCAGCCGCAGCGATTCCCGCGACGCGGCCAGCGCCCGGGCCTGCACCTGCTGCTCCTGCTCGAGCACCCGCAGCTGGACCAGGTAGTCCTCGACCTCGCGCAGCGCCGTGAGCACCGCCCGGCGGTAGGCTGCGGCCTGGCCGTCGTAGGCCGCCCGCGCCTGCTCGAGCTGGGCCTGGCGCGCCCCCCCGTCGAACAGCGTCAGGGCCAGCGCCGGCCCCAGCGACCAGAAACGCGCCGGCGCGGTCAGCCAGTCGGCGAAGCGGCCGCTGCGAAACCCGCCGTCGGCCGACAAGACCAGGTCCGGGAACCATGCCGACTGGGCCACGCCGATCTCGGCGTTGGCGGCCGCGGCGCGGCGCTCCGCGGCCGCCACGTCGGGCCGCCGCTCCAACAGTTCGGAAGGCAGGCCGACCGGGATCTCGGGCACCTGCTGGGCGAAGGGCTGCGTCGGCAGCGAAAAGCTCGCCGGCGCCTGGCCCACCAGCACCGCGATGGCGTGCTCGAGCTGCCCGCGCTGCCAGTCCAGGTCCACCGACTGCGCGCGCGCGTTCTCGAGCTGGGTCGTGGCCAGCGCCACGTCCGCCTTGCCGGCCACGCCCGCGGCATAGCGGTTGGACGTCAGTTGCAGCGAGCGCTCGTAGGCCGCCGTGGTGGCCTCCAGCAGCCGCTTCTGCTCGTCCAGCACGCGCAACTGGAAGTAGTTCTGCGCCAGCGCCGCCTGGAAGCTCAGCCGGGTGGCCGCCAGGTCGCCGGCCGAGGCCTGCAGGCCGGCGCGACTGGACTCGAGCTCGCGGCGCAGCCGGCCCCAGAGATCGAGTTCCCAGCTGACGCTGCCGGTCAGGGAGTACTGGTTGCCGACGCTGCCCTGGGACGACGAGCCGCTGCCCGAGCGCGTGACCGCCGCGCCGGTGCCCACCGCGGGGAAGAAGCCGGCGCGGGCGCCGCGCACCAGCGCCTGGGCCTGCCGGAAGTTGGCCTCGGCCACCGCCACGTCCAGGTTGGCGGCCTCCAGCCGCGCCATCAGGCCGTCCAGCACCGGGTCGCCGTAGGCCTCCCACCAGGCCCCGCGCTGGGCCGTGTCGCGCGGATGCGCCGGCTTCCAGCCCGGTACCGTGTCCTGGCCTTCTTTGTAGCCGGCGCCCACGTCGATCTCGGGCCGGCTGTAGTCGGGGCCGACGGCGCAGGCGGCGAGCGCCGCGCACAGCAGCGCGGCGCAGGCAAGCCTCGGCAGGCGGGCGGAACGGAAACGGGCGGCAGGACTCATGGGCGGGCGGGATGCGGAAGGGAACGGCCGGCGCGGCGGCGCGCGGCCCAGAGGCGGAAGCGGTCCAGGTACAGGTAGACCACGGGAGTGGTGTAGAGCGTCAGCACCTGGCTGAGCAGCAGCCCGCCGACGATGGTGATCCCCAGGGGCTGGCGCATCTCGACGCCGGGGCCGGTGGCCAGCATCAGCGGCAGGGCCCCGAAGATGGCGGCCAGGGTGGTCATCATGATGGGCCGGAAACGCGTCAGGCAGGCCTGGTGGATGGCCTCGCGCGGGCTCAGGCCGCGCCGCCGCTCGGCTTCCAGCGCGAAGTCCACCATCATGATGGCGTTCTTCTTGACGATGCCGATCAGCAGGAACACCCCGATCAGCGCGATCAGGGTGAACTCGCTGCCCAGCAGCATGAGCGCGAGCAGCGCGCCGATGCCTGCCGAGGGCAGGGTGGACAGGATGGTCAGCGGGTGCACCAGGCTTTCGTATAGGATGCCCAGCACGATGTACATGGTGACCAGTGCGGCGAGTATCAGCCAGGGCTGCTGCGCCAGCGTCTTCTGCAGCTCGGCGGCGGTGCCCTGGAACCCGGCCTGGATGCGGTCCGAAGGCAGCCCCGTGCGGGCCACCGCAGCGTCGATGGCGGCGGTGGCCTGGCCCAGCGACACGCCCGGCGCCAGGCTGAACGACACGGTATCGGCCACGAACAGGCCCTGGTGCTGCACGCCGAGCGGGGCGTTGCCCACCTCGAAGCTGGCGAAGGCGGCCAGCGGCACCCGCTGGCCGTCGCCGGAGATCACGTAGACGTCCTTGAGGGATTCGGCGTCCTGGGCGAAGCGGGGGTCCAGCCCCATGACGACGTGGTACTGGTTCAGCGGCCCGTACATGACCGAGACCTGACGCTGGCTGAAGGAATTGTTCAGCACCGCGGACACGTCGGACATGCTCACCCCCAGCCGGGTGGCCGCCTCGCGGTCGATGGCCAGGTTGATCTGCCGGCCCTTGTCCTCGGTATCGGCATCGACGTCGGTCAGTTCCGGCAGCGCCGCCATCGCACGCTGCACCCGGGGCATCCAGGTACGCAGCAGGTCCAGGTCGCCCGCCATCAGGGCATAGTCGTAGGAACCGCTGCCGCCCGTGCGCCCGCCGATGCGGATGTCCTGCTGGGGCACCAGGAACATGCGGGCGCCGGGCGTGCGCTGCAGGCGCGCGCGCAGGCGGGCGATGACCTCTTCGGCGCTGGCGCGGCGCTCTTGCAGCGGCTTGAGCTGGACCTGCACGAAACTGCTGTTGCTGCCCCCCCGACCGCCGGCGTAGACGGTCACGCTCTGCACCGCCGGGTCCTGCAGCAGCACCTTGCGGAAGTATTCCAGCTTGGGCACGGCGGACTGGAAGGAAGAGCCCTGGTCGGCGCGGAAGAAACCGAGCAGCTGGCCGGTATCCTGCTGGGGCATGAAACCCTTGGGCACGATCGTGTACAGATAGACGTTCAGCGCGACGGCGCCCGCCAGCAGGGCCATCATGAGCGGGCCGCGGGCCAGCGCCCAGCCCAGGCTGCGGGCGTAGCCGCTCTGCATGCCGCCCAGCAGGCGGTCCAGCGCCGCCTCCACGCGCCCCGGCGGCCGCGTCCGGGGCGGCTCAGGCCGCAGCAGGCGCGCGCACATCATGGGCGTGAGCGTCAGCGACACGACCAGCGAAACCAGGATGGCCGCCGACAGCGTCACCGCGAACTCGCGGAACAACCGCCCCACTACCCCGCCCATCAGCAGGATGGGTATGAACACCGCCACCAGCGACAGGCTCATGGACAGCACCGTGAAGCCGACCTCGCGCGAGCCGCGCAGCGCGGCCCGCATGGGAGAGGCGCCCGCCTCGATGTGGCGCGCGATGTTCTCGAGTACCACGATGGCGTCGTCCACCACGAAGCCGGTCGCCACGATGAGCGCCATCAGCGAGATGGTGTTCAGCGTGTAGCCGCACAGATACATGATGCAGAAGGTGC
>Ga0180222_1001696_pt1 | contig 21180 bp, 17 predicted proteins | sample eDN5th37CKraftOP_FD_151336 | JGI IMG/M metagenome (GOLD analysis project Ga0180222, IMG submission 151336) | Enriched Organic Plus compost microbial communities from Emeryville, California, USA - eDNA 5th pass 37_C Kraft OP (version 2) (version 2) ... | reverse complement strand
CGCACTTCGATACGACGAACGATCTGGTGCGGGCCGCCTTCGGACGCCAGTTCGGGGCCATGAAGATTCTTGGCGATGCGGTCAGCCTTTACGATTTCACCAGCGGCAACAATATCGACATGCTGGAAACGGGCGACGAAGCTTATGCCGCAATGCTCGACGCAATAGGCCGCGCCGAACGCAGCATCATGCTGGAAACCTACATTTTCGACCGGGACGGGATTGGCGAAGTGTTTGCCGATGCGCTGGGCGATGCGGTCCGGCGCGGCGTGGAAGTGCGCGTGCTAGTGGATGCCGTCGGTGCGCGCTATTCCTTTCCAAGCATCGTCAAGCTCTTGAAGGACAAGGGCGTTGCCGTGGATGTGTTCAACGGCAACATCATCATCGGACTGCGCCTGCCTTACGCGAACCTTCGCACCCACCGCAAAATCCTCATCGTCGACGGCAAGATCGCCTTTACCGGCGGCATGAATATCCGCGCGGGCTTTGTGCGAAGGATTGCGGGCGATGCCGTTGCCTTCGATACGCATTTCAAGCTGGAAGGCCCGGCTATCGCCGATCTCTTTCATATCGCATCGGAAGACTGGCGCTTTGCCACCGGCGAGCTTCTGACCGGGGAAGCATGGAAGATCGCGCCGCCGGAAAACCCGCCGGGAACGGGAACGCTGTTGCGTGTCGTCGGGTCGGGGCCGGACAAGAATGTGGAAACCAACCAGCGCATGATGATGGGCGCCTTCTCGATTGCCGAGCAGCATATTCTCATCATGACGCCTTATCTTCTGCCGGACCGCGAATTGATCAGCGCGCTGGTGACGGCGGCGCGGCGCGGCGTGTCGGTGGATATCGTCGTGCCGGGGGTCAACAACCTGAAGCTGGTGGACCGCGCCATGCGCGCACAGTTCGATCAGCTCTTGAAGGATGGCTGCCGCATCTGGCGGGCTGGCGGTGCCTTCAATCACTCCAAGCTGATGACCATCGACGGCGCATGGTCCTATGTCGGGTCGTCCAATATCGATCCGCGCTCGCTGCGGCTGAATTTCGAGGTCGATCTGGAAATTCTCGACCGCGACGTAGCGCGTCAGGTGGAAGAGCGTATCGGCAAGGTGATAGAGGGAAGCCGCGAGGTCAATCTTGCGCGGCTCAAGAGCCGGCCTTTCCTGGAGCGCCTTCTCGACCGGATTATCTGGCTGGGTTCGCCTTACCTTTAAATATCATCCCGTTCGGCTGTTGAATATTTCCGGGCTGAGTTCTTCGAGCAGGCTCGTTGCCGATTTGAGGTCGAGATGCGCCTTGATCGGCAGGTGATCGGACGCCAGACGCGCCAGCGGCGTGTTGTGCACTTCAACCGATGTGACCAGATTGTGGGGCGCGCCCAGCACGCGATCCAGTGCAAAAACCGGGAACCGCGAAGGAAAGCTCGGTACTGCCGTTGCGACATGGTTGAATGTCGGCATGAGGGCGGCCAGCGACGAGCGCTTGCCGATGCGCCATTCGTTGAGGTCGCCGATCAGCAGGGTCGGCAGTGTGTCAGCCTCCTGCAAGACGGTAAGGATGCTTTCCGCCTGTTGCTCGCGGGAGCGTTTCAGAAGGCCGAGATGCGCGGCGATGACGCGCAAAGGGCCTGCCGGAAATTGCAGGTCCGCGACCAGCGCGCCGCGCGGCTCGACACCGGGAAGCTTGAGCTGCTGCACATTGCGCACCATCCCTTCGCGGAACAGGAGCACATTGCCGTGCCAGCCGTGGCCCTTGGGCATTGTTGCTGTGATGGGAACGGGGATAAGTCCATGACGGCGCTCAAGCAGCCCCAGATCAAGCAGGCCGGATCGCTCGCCGAAACGCCTGTCGGCTTCCTGCAAGGCGATCACGTCCGCGTCGATCTCACTGATGACCTCGGCGGTTCGCTGCGGATTGAACTGCTTGTCGATGCCGATGCATTTGTGGACATTGTAAGATGCAATAACGACGTCACCGCCAGCAATATTGGCGTTGAGCGGCCTGTAACCCGGCCTGTTCCGGATTGCAGTCAGGATGGACTTCGATATCCGGTTTGGTTCTTTCTTTTTCAGCACCCGTTCTCACCTGTGAGGTATTCGGTCCGAAAGCCTATGATAAACCCGCATCCGTTTCTATATAGTCGGATTGTTCATCTGTTTGAATAGCAGTTGTCTACACAATTCGGCGACTTCCGGAACTAAACGCAAAGTTTGTTCGGCAGGTTCCCAGCCTCATCTTGCAATGAAACGGATCAGCCGGTCAGTAAGGCCGGTATAAGGCGGCCTGATGAGGTCGCTCGGCGCCGGGGCAAATTTGGTCAGGACCGGCATTGCCTTGGAAAAGGTCAGGAAACCGTCTTGGCCATGATACTGGCCCATGCCGCTTGCGCCCACGCCGCCGAATGGCAGGTCGCTACAGGCGAAATGGTAGAGCGTATCATTGACGCAGACCCCGCCAGCAACAATGCGGCCTAGCATCATTTCGATCTCTGCGGTGTTGTCGCTGAAACAGTAAAGCGCCAGTGGACGGTCGAGCTTCAAAACGAAACTGATGGCATCGTCGAGGAGGCGATAGCTGACGATTGGCAGAAGCGGGCCGAAAATCTCCTCCTGCATGATTTCGCTGTCGGCGGCGGGCTCCAGCACGAGGGCAGGCGACATCAATCGCGGCTGATCGAAACCGGCCAGAAGTTCAATGACAGCTTCGCTCTTGTTCGCGGCGTCGGTCAGCAGCTTCGCGAGCCGCGTTTCCTGCGCTTCATTGATGATCGTGGTGCGGTCCTTTGCTGCTGATGAGCCGCCATAGCGCGCCTGTATTTCAGCGCGCAGAAGGTTTATGAATTCGTCGCGTCGGCTCTGATGGATCAGCACATAATCAGGAGCGATGCAGGTCTGTCCGGCATTGAAGAATTTTCCCGTCGCGATTGAGCGGGCGGCGCGTTTGAGATTGGCATTCTCGCTGACGATGGCGGGCGATTTACCGCCGAGTTCCAGCGTCACCGGCGTCAGGTTCGGTGCTGCCGCCGCCATGATCTTGCGCCCGACAGATGTTGAGCCGGTGAAAAAGAGATGGTCGAAGGGCAGCGATGCGAATTGCGCGGAAAGCGATGCATCGCCAAGCGCCACGGCAACGCGGTCCTCGGGGAAAACTTCGGCAAGCAGGCTTTGCAGGAATTGCGCCGTGCGCGGCGTATGTTCGGACGGTTTCAGGAAAACATGATTTCCGGCCGCGATTGCCGCGACAAGCGGTGCCAGCGCCAGATTGACGGGATAGTTCCACGGCGCGATGACCCCAACCACACCGAGCGGCACATAGCGGATTTCCGCTTTGGCGGGCCACATTTTCCATCCGGCCTTGCGGCGTTTCGGTTTCATCCAGCGCTTGAGGTTGTGCAGCGCATCGTCGATTTCGGCAAAGACCACGCTGGCCTCACCGAGCAGGGTTTCGTGCAGCGAGCGGTTGCCGAAATCCGCGCTGATGGCTTTCGCCATTTCATCAAGCCGCTTTTCGAGCGCTTGACGCAGCCGCTTCAGATCGTCCAGACGCTGCTCATAGGCCGGACGGTTCTCAAGCCAGGCGTTGCGCAGGCGCTCAAACGACAGTTGCAGTCTCTGTTCTTCAACTGCCATAGGCAAAGTCCTCCGTCGAGCGGGCAAAGAGGAATTGGGCGGCATAATAGGTTGCAAGCACCCAAAGGCCATTTAGCGGAATGTCGAGGCTGAACCGTCCGAAGGCCAGCAGCGTGTCGCTTGCCATGAAGAACAGACCGCCTGCGGCCGCAAGCCAGGCGGCGTAGCATTGCGGCGTTTCCGGTTCGGTGCCGAGCGCGCGGCTCATCGCCTGTGCTGCCATGACGCCGAGGGCTGCGGCGTAGATGATGACCGGGATTTTCATGGGCGTCGGCAGTGACGACCAGAGGCCAGCTATGATGGCAAGGGCGGCGATGGCGAAAAGGACGAAAACGCCCTTATGCGCGGCAAAGCGCGTCTGGCGGCAAAGCGCATAGATATAGGCGCAATGGGTAATGAGAAAGCAGATCAGGCCCGCCATGAAATAGTCGCCGGGCAGCATCAGGAAGAAATCGCCAAGTGCGGCGAAAGCCAGCCCGAAGACGATGGCGAATCCGTAAGATTTCGATTTGGGACGTCCGGCGCATAGGACGGCTGCGAGCAGCAGCAGAGTTGCGGTTGGCTTGGTCAGATAATGCAGCCAGCGCCAGCCTGAAACCTCGCCATTGTAGCTCATCACACTGCCCGCAATGGCGCAGATCGCGCAAAGCAGGAACAGGCCATAGAGTGTTCTGTTTCTGCCGAATTCCAGCAAGCCTCTGCGGCGCATGTTTGCCCCCCATTTTTATATTTTGAGCATAGCAGGCGGAATTGTGCCGCCAATTGCGAGAACAGCGCAATAGGCAGAATTTGTAGCGCTGTTGACAATGCGCTGCGAAGACAGTTCAGGCGCGCAGCCAGACGGTCGGCTGGTTTTTCTGCCAGCCGTCTTTGTGCAGCAGCGGGGTGTCGTCATCGGCCACTGGCCAGCCGATGCACAGATAGAGGCTGAAGTGCCAGCTGGACTGGGCCTCAAAAAGCTTTTCCATCGCGTCGGGGTCGAGAATGGAAACCATGCCAACGCCGAGCCCGAACGATCTTGCCGCCAGATTGAGATTCTGGACCGCCATGGCGGTGCTGTGTTCAAGGGTAACGGCCATCGACTGCCGACCGAGCCCATGCCCTTCGACCGGCGCGGTTTCGGTAAAAATGGCAAGCTGCACCGGAGCAACGCTGATGCCTTCCAATTTCAGGTTCCGGTAATGCTCTGCGCGCGCGCCGTCATAAATCTCAGCGGCTGATCGGTTGGCTGCCAGAAAGATGTCGTGAACCGCTGCACGTTTTGCAGCAGTTTCGACTGAAATCACCCGCCAGGGGCGGGCATTGCCGACGGAGGGGGCGTAATCCATCGCTTTCTGCAAAGCCTCGATGATTCCATCGTCCACGGCCCTGTTGCTGAAGTGGCGGACGTCGCGCCGCCATTTCAGCAATTCAAAGAAAGCGGCGCGTTCGGAAGGAGAAAACTGCATTGTCTGTCAGAATACTGGGTGAATCGGGGGCGTAAAGCCTGCGGCCAGTGAACATCAACCCCAAACAAAAAAGCCCGCTTGCGCGGGCTTTTTGGAGTGCTTCAGAACCTTGGTAGTGGTCCGAAGACTTGGAAATGGTGCCCAGAAGAGGACTCGAACCTCCACGCCCTTGCGAGCGCCAGCACCTGAAGCTGGTGCGTCTACCAATTCCGCCATCTGGGCGACGAGGACCCATCTAAGGGGTCGACCTGCCTCTGTCAATCGCGTTTTCGACATTCAGCCAGCTTTTTTTCAGCCGATGCTTTTTTCGCGTTGGAAAGAGGGACGGGCGCGCGGACGCGCCCGATGAATTCACAGCCAAACGGCTATCAGGCTTCGAGAATTTCCTTCGAGGCAACGGTCGAATCAGCATTGAGCCGGTAAATGACCGGAACGCCGGTGTTGAGTTCCTGCTTGAGAATCTGCTCCGGCGTCAGGCCGTCCAGCGCCATGATGAGCGCGCGCAGCGAATTGCCGTGTGCGGCGACCAGAACCGTTTCGCCGCGCAGCACATGCGGCTGCACGGTATGCAGATAATAGGGCCATACGCGCGCGCCAGTATCCTTCAGGCTTTCGCCGCCCGGAGGCGGAACGTCGTAGGAACGGCGCCAGATATGCACCTGTTCCTCGCCCCATTTGGCGCGGGCATCGTCCTTGTTGAGGCCGGAGAGATCGCCATAGTCGCGCTCGTTCAGGGCCTGATCGCGAATCGTCTTGAGATCGGACTGGCCGAGCTCATCGAGGATGTGCTGGCAGGTCACCTGGGCGCGCGACAGCGCGGACGTGTATGCGATGTCGAACTTGAGACCGGCGGCCTTCAGGCGCTGGCCAGCGGCCTTGGCTTCGGCGTGGCCCTGTTCGGTCAGGCCCGGATCGCGCCATCCGGTGAAAAGGTTCTTGAGGTTCCATTCGCTTTGACCGTGGCGGACCAGGACGAGAGTACGAGACATATGCAACGCTCCGTTTATGAAGAAAATCAGTCGTTCAGCCCGAGAACATCGAGCATCGAATAGAGGCCGGGCTTTTTGCCATAGGCCCAAAGTGCGGCCTTGATCGCACCGCGCGCGAAGATCGAACGGTCTTCGGCATGGTGGGAGAGAACAATGCGCTCACCGGGACCGGCCAGAATCACCGAATGGTCGCCAATGACCGAACCGCCGCGCAATGTGGCGAAGCCGATGGAGCCGGGTTCGCGCGGGCCCGTATAGCCGTCGCGCACACGGACGCTGTTTTCCGCCAAGGCAATGTCGCGCCCCTTGGCTGCCGCTTCGCCGAGAAGCAGGGCGGTGCCGGATGGCGCATCGACCTTGTGCTTGTGGTGCATCTCAAGGATTTCGATGTCGAAATCGGCCGGATCAAGTGCTTGCGCCGCCTTCTGCACCAGAACGGACAGAAGATTGACGCCGAGGCTCATATTGCCGGATTTGACGATGGTTGCGTGGCGGGCAGCGGCGCGGATTTTTTCTTCGTCTTCCGCCGAGCAGCCCGTGGTGCCGACGACGTGCACGATGCGCGCCTGCGCGGCGAGGCCTGCAAATTCGACGCTTGCCGCGGGACTTGTGAAATCAAGGACGCCCTGTGCCCTGGCGAACACCGGCAGCGGATCGTCGGTGATGGTCACGCCGAGCGGGCCTACGCCGGCGACCTCGCCGGCATCCCGGCCCAGAAGCGGGGAGCTTGAGCGTTCGATGGCGCCCACCAGTTTCGCGCCTTCGATGGTCTGGATGGTGCGGATCAACGTCTGGCCCATGCGCCCGCCCGCGCCGACGACGACAAGGCCCATTTCGCTGCTCCCGGTTTCTCCGCTCATCGTGGTTCTCCTGTCCGCAATTCTTCTGCCGTCTTTTCAGTGATGAAATCGCCGTTGCCGCTCTGCAACTGATAGAAACGGGCATAGACACCGTTCGGGATGGCGATCAGATCGTCGTGACGGCCTTCCTCCACCACGCGGCCCGCTTCCATCACCACGATGCGATCCGCATTGACCACGGTGGAAAGGCGATGCGCGATGACGATCGTAGTGCGGTTCTGCATGATGCCTTCCAGCGCCTGCTGGACCCGCTTTTCCGATTCATTATCGAGGGCGGAAGTCGCCTCGTCGAGCAGGAGAACCGGCGCATTGCGCACGATGGCGCGGGCAATCGAAACGCGCTGGCGCTGGCCGCCGGAAAGCGTCACACCGTTTTCGCCGACCGGCGTATCGTAGCCCTGCGGCTGTTGCAGGATGAAATCATGCGCATGGGCGAGCTTGGCCGCCTCGATGATTTCCTCGTCCGTCGCGTCCGGGCGGCCATAGCGGATGTTGTCGGCAATTGTGCCTTCAAAGAGATAGGGCTGCTGCGAGACATAGGCGATGGCATGGCGCAGCGACCGCTTTCTGACCTGTGCGATATCCTGCCCGTCGAACAGGATCTTGCCTTTGTCGAGATCGTAGAAGCGCTGGACGAGATTGATGAGTGTGGACTTGCCCGCGCCCGAAGCGCCGACCACCGCAGTGGTTTCGCCTGCCTTGGCGACGAAGCTCACGCCATGCAGCACCGGCGCGGTTTCGTTATAGGTGAAATAGATATCCTCGAAGCGGATTTCGCCGGGGCCAGCTTTCAGTTCCACCGCGTCCGGAACATCGCGCTGGCGCGGCTCTATGTCCAGCACCTCGTAGATCATGCGGGCATTGACGAGCGCCTTTTCCAGTCCGACCTGAAGGCGGGCGAGGCGGCGCGCCGGATCATAGGCAAGCAGCATCGCGGTGATGAAGGCGAAGGTTGCGCCCGGCGGCTGGTGGTCGAGAATGGCGCGATAGCCGCTATAGGCCAGCACGCCAGCCACGGCAAAACCGGCCAGCATTTCGGAAATGGGCGTCGTGCGCTCGGACACCTTGGCGATCTTGTTGCTGCGGCCTTCCGACTGATCGATAAGCTTGCCGATCTTGGCGCGCAGCTGATCTTCCATCGTAAAGGCCTTGACGATGGCAATGCCCTGAATCGATTCCTGCATCGCGCCCAGCAGATGGGAATTGAGATGCACGAGATCGCGGGTGACGGACCGGATGCGGCGCGAAATATAGGCGACGGCCAGAATGAGCGGCGGTCCGATCAGGAAAATCGCGACGGACAGGACAGGGTCCATGTAGAACATGGTGCCGACGAGACCGATCAGCGAAATGAGATCACGCGCGATCGACGAAATCGTCATGTTGAGAAGATCGCGGATGCCGGAAACATTCTGGTTGATCTGCGCCGCCAGATGGCCGGAACGTGTATCGTTGTAGAAATCGAGGCCGAGCTTCATCAGATGGTCGAAAATGCGCTTCTGATAGCGCGCGACCAGATTGTTGCCGATCTTGGCAAGCTCCACGGCCTGTATGTAGCCGGAAATGCCGCGCAGGATGAAAATGGCCAGCAATGTGCCGCAAATGACCCAGACCAGACCGAGATTCTGCTCGTAGAAAATCTTGTCGATCATCGGCTTCATCAGATAGGCCAGCGCGCCATTCGATGCGCCGACGATGAGCGAAGCCAGTATGGCGATGACGTAGTTCTTCTTATATTCGCGGATATTTTCCGACATCATGCGCCGGATTACGCGGGTGGCTTCGCCCGTATCGATCTTCTTGTTCTTCTTTTTGAATAGGCTCACGTGCAAAAGCGCTTTTTGTCTCTTTGCCCTCCGGCTGGACCGGCGGCTAACGTTGAAAAATACGACTTCCCATACGGAAACGCTGCACTGAAAAAGCCAGCGACAATTTCAGTGCAGCGTTTCTATAACGTTATCCGTGCGGCTTGACCATCCTCAAGCTTTGCCGATCAGTCGATGCGCCAGCGGCGTCCTTCGGTCGAGACTTCAAAACGGGCAGGGGCCTGCGCAAAGGCGGAAAGCCCGGTAAGGGCGGCAAGCTGGTGCGTGATCACGCGGACAGGAATGTCGCGCATGATGGCCTTGTGCGGGGCCTTGTCCTCAAAAGCCTCGCGAAAGGCACCGGCTTTCAGCGCGGAAAGGATGCGCTGCGGAATGCCGCCGGAAAGATAGACGCCGCCATGCGCCATGAAGATCAGCGCCAGATCGCCTGCCACCCGTCCAAGATAGGTGACGAACAGATGCAGGGTTTCCTTGGCTTGCGCATTGCTGCCATCGAGCCCGGCTGATGTAATATCGGCGGGGGTTTCCAGCGTCGGCGTCACCTTGTCGGCGGCGCATATGGCCAGATAGAGATTGCGCAGTCCGCGCCCGCAAAGAATCTGCTCGCCAGCAACGCGGCCCTCTATGCGCTCGATATGCGGGAAGACCTCATAGTCACGTGTCGTGCGCGGGCCGATGTCGATATGGCCGCCTTCGCCCGGCACCGGCACCCAGGCATGGCGCGTGCGGACAAGCCCGGCAACCCCAAGCCCCGTTCCCGGTCCAAGCACGACGCGGGTAGCGATCACCTCGTCGGGCTTGCCGCCGATCTGTTCCAGATGATCGCTGCCGAGAGATACGACGGCGAGCGCCTGCGCCTCGAAATCGTTCAGCACGGTCACGTCCTCGAAGCCGAGATCGGCGATCATCTTTTTCGGGCGCACCACCCAGTCGCAATTGGTGAGGTCGATCTCATCCCCGTCGACGGGACCGGCTACAGCCAGAATGGCGGAACGCGGTCGGATCGAGGTGTGGTCGAGAATGGCGCTCTGTATCGCCTCATCGATTGTGGCGTAATTCGCCGTCTGGAGAACGGGAAACTCCTTCGGCTCCGCATTGGAATCCACGAGAATGGCAAAACGGGCATTGGTTCCACCGATATCGCCGACGAGCACTGGAAACCGGAACCCCTGTTCGGCGTCGATAGTCGCTAGCATGTCCTCTCCCTGGTCATCTTTTCGCCTGCTGGTTGGTCGCGCCTGATCAATCAAGCGCCTTGATCAGCCTTTCGGCAGTCGCACGATTGAGCGCCATCGGAATGTCATAGACGCTGCCGAGGCGCGTCAGCGCCTTCACGTCGACATCGTGCGGAAGCGGCGACAGCGGGTCGATGAAGAAAATGAGCACTTCCACCGTGCCTTCCGCGATCATCGCGCCAATCTGCTGGTCGCCGCCGAGCGGCCCGCTTTTCACGCGCTGGATGCGCAGTGAAGGGCAGGCATCCAGAATGAGGCCGCCGGTCGTTCCCGTCGCCACAATGTCATAGCGCGACAGCGCCTGCTCATGCGCTTTTGCGAAGGCGACCATGTCGTCCTTCTTCTGGTCGTGGGCGATCAATGCGATGCGCAGGCGTTCCGTCATGAATGAGCAACCTTGTGAGCTGATAACCTTGTCATTAGAGCATTTCCAGCAGAAGTGTGAAACGGTTTTGCGTGGGACAATGCGATGAAACCTAGAGCATTTCCAGCAAAAGTGTGAAACGGTTTTGCGTAGGGAAAATGCGATGGAGTACAGAGCCGGGGCGGTTCAACGGTTCTGTTCCAACGGAACCGCTCCGGCTTTCTAAATCGTTTTAAGTCTATAGCGAAGCGCCAAAGACCTGAAAAGTGGCAAAAGCCTCACTGCGCGCCGTAGGTGACGTCCGCGATCGAATTCGGCGCAGGGCCGTTCAGCACGGCGGCGCAAGCCTTCGGCAGATCGGAGACCATCACCGGACGCGGCTTTTTCGGCGGTTCCTTCGATGGCTTGGCGGGCTTCCACGGTTCATCGGTGAACCACCAGGCGAGAGACTTGTCGCAGCCGTCGCCGGCAGGCACCTTCGGCTGTGCCTTGCACTCGGGCGATCCGGGCTGACAGGTCAGGCGCACATGGAAATGATAGAAATGACCCCAATAGGGGCGAACCTTTCCGAGCCAGCTTCTGTCGCCGGTCACTGTGTCGCAAAGCTGCTTCTTGATGCCGGGATGCACGAAGATGCGCTCCACTTCCGGATAGCTTGCGGCGTGTTTCAGGAGAGCCGTGCGGGCAGGGGTCCATTTCTTCGGATCGACATAGAGCGAATCTTTCTGCAGCATCGATACGGCTGACACGCTCTCGCGCTCGGCGTCGGTAAAGCGTTTTTTCGGCATCGGCGTCAGCCAGATATCAGCATCGAGGCCGACCTGATGCGAGGCATGGCCGGTCAGCATCGGACCTCCGCGCGGCTGCGAAATATCGCCGACGAGCAGGCCGGGCCAGCCGTCCTTTGCCGCATCGCGGGACAGTTTTTCCAGAAGGCCGATCATGCGCGGATGCCCCCAGCGACGATTGCGCGAAAGGCGCATCACCTGCCAGTTTGGTCCGTCGGTCGGCAGGGCCACGGCACCGGTGAGGCATCCCTTGGCATAAAAGCCGATGGATTGCGGCTCTTGCGTAAGCACCGGCAGCACTTGCGCGCCGAAAGCCTGTTTGGCGGGCATGTCTTCCGCCGCGGCCATGGGCACGAAGTCGGGCGCGATCATTGCGGCCAGCGAAGCTGCGAGAACGAACTTCTTCAATCTGTTTGCGATCATGGGGCAATTCCAGTTTTGCCAAAGGGCGCTGCGGCTGCGAATCAAGACAGCCGGATTGCCGGCATTATGCTTTGTCAACGGCGGGGCTTCAATGGCGGTCGACAGTTTGTGCTGCCGACCGCCATTTCGTCAGAGCTGCGGCAGCCTTGCCAGCAAGGTCAGAACCAGCAATGGCATCGCCGTGCTGAAAGCGATCAGGGGCCATGCGGTATCACCGGGCAGGAAGATGACAAGTGCTGTTCCTGCAAGGCTGACGATCAGGCTCTGGATGCAGAAATAGACCGCGACCGCCATGCCCGCACTGTCATCAAAGGCGGCAAGCGCGCCATTGGCCGTCATCGATGCGGTGAGAACGATGCCGACAGCGGCTAGCCACATCGGGACGATAAGGCTCGGGAACGAGGGCTTGAGCAATGTCTCGCCGAGGCCCAGAAGCAGGGCGCTGGCGAGAAGTGTCGCCATGCCCAGCGCCACGCTGATGCGCGCGCCCCATTTCTGCGTATGGTGGGGCAGGATACGCGTGGCGGCGATCATGACGACGGCAACGCTGGCAAAGGCGAAGCTGAAGCCGGTTTCACCAAAGCCGCCGCGTTCGATCAGAACGCGGGGTGCGGTGGAAAAGAACACGAAGAACGTGCCCATCGCCGTCGCGAAGCCCAGCGTATAGGTCCAGAACGAAAAGTCCTTCACGATCCGGCTGAGACTTCCGGCTGCTGGCGCAGTGCTGCTCGGTCGCGTCTCGTGCCAGTGGCGCAAGGCGCGCAACGTTGCGGCAAGGCCGAACAGTCCGAGCGTGGCGAAGATTCCCCGCCATCCGAAACCCTTTGCAATCAGTGCGCCGGCAATCGGCCCAAGCGCCGGGACGAAGGAAAGCATGGCGCTGAACAGGCTGTAGATCGTCGCCCCTTCGGGACGCGTCGCATAAACGTCGCGAACCGTTGCAAAAGTGGCGACGAGCGCCGCCGACGCGCCCGTTGCCTGCACGAAGCGAAGCGCCACAAATAGCGTGGCATTGTCGGTGATCGCCAGGGCGAAAGACGCAAGGGCGAAAACCAGCCCGCCGCCAATGAGAACCGGCCTGCGTCCGAAACGGTCCGACAATGGGCCGAACAGCAATTGCCCGACGCCCAGCATCACCATGTAGAGACTGAGGGTCAGCTGCACCATGGCGGGTGTTGTTTGCAGAATTAAGGGCATGGACGGCACCACCGGCAGGTAGATGTCCATGGCCAGCGAGGCGAGAATGTCGAAAGGAGCCATCAGCGCCAGCGCGAACGGCAGGGAATAGCTCCACTGAGGAGTTTGTTTGTTATCAAAAGGCATGACTAAGCATCCGCTCGAGGAAAATCGGGCGGCGATCTGCCTTTAATAAACGCGCATCTTCGGGATGCGTTTTAAGGGAAGTTGGTCCGGGGCAGACGCCGCAACAGGTCGGAAAGGCTGTTGCGGCTTATCTGGTTGCGAGTTCGGTACTGCTCATTCTGTGTCGTCCCGGTTCGGTTGCAGGCTTGCTTTTAGCAGCAGCACGGCTTCAGCGCCAGCTATCCTCGCGCCACATGGCCGAAAAGGCTGTCCGGTAGTCGGGATAGGCAAATTGGTAACCGAGATCCTTGATGCGCCGGTTGGAGACGCGTTTGTTCTCGCCATAGAAGGAACGCGCCATCGGCGTCAGATCGGCCTCCTCGAAGGGGATTTCCGGCGGCGGCGTCGCGCCCATCAAATCCGCCGCATAGGCGACGACATCCTGCGGCGGGCTTGGTTCATTGTCGGTGATGTTGAAGATGCCGCCTGTGTCGGTGCCTGCCAGAAAGCGCAAGGAACCGGCAATGTCACCGACATGGATGCGGTTGAAGACCTGATCCTTTTTCACGATGCGCCGTGCGTTGCCGCGTTCCAGATTGACGAAGGCGTTGCGGCCCGGCCCGTAAATGCCGGAGAGACGTAAGATCGCCAGCGGCGTTCCATGGCGTTCGCTCAATTGCCCCCATGCCTTTTCGGCTTCGACGCGCTCAATGCTGCGGCGCGAGGCAGGCTTGCAGGCCGTGGTTTCGTCCACCCACGCGCCCTGATGGTCGCCATAGACGCCGACCGTCGACAGATAGCCGATCCAGCGGATGGTGTTGTCGGGACGGCGAAGCGCTTCCTCGACGATGGCGACGGCGGGATCGCCGCTTTCGCCGGGAGAGATCGAAACGACCACATGGGTCGATCGGGCAAGCCGGTCCAGAAGGTTCGGCGAGGGCGTTTCGCCATCAAAAAGCAGCGGCGTTATGCCGGCCTGTTCAAGAAGGGGAAATTTCTGCTCGTGCCGTGTGGTTCCGTCGATGCGTTCAGCTTCACCGACCATCCTTTGAGCAAAGGCTTGGGCGGAATAACCGGCTCCGAACAGAAAAATGCGCATCAGACTTCCTCCATATTCCACTCGGCCTGTACCGTAGCATCCTCTTCGGATGAGGCCAGACGTTTCCGCTTGGCGGCAACATGATCGGGGCTTGCCAGTTGCTTCAAGGCCCATATCGCCGCGCCGCGCACGACCGGTGCTGCATCTTCCAGCAGGTGTTCGACACTCGGCAGAAGCGCGGCATCACCGGAATTTCCAGCGGCGATCAGCACATTGCGGATGAAGCGGTCGCGCCCGATCCGCTTTACCGGCGAGCCGGAAAAAAGCGTGCGGAAAGCCGGGTCATCCAACGCCAGAAGATCGGCCAGATGCGGCTCTTTCAAGTCGTCACGGGCTTTCAGCTTCATTTCGCTGGTCGCCTGCGCGAACTTGTTCCACGGACAGACGGAAAGGCAGTCGTCGCAGCCATAGATGCGGTTGCCGATGGCTTTGCGGAATTCTTGCGGGATCGGCCCCTTGTTCTCGATGGTGAGATAGGAAATGCAGCGCCGCGCATCGATGCGATAGGGCGAGGGAAAAGCCTTGGTCGGGCAGGCGTCGAGACAGGCACGGCACGAGCCGCAATGGTCGCGATCAGGCTCGTCGGGCGGGATTTCCGCCGTGGTGAAAATCGAGCCGAGAAACAGCCATGAGCCAAGCTCGCGGCTTACCAGATTGGTGTGCTTGCCCTGCCAGCCGAGACCGGCGGCTTGCGCGAGCGGCTTTTCCATGACGGGCGCGGTGTCGACAAACACCTTGACGTCCTGCCCGGCGCGCGCGGCGAAGCGGCTCGCGATATGTTTCAGCTTGCCCTTGATAATGTCATGATAGTCGCGGTTCTGCGCATAGACCGAGATGGCCGCACGATCTCGTTTGTCCAGAATGGCGAGCGGATTGGCGTCCGGCCCGTAATTCATGGCGAGCATCATGATGGAACGGACTTCCGGCCACAGCACGCTCGGATCGGCGCGGCGGGCTTCCGTTTCTTCCATCCAATCCATATCGGCATGATGGCCGTCGGCAATATATTGCCGCAGCCGTTCGGGCGCTTGCGGAATTGCATCCGGCGTGGTGAAGGCAACGGCGTCGAAACCCACCGCTTTCGCCTCTTCGATCAGGAAGCGCTTGAGTTTCTGTTCGCGGCTATCAGAAATCGAGGTCGCCATAATGGGCCACCGGGGCAAGCCCGCGCACGCGGTCGGAGAGCAATGGGCGGAAAGCCGGGCGCGACTTCATGCGTCCATACCAGTCACGCGCCGCTTTGGTTTCGCCCCATTCGATTTCGCCCAGATAGTCGAGCACGGAAATGGAGGCCGCCGCCGCCATGTCGGCATAGCTTGGATGCGCGCCGCCAAGCCAGTCGCGGGTCGCGGCCAGCCAGTCGATATATTTCATGTGCTGGCGGATATTGGTGCGGGCGGCGCGGATGGCGGTCGAATCCGGCGCGCTGCCGCCCATCTCTGCCGCCATTTGCAGCTTGAACACACGCTCGCGGGCAATGTGGCGCGTCACTTCATTCTCGAATTTCAGCAGGAACCAGTCGACGAGGCGGCGCACTTCGGCGCGCTCCATCGGGCTTTCCGGCAGAAGGCGGCGGCTGCGCTTCAATGCGCCGCGCGTCTCGTCCAGATATTCGGCGATCACCGTCGCGCCGACGACCGGCAGGTCGTTTTCGGCCAGGAGCACTGGCAGGGTTCCCGCCGGGTTCAGCGCCAGAAACTCCTTGCGGCGCGACCACGGCCGTTCTTCGATAAGTTCCGCTTCAACGCCATATTCGCCGAGGATGAGCCGCACATAGCGCGAACCCGAAGACATGGGATGATGAAAAAGCGTAAGCATGATCGACGCGAGACTCTCGACTGAAGCTTGAATTGAACGTCCGGAGTTTGCACGGCGGCTGGCGTTTGCGCATGCAGCAGGCTATTTCCTGCTATCAAGCGATTCGAAGCCGCCTCAACGGAATATAAAGTCTATAAGGGCTATGTTTGCGTGAGACAAGCAATCGCTGGAAATGCGTGTTTTCAGCCGATGGCCCGCTATCCCGATCCGCCTTTTTAACCCGTCGCCGTGCCCACTATCCCAAGGTACTGACTTCATGGATATTTTCAATCTTCTGGAAGCTGCATTTCTCGGTCTTATCGAAGGTCTGACCGAATTTATTCCGGTTTCCTCCACCGGACATTTGCTGCTGGTCGGGCATTTTCTGGGTTTTGAATCCACAGGAAAGACCTTCGAGGTGCTGATCCAGCTCGGCGCCATTCTGGCCATTCTGACGGTCTATTCGGCGAAACTTCTGAAAATACTGACCGATTTCCCCCGCGATGCCCGCACGCGGCGCTTCGTTTTCGGCATTCTGGTCGCTTTCCTGCCTGCGGCCGTCATCGGCGCTCTCGCGCATGGCTTCATCAAGAGCGTGCTGTTTGAAACGCCGATGCTGGTCTGCGTCATGCTGATCATCGGCGGGTTCATCCTGCTCTGGGTGGACCAGCTCAATCTGCGCCCGCGCTATCACGATGTGATGGATTATCCGCTGCCCATGTGCCTCGCCATCGGCTTCATCCAGTGTCTGGCGATGATACCGGGCGTGTCGCGTTCCGGTTCCACCATCGTCGGCTCGCTGCTGCTGGGGGCGGACAAGCGTTCGGCGGCGGAGTTTTCCTTCTTCCTCGCCATGCCGACCATGGCCGGCGCCTTTGCCTATGACCTCTATAAGAGCCGCGATATCCTGTCGTTCAACGATGGCGCGCTGATCGGGGTCGGCTTCGTGATGGCCTTCATCTCCGGCGTTTTCGTCGTGCGCTATCTGCTCGACTATGTGTCTCGCCACGGCTTCAAGCTGTTTGCCTGGTGGCGTCTGATCGTCGGTGCGCTTGGAATGGCGGCGCTGTTGATCTGGGGATGAGCTGCGGTCCGCGTAGCGGACAAAAAGCCCGTGAGCCGGACAGCAAAAAGGGGCCGCGAGGCCCCTTGTTCGTTTCCGCTGCGGCTATGGATCACGCAAAGCCGGTCTTGGTGTATTGTCCGGCGACGCGGTAGCGCCACAGATAGGATGGCAGCACGGCGTCGACGCTTTCCGGCGTGATGCCGATGCCCTGCAATGTGCGGCCTTCCTTGATGGCCTTTTCGGAAACCACATTGTCGAATTTCAGCAGCGTCACCTGATCGTTGGTGAGCATCGGGTTCGGCAGCAGGCCGAGGACTGACGCCTGCAAACGGGCAACCCACCATGGCATGGAGAGGATCGCGCGCTTGCGCCCGATGACGCCAAGCATGTCCTTCATCCAGTTCTTGAACGGCTGCACATCCGGGCCGCCCAGCTCATAGATGCCGCCTGCGGCCAGCTTGCCATCGACAGCAAGCGCCACGGCTTCCGCCACGTCGCCGACATAGACCGGCTGGAGTTTTGTCTCGCCGCCGCCGATTGCCGGCAGGAAAGGCGAGAAGCGCGCCATATTGGCGAAGCGGTTGAAGAAGCGGTCTTCGGGGCCGAAAATGATCGACGGACGGAGGATCACGCTATCCGGCAGGACGGAAAGAATGGCCTTTTCGCCTTCCGCCTTGGTGCGCGCATAATCCGACGGCGAATTGGCGTCGGCTGCAAGCGAGGACACATGCGTCATGCGGATGCCTGCGGCCTTGGCGGCTTCGGCGATGTTTTTCGCGCCCAGCACCTGAACGGCATTGAAGCGCTGGCGGCCGCTTTCGGACAGAATGCCGACGAGGTTGATCACATGATCGGCCCCCTTGATCACATGCTCCACCGAGCCGCGATGACGGACATTGGCCTGCACCATCTGGATCTGGCCGACATTGCCGAGCGGGGCCATGTAATAGGCGATTTCCGGCTTGCGCACGGCGACACGCACGCGATAGCCGCGCTTGGTGAGAGCCGCGACGACCGCACGCCCTACAAAGCCGGAGCCGCCGAAAACGGTGACCAGTTTCGGCCTGTTGTGGACTTCGTTCGGTTCGGTCTTCATCCTAAACTCCTGCATGAAAGCACGCTATTCGAGCGGTGATTTATCGCCTTTTTGCCACAAGGCAAAGGGGACTTGTTGTCACGATTGCGAAAGCTGCCGGTTTTCCCGTCTTTTGGCGCGAATACTCCTTTGAAATTTGGCATCTTGCTGTTAAATCGCGCGCATGAGCACACCACTAGACCATATTCGCAATTTTTCGATCGTCGCCCATATCGACCACGGCAAATCGACGCTGGCCGACCGCCTCATTCAGCTGACCGGCGGGCTGGATACGCGTGAGATGAAGGATCAGGTCCTCGACTCGATGGATATCGAGCGCGAGCGCGGCATCACCATCAAGGCGCAGACCGTCCGTCTTTCCTACAAGGCGAAGAACGGCGAAGATTATGTGCTGAACCTGATCGACACGCCCGGACACGTCGACTTTGCCTATGAAGTCTCGCGCTCGCTGGCGGCGTGCGAAGGTTCGCTTCTGGTGGTGGACGCTTCCCAGGGCGTGGAAGCGCAGACGCTGGCGAACGTTTATCAGGCCATCGACAACAACCACGAAATCGTGGTCGTGCTGAACAAGATCGACCTGCCCGCCGCCGAGCCTGAGCGCGTGAAGCAGCAGATCGAGGAAGTCATCGGCATCGATGCGGCGCAGGCCGTGCATATTTCTGCCAAGACCGGCCTCGGCATCGAAGATGTGCTGGAAGCCATCGTCACGCAGCTGCCCGCGCCGAAGGAAGGCGACCGCAACGCGCCGCTGAAAGCCATGCTGGTCGATAGCTGGTATGATAGCTATCTTGGCGTCATCGTTCTGGTGCGTATCATCGATGGCGTGCTCAAGAAGGGCCAGACCATCCGCATGATGGGCACCGGCGCGAAATATCCGGTGGAACGCACCGGCGTGTTCACGCCGAAAATGGTTCAGGTGGACGAACTCGGTCCCGGCGAGCTTGGCTTCATCACCGCGTCCATCAAGGAAGTGGCCGATACGCGCGTTGGCGATACGATCACCGAAGATCGCCGCCCGACCGAAAAGATGCTGTCCGGCTTCAAGCCCGCGCAGCCGGTTGTGTTCTGCGGCCTGTTCCCGGTCGATGCGGCGGATTTCGAGGACTTGCGCGCTGCCATGGGCAAGCTGCGCCTCAACGATGCGTCGTTCTCGTTCGAAATGGAAACCTCTGCGGCCCTTGGCTTCGGCTTCCGTTGCGGCTTCCTTGGTCTCCTGCATCTGGAAATCATTCAGGAGCGTCTGGAGCGCGAGTTCAATCTCGACCTCATCACGACCGCGCCTTCGGTTGTCTATCGCCTGAAAATGACGGACGGTACCGAGAAGGAACTCCACAATCCGGCCGATATGCCGGATATTGTGAAGATCAGCGCGATCGAGGAGCCCTGGATCAAGGCAACTATCATGACGCCGGATGATTATCTCGGCGCGATCATGAAGCTTTGCCAGGAGCGCCGCGGCATCCAGATCGACCTGACCTATGTCGGCCCGCGCGCCATGATCACCTATGATCTGCCGCTCAATGAAGTGGTGTTCGATTTCTACGACCGCCTCAAGTCGATCTCGAAGGGCTATGCCTCGTTCGACTACAATCTTTCGGATTACCGCGAGGGTGATCTGGTCAAGATGTCGATCCTCGTCAACGAAGAGCCGGTGGACGCGCTTTCGATGCTGGTGCACCGTTCGGCTGCGGAAAAGCGCGGTCGCGCGCTCTGCGAAAAGCTGAAAGAGCTGATCCCGCAGCACATGTTCAAGATTCCGATCCAGGCGGCGATTGGCGGCCGCATCGTGGCGCGCGAGACGATCTCGGCGCTGCGCAAGGACGTGACGGCCAAGTGCTACGGCGGCGACGTGACGCGCAAGCGCAAGCTTCTGGAAAAGCAGAAGGAAGGCAAGAAGCGCATGCGCCAGTTCGGCAAGGTTGAAATCCCGCAGGAGGCCTTTATTCAGGCGCTCAAGATGGGCGATGATTGATCGCTTGGTGAGCTGTTCGATATTGTCTTGGATCGGGCGCCTTGACGCCCTTTCTTTTTGAACTTTGATGATGCCGATTTCGTCCTCATCCTGAGGAGCCTCCAGAGCGCAGCTCAAGGAGGCGTCTCGAAGGACGAGGGCGATAGCGCTCCCCCTCAGCCCTTCGAGACGGTTCCCTTCGCTTCGCTCAGGGCACCTCCTCAGGATGAGGGGGGAGGGAGCGATGTCACGTGAAGCACGGCTATCTTCGCTTCGACAGTTCGGGCAAGCCTTCGTAATTTAGCGCAATTAAAGCTTCTTTTTTTGCACGCGACCAGCCCTTGATCTGCCTTTCCCGCGCAATGGCATCGACTATCCGGTCATACGTCTCGGTGAAGACAAGCTCGACGGGGCGTCGCTTCTTCGTATAGCTATCGTAGATGCCTTCATTGTGTTCCCACAACCGCGCTTCAATGTTCTGCTTGGTGAGACCAGTATAATATGAACCATCTGCACAGTGCAGAATGTAGACAGTTACTTCCATGACTTGCCCCCGCTTGTCGTTGGAGGATAGATGTTGATGCAAGTCTGCCTGCCTAACAAGTCGCGGCAATCGACTTTAAGATTGTTCGCGTTCAGAAGGTTGAAATCAATGTCCACACGTCCCCGCATTTCCATCACCTATTGCACCCAATGCAACTGGCTGTTGCGGGCGGCGTGGATGGCGCAGGAGTTGCTGCAGACTTTCGGACAGGATCTGGCGGAAGTGGCTCTACGTCCGGGCACAAGCGGGGTTTTTGAAATCCGTGTTCATATGCCGGATGGCAGCGAAGAGCTTATCTGGGAGCGCAAGCGCGATGGCGGTTTTCCGGAAGCCAAGGTGTTGAAGCAGCGCGTGCGTGATCTGGTCTGGCCGGAACGCGATCTCGGTCATTCGGACCGGCCAGTCAGTTCTTGAGCGGCTTCCTATCACTGATCCTTCGAGGCTACGCTTCGCTCCGCACCTCAGGATGAGGGGCGGCAAGCCCATGATATGAGGCCAACGGTGTTAAACATCGACGCAGACGATTTAACAAAAGCACTGATTTTGTGAACGTGAGTGGATACGCAATTCCCTCATCCTGAGGAGGTGCGTAGCACCGTCTCGAAGGACGAGGGAAAACAGGATCAATCCTCATCCACGACGCGCAAACGTAGCTGACCCGGTTCGGTCGGTCTGGCCTGTGGGCGTGAAGGTTCCTCCGTGGGCGCAGGGCCGAACTCCAGCGCCTCGATCTTCGCGCCGCGTTTCGTTACCTTGCTGGAAGAGACCA
>Ga0180222_1001695_pt1 | contig 21192 bp, 21 predicted proteins | sample eDN5th37CKraftOP_FD_151336 | JGI IMG/M metagenome (GOLD analysis project Ga0180222, IMG submission 151336) | Enriched Organic Plus compost microbial communities from Emeryville, California, USA - eDNA 5th pass 37_C Kraft OP (version 2) (version 2) ... | reverse complement strand
GCGACGATCACGCGATGCAGGAGCCGCGACGCCGCTTCGGCCTGCGGCGGCAGGCGATCGCGCAATCCTTCGGGAAGCAAGCCGGGGGCGATGGTCATGCCCGCCCTTTCTCCCTCTCCCCTCCGGGGAGAGGGCGGGGGAGAGGGGCCGTGGCGGCGAGCGCCAGGCCGATCGCCGCAATTACACCCTCGGGATTACCCATCACGTCGCTGTTGGTGAATCGAATCACCCGATATCCTTGTCGTTCGAGAAATGCCGTTCGGGCGGCGTCATACTCGACTTGGCGGCCATGTGTATCCCCGTCGATTTCTATGATCAGCAGCCGGGATCGCGCAGCGAAATCGACGATGTAGGGCGCTATCGCAACCTGGCGGGTGAATTTCACGTTCCCGAAACGATGCGCACGCAGCAATGCCCAGAGCTTCGCCTCGGCGGGCGTCCTGTTGGTTCGCAGAGCACGGGCGCGCGCTTTCAGCGTCGGATCGATCGGTTCGCGCACGCCCCTCTCCCAACCCTCTCCCCGACGGGGAGAGGGCTTTTTCGCCCCACCTAAAACCTCAGCGCCTTCACCGTCTTGACGCCCGGCAGCTGGCAGACCTGCCAGAGCAGCGGCTCGGCCACCGGCGTGTCGACCGAGAGCAGCAGCACCGCCTCGCCGCCGGCGCTGCGCCGGCCGAGGTGGAAGGTGCCGATGTTCACGCCGGCCTCGCCGAGGGTGGTGCCGAGACGGCCGATGAAGCCCGGCGCGTCCTCGTTGACGATGTACAGCATGGCGCCGTGGAGATCGGCCTCCACCTTGATGCCGTAGATCTCGATGAGGCGCGGCGTGGCGTTGGAGAAGATGGTGCCGGCGACCGAGCGCTCGCCCGTATCGGTCTGGGCGGTCACGCGGACGAGCGTGTGATAGTCTCCCTCGCGATCATGCCGCACCTCGCGCACGTCCAGCCCGCGCTCGCGGGCGAGGAACGGCGCGTTGACCATGTTCACCGTGTCCGAATAGACGCGCATCAGGCCCGCGAGCACCGCACCCGTGATCGGCTTCTGGTTGAGCTCCGCGGCAGCGCCCTCGACCTCAATCGCAACGCCCTTGATACGATCCCCCTCGAGCTGGCCGATGAGGCTGCCGAGCTGGCGGGCGAGCTCCATATAGGGCTTCAGCTTGGGCGCTTCCTCCGCCGACATGCTCGGCATGTTCAGCGCGTTGGTGACGCCGCCGGAGATCAGGAAATCGGCCATCTGCTCGGCCACCTGGATGGCGACGTTGACCTGCGCCTCGGTCGTCGAGGCGCCGAGATGCGGCGTCGAGATGAAGCCGGGCGTGCCGAACAGCGGCGAATCGGTCGCCGGCTCCTTCAGGAAGACGTCGAGCGCCGCGCCGGCGACATGGCCCGAATCGAGCGCGGCCTTGAGCGCCTCCTCGTCGATCAGGCCACCGCGGGCGCAGTTGATGATGCGCACGCCCTTCTTGGTCTTGGCGATATTCTCGGCCGAGAGGATGTTGCGGGTGGAATCGGTGAGCGGCGTGTGCAGCGTGATGAAATCGGCGCGCGCCAGCAGCTCGTCGAGCGTCACCTTCTCGACGCCGAGCTCCACCGCGCGCTCCGGCGTCAGGAAGGGATCATAGGCGACCACCTTCATCTTGAGGCCAAGCGCCCGGTCCGCGACGATCGAGCCGATGTTGCCGGCGCCGATCAGGCCGAGCGTCTTGTTGGTGAGCTCCACGCCCATGAAGCGGTTCTTCTCCCACTTGCCGGCCTGGGTGGAGCGATCCGCCTCGGGCAGCTCGCGGGCGAGCGCGAACATCAGCGCGATGGCGTGCTCGGCGGTGGTGATCGAGTTGCCGAACGGCGTGTTCATGACGACGACGCCCTTGGCCGAGGCCGCGGGAATGTCGACATTGTCGACGCCGATGCCGGCGCGGCCGACAACCTTGAGGTTGGTCGCGGCGTCGAGCACCTCCTTGGTGACCTTCGTGGCCGAACGGATGGCGAGGCCATCATACGCGCCGATGATCGCGATCAGCTCGTCCTTCGTCTTGCCGGTGATCTCGTCCACCTCCACGCCGCGCTCGCGGAAGATCTGCGCCGCGCGCGGATCCATCTTATCGGAAATCAGGACTTTGGGCATTTTGGGGTTCCTTCACTCCCTCCCCCTTGGGGGAGAGGGGAAAATCGGTTGGCGCTGAGCCGGGAGCAGGCGTGATCGCCCCTCTCCCAACCCTCTCCCCGGTGGGGAGAGGGGCTTAGTCGCTCAGCCGGCCCTGGCCGTCTCGTAGGCCCAGTCGAGCCAGGGGCCGAGCGCCTCGATGTCCGAGCTGTCGACGGTGGCGCCGCACCAGATGCGCAGGCCCGGGGGAGCATCGCGATAGCCGGCGACATCATAGGCGGCGTCCTCCTTCTCGAGGAGCGAGGCCATCTTCTTGATCAGCGCCTCGTCGGCTCCTTCGACGGTGAGGCACACGCTGGTCTTGGAACGGGTCGCCGGATCGGCGGCGAGATGACCGAGCCATGCGCGTTCCGCGACGATCTTGTCGAGCGCCGCCGCATTGGCGTCGCTGCGCGCGATCAACGCATCGGCGCCCCCGATCGACTTCGCCCATTCGAGCGCGAAGATCGCATCCTCCACCGCCAGCATCGAGGGGGTGTTGATCGTCTCGCCCTTGAACACGCCCTCGGCGAGCGCGCCCTTGGAGACGAGACGGAACACCTTGGGCAGCGGCCACGCCGGCGTGTAGCTCTGCAGCCGCTCGACCGCGCGGGGACCGAGGATCAGCACGCCGTGCGCGCCCTCGCCGCCGAGCACCTTCTGCCAGGAGAAGGTGCAGACATCGATCTTGTCCCACGGAATGTCGTAGGCGAACACCGCGCTCGTCGCGTCGGCGAAGCTCAGCCCCGCGCGATCGGCGGCGATCCAGTCGCCGTTCGGCACGCGCACGCCGCTGGTGGTGCCGTTCCAGGTGAACAGCACGTCGTTCGACCAATCGACCTGGCCGAGATCGGGAAGCTGGCCATAGTCGGCGCGGAGCACCGTCGGATCGATCTTGAGCTGCTTGGCGGCATCGGTGACCCAACCTTCACCGAAGCTCTCCCAGGCCAGCGCCGTCACCGGACGGGCGCCCAGCATCGTCCACATCGCCATCTCGAAGGCGCCGGTATCCGAGCCGGGCACGATGCCGATGCGATGCGTCTCCGGCAGGCGGAGCAGCTCGCGCATCAGATCGATGGCATATTGGAGCCGCCCCTTGCCGAGCTTGGAGCGGTGAGAGCGGCCGAGCGATTCGGTAGCGATCTTTTCGGGGGCCCAGCCCGGCGGCTTCGCGCAGGGGCCGGAAGAGAAATAGGGGCGCGCCGGCCTGGCGCCGGGGCGGGTAATGTCCGTCATGTCTGACTCTCCTCGCAGAGAGCACGCGCCGCGTTGGGACGGCGTGGCCCGCGGCCGCTCATAAGGGCGTGCCGCGGCCTGTCAATCGAAAGCTCGCCTCCGGCCGCAGCGGCGGGCGCGGCGATGCTGCGATGCAACAGTCGCGGTCAGCGCCAGTCGAGGATCGGCCAGCCGCGCTTCTGGGCGAGCGCGCGGAGCCTCGCATGGGCGTTCACCGCAAAGGCATCGTCGGCCCATTCGAACACCGGCGCATCCGATGCATGGTCCGAATAGAAGCGGACGCGCACATCCTCGCGCCGCAGCCCCTCGGCCGCCATCCAGGCGAGGATCATCCGCAGCTTGGCCGGCCCGTAGCAATTCTCGCCGTCGATCTTGGCGCTCACCCGCGCGTCGAGCCCGATCAGCGTGTTGGTGGCGACGATGTCGTCGAAGCCTAGCCGCCGGCCGATCTCGGCGGCGTAGAGCCGGTAGGATGCGGTCGCGAGCACCAGCCGCCGGCCCGCCGCCTTGTCCTGCGCGATCATGCTGAACGCACCCGGATGAACGTTGCTGCGCTCGGTCCGCTCGGCAAAGCCGGCGACGAGCGGCGCCAGCTCCTCCTTCGAGATGTGCGGACCGAGCAGCAGCCGCTGGTTGATCTCCTTGAGCCGGCCGCGATCGATCAGCTTCATGAGATAGGCGAGCATGGCGACCAGCGCGAGCGGGAACAGCATTATCCGCCACGGCGCGCGCCGCCGCACCGCATAGAGCAGGAAAGGCGTGTAGGTGGCGCGGCGGGTGATCGTCCGATCCATGTCGTAGATGGCGAGCTCCGTCATGCGCGCCCCGCCAGCACCGCCTCGGCCAGCTCGAGATCGGCCAGCTTGTCGACGTCCACAGCCGCCAGCGGATCGGCGAGCGGCACCGGCTTCACGCGCACGCCGAGCTTGCGGCCGGCCTTGTCGAGCGCGCCTTCCAGCGTGATCGTGCGGGTGAGCGCGCGCAGCAGCAGCATCGGCCCGAAGCGCAGGATGAGCTTCCATCCCTTCTTGCGGTCCGCCTCGATCTCGCTCCAGATCGCCAGCGCCTCGCGCGCGGCGACGCCGTTGAAGGCGAACAGGTTCGCACCCGTCCACTGGCCGCCGCGGAACCGGAGCCAGGTGCGCTTGCTCGCGGGAAAGCGGCTCTGCACGATGCCGCGCTCGACGACACCCACCGCGACGTCGACGCCCGCGACCGCCGCCAGGAAGGCCGAGATCGTCTCGGCGCGCAGCAGCACATGATCCGCGGTGGTGACGAAGATCGGCCACGGCGCCTCGGGGCTGCCGGCAACCGCCGCGATCGAGTTCGAGATGCCGCCGCCGCTGACCGCGAAGCTGATCCGCTCGTCCGCGGGCAGCACCGCCGCGATCGCGTCGACATCCTGGGTCAGCACGCGCACCCGGCCGATCTCCGGACAGGAAAGCAGCGTCTCGGCGACACGGGCGACCATCGGCCGTCCGCCGACGGGCACGAGCGCCTTCAGCCTGCCGCCGCGGGCGGCGGCGAGAGGATCGATGCCGGGCCGGCTCCCGGCGAGCAGCAGCGCCGTGCGTTTCATCGGCGGCCGCGTCCGGGAGCAGGACGATGCGGAATTAGGTCAGCCATGGCAGGCACCTAGCAGGAACCGGCGCCGGATTCATCCCGCCAGCGACGTTCGCCCCTCCCCCCGTGTTCCGTCTTGCCCATGCCATCGGTTTGGACCACTGTGCGCGCCGCATGACCAGCCGGGCCGATTTCACCGAACAGGACGATGCGCTGCGCTTCTCCGGCGCGCTGGTGCTCGCGCGGCTCGGCGATCTGCCGCAACGGCTGGAGAGCCTGTCGCAGCCGCCGCGCACGATCGATCTGTCGGGCATCGACCGTATCGACACCGTCGGGGCCTGGCTGGTCCATCGCCTCGCGCGCGACAGCAATGCCGAGGTGACCGGTGCCAACGCCGACGCGCAGCGGCTGATCGATCAGGTCAGCCAGCTCGACAAGCCGCTGCAGGTCCGGCCGGACGCCACGCCCCCCTTCGTTCGCGTGCTTGCGCAGATGGGCGCGGCCACGGTCTCGGCCTTCCGCATGCTCTACGGGCTGGTCGGCTTCTTCGGCGCGATCCTGGTATCGACCTGGGACATCATCCGCGAGCCGCGGCGCTTCCGCGGCAATGCGATCGCCCGTCAGTTCGAGGTCGTCGGGGTGGACGCGCTCGGCATCATCGGGCTGATGAGCTTCCTGATCGGCATCGTCATCGCCCAGCAGGGCGCGGTGCAGCTGCGCCAGTTCGGCGCCGAGGTGTTCACGATCAACCTCATCGGGCGGATCACCCTGCGCGAGCTCGGCGTGCTGATGACGGCGATCATGGTCGCCGGCCGCTCCGGCAGCGCCTTCGCCGCGCAGATCGGATCGATGAAGCTCGCCGAGGAGGTGGACGCGATGCGTACCATCGGCGTCTCGCCGGTCGAGGCGCTGGTGATCCCGCGGGTGCTGGCGACGGTGGCGATGATGCCGCTGCTCGGCTTCTATTCGGCGCTGGTCGCGATCATCGGCGGCGGCCTGTTCTGCTGGATCTCGCTCGATATCCCGCTGATCACCTTCTTCCAGCGCATTCGCGAGGTGGTGCCGATCACCGACCTGTGGGTGGGTCTCCTCAAGGCGCCGGTGTTCGGGCTGATCATCGCCATGGCGGGATGCTTCAACGGCATGCAGGTGCACGGCAATGCCGAGGAGGTGGGCCTGCGCACCACTGCCGCGGTGGTGCAGGGGATTTTCCTCGTGATCGTGCTCGACGCCTTCTTCGCCGTCTTCTTCTCGAGCATCGGCTGGGTATGAGCAAGGCCGAGGACGACATCGTCATCTCCGTTCGTGGCCTGCGCAACGCCTTCGGGGATCAGGTGATCCACGACGGGCTCGACCTCGACGTGCATCGCGGCGAGATATTGGGTGTCGTCGGCGGATCGGGAACCGGCAAGTCGGTGCTGATGCGCTCGATCATCGGGCTGCAATATCCCGAGGCCGGCGAGGTGCACGTCTTCGGCCAATCGATGATCGGGCGCGACGACACCGAGGCGGTGGACGTGCGCAAGCGATGGGGCGTGCTGTTCCAGGGCGGCGCGCTCTTCTCGACGCTCACCGTCGCCGAGAATGTCGAGGTGCCGCTGCGCGAATATTATCCGGCGCTCGACCAGCAGCTGCTGGACGAGATCGCCTCCTACAAGATCATGATGTCCGGCCTGCCGGCCGATGCCGCGCCCAAATATCCCTCGGAGCTTTCCGGCGGCATGAAGAAGCGCGCGGGTCTCGCCCGCAGCCTCGCGCTGGATCCCGAGCTGCTGTTCCTCGACGAGCCCACCGCCGGCCTCGATCCGATCGGCGCCGCCGCCTTCGACGAGCTCACCAAGAGCCTCAAGGAAACGCTGGGCCTCACCGTGTTCCTGATCACCCACGACCTCGATACGCTGCACGCGATCTGCGACCGCGTCGCCGTGCTGGCCGACCGCAAGGTGATCGCGGTTGGAACGATCCCGGAACTTTTGGCATTGGACCATCCGTGGATTCAGGAATATTTCAACGGGCCGCGCGGCCGCGCCGCGCTCGACGCAAAACGATGAGACGCTGATGGAAACCCGCTCCAACCATGTTCTCGTCGGCGGCGTCGTGCTGGGCCTGCTGGTGCTCACGCTCGCCACGATCATCTGGATCATGCACATCGGCAATCCGGATCGGAAGCAGTACGACATCTTCTTCAAGCAGTCGGTGGACGGGCTCGCCAAGGGATCGCAGGTCACCTTCTCCGGCGTCCCGACCGGCAAGGTCGAAGAGATCAAGCTGATGCCGGACAGCCCGGAATTCGTGCGCGTGCGCATCTCGGTGGACGAAGGCGTGCCGGTGCTGCAGGGCACGACCGCCTCGATCGCCGGCGTCGGCTTCACCGGAGTCTCGCAGATCAATCTCGACGGCGCGATCAAGGGCGCGCCGCCGATCACCGAACCGGGGCCCTATGGCAAGCCCGTCATCCCGACGCGGCAGGGCGGGCTCGGCGCGCTGCTCAGCACGGCGCCGCAGCTGCTCGAGCGGCTGACGACGCTCACCGAACGGCTGACCTCGCTGCTTTCCGACCAGAATCAGAAATCGATCAGCGGCATCCTCGCCAATGTCGACAAGCTCTCGGGAGACCTCGCCGCGCGCGGGCCCGAGATCGCTGCGACGCTGGCGCAGACGCGCATCGCCGTGCAGCAGGCGGGCGATGCCGCGGAGAAGATCGGCGCACTCGCCGATACCACCAACCAGACCATGCAGAGCGACGTGAAGCCGATGCTGGCGAACCTCAACCAGACCGTCGCCGCCGCGAAGCACACGCTGGAGAGCATCGATGCGACGGTCAGCGAGGCCAAGCCCGGGCTGAAGGCCTTTTCCGCGCAGACCATCCCCGAGGTCAGCCAACTGGTGCGCGATCTCACCGAGATGTCCGAGGCGCTGACCGCCGTCGCCAACCGGCTCGACCGCGGCGGCGCGGGCGCGGTGCTCGGCGGCAGCAAGCTGCCCGACTACAAGCCGAAAGGAAGATGATGAAGGCGCGCTCCCTTCTGGCCGTCGCGGCCGCGGTGCCTCTCGCCGCGTGCCTCAGCTTCGGGGCGAAGCCGCCCGAATCGCTGCTCACCCTGACGCCGGCAACCACCGTCGCAGCGGATACCGCCCGCAGCGCCGCCGACGGCCAGGCGGTGGTGGTGATCACGCCGAGCGCGCCGGCCGCGCTCTCCACCTTGCGCGTTCCCGTACAGGCGAGCGCCACGCAGGTCGCCTATCTCAAGGATGCGCAGTGGGCCGACACGCCGGCCAAGCTGTTCCGCGGGCTCCTCGCCGAAACCATCGCCGCGCGCACCGGCCGCGTCGTGCTCGACATCCGCCAATTCTCGGTCTCCCCGGGCATCAAGCTGAGCGGCGGGATCAAGGCGTTCGGCCTCGATCATCCCTCCGGCAGCGCCGTCGTGATCTATGATGCCGCGCTGGCGCGGTCCGGCCGGGATCAGCTCGAGACCCGTCGCTTCGAAGCGCGCGTTCCCGTTTCCGACGAAAGGCCCGGCCCCCTCGGCGCGGCCCTCAACCAGGCCGCCAACCAGGTGGCGGTGCAGGTAGCGGACTGGATCGGCCAGTAGCGGGTGTTCTCCATATGTTCTAAACCGGGGATGTGCAGCCCCGATTCGATTTCCTCGCGGACGATGCGCGCCGCTGGTCCGGCATGCTCCGGCCCCTGCTCCATGGCATCGAGCTGCGACCGCGACGATCGCCTATCTCGACCCTGATCAAGGCGATGATCAGCGGGCGGACGCGCGACGCCGTCTCGCAGGCCGCGTTCGATCGCCTGCGCGCGGAATATCGCTGGGTGGGCGCACTGGCCCGTGCTCCCGCTTCCCGCGTCGAGCGGACGATCCACGACGTCACCTTCGCGCCCGACAAGGCACGGCACGTCGTCTCCGCGCTTCGCCGCATTCGGCGCGATTACGGCGTGTTCCATATCGATTTCCTGCACGAAAAGCCGCTCGCGGAGGCGCTTGCGTTGCTCGAACGCCTGCCCGGCGTGGGCCGGAAGGTTTCCGCCGCCACGCTGAACGCGAGCACGCTCGCCATGCCCGTCCTGATCGTCGACACCCACGTATTGAGGGTGCTTCGCCGCCTCGGTGCGGTCGGTGCCCATGCCGATTATCGCTCGGCCAGCGAAACGATGACGGAGACCCTCGCGGGCTGGTCAGGCTCGTCGTTCCTGCTGTTCCATGTCGCGCTGAAGCGCCTGGGACAGATCGCCTGCCGACATGCGCGGCCGCGCTGCGACGCCTGCCTGCTGTCCGCCGCCTGCCCGAGCGCGCGCGGGACCGTCAGCTGGGCTATAGGCTCGCCCCGTCGTAATGCGTGATCTCCAGCGCATCGGGATCGACCCCGTCGACGCAGCGCAGGTTGATCTCCACCATCTCCTGGCCCTGCGGCGTCGTGCCTTCCGCGAAGGGCGAGCAGCCGCAGATCCGGCAATGATGATGCGCGATCGCATGATGGTTGAAGCGATAGGTGCCGATGGCGTCCCGCGGCGTCTCGAGACGGAAGCGGTCAGGCGTGGTGAAATGATGAAGCTGTGCCTTGCGGCGGCAGATCGAGCAGTTGCAGGCGACGGCACGGGTCGGCAGGTCCTCCTCGACGGTGTAGCGGATGGCACCGCAATGGCAGCTTCCGGTGAACGGCATGTCCGGCTCCTCTCCTGCAAGAGCGTCAGCGAGACCATATCCCGACGAGCGCGGCAAGCGAGACCAGCACCAAGAAGCCGTTGACCGCGATCAGCAAGGCTTCGGGCAGGCGCCGCGTGTCGGCGGGCGGCGGCGGCGCCCCGGGCATCAGCGCACGCCAGACCGCGGCCACGAAGCAAAAGGCGCTGAACAGGATCAGCAGGCTGCCGGCCGCGTCGATCAGCCAGCGCGGCACAAGTCCGTCGAGCAACGCGCGCGCCCCGATGCCGGAAGCAAGCGCGGCAAGGCCGGTGCGCACCCACGCGGCATAGGTGCGCTCGCCGGCGAGGACGGTCCGGTCGGCGGCGAGCACGGTCCGCCGGTCGGCGCTGTCGGCCTGTTCGCGTGCGCTGTGCTCGATCGCCCCGGCGCTCTGCGCCAGCTCGCGACCGGCCGATGCGCTTGCGCGCTGCTGCTTCTCGTTCATGCCGGCCGAACGCACCAACGCACCGTTCGTCTCCGCCGGATGCGGCCAAAGCGCAGGCTCGCGCGTTTGCGCTTCCCTACCGCCGCGGAGCCGCAATGACAGCATCGCAGATCGCCGCCTTCGCCATCCTCGCAGGCACGATGGCGCTCTTCATCTGGGGCCGGCTGCGTTACGATCTGGTCGCCATGCTCGCGTTGCTCGTGTCCGTCGCGCTGGGCACGGTTCCCGCCAAAAAGGCGTTTGCGGGCTTCAGCGACGATATCGTCATCATCGTCGCGAGCGCGCTCGTGGTGAGCGCGGCGGTGGAACGCTCCGGGATCATCGAAAGCGTGCTCGGCCGGATCGCGCGCCACACCATCCGGGTCCGCTCCCAGCTTACGCTCCTCGTCGCGTCGGTCACCTTTCTCTCGGCACTGGTCAAGAATATCGGCGCACTGGCGATGCTGATGCCCGCCGCATTCAAGATGGCCAAGAAATCGAAGGCCTCCCCGTCCATATTCCTGATGCCGATGTCCTTCGGCTCACTCCTCGGCGGGCTGATCACGCTGGTCGGAACGTCTCCGAACATCATCGTCTCTCGCGTGCGCGAGCAGATGACGGGCCATCCGTTCGGGATGTTCGACTATACGCCCGTCGGCTTGGGGCTGGCGCTGATCGGCATGGTCTTCCTGCGCTTCGGCTACCGGCTGCTGCCGCGCGACCGGCGCGCCGCGCCGACGATGGGCGACGCGCTCGACATCAAGGACTACATGACGGAGGCGCGCGTGCCCGAGGGCAGTACGCTTCTCGACCGCGGCACGACGGCCTTCGCCGAGGCGCACGAGATAGAGGTTTCCGCCGTGCTGCGCGGCGCGGCCCGCCAGCGGCTCGGCGCGGGCGCTGCGCTCGAGGAAGGCGACATTCTGGTGCTGCGGGGCGAACCCGACGCGCTCGAGCGCGCGATCGCCGCCGGAGGCCTTGCGCTGGAAGGGCAGGATCGCACGGCCGTCACCGATACGCCGTCGGACAAGATCGGCGTGATCGAGGCGGTGGTTTCTCCCCGATCGCCGCTGGCGGGCCGGGCGGCCGGCCACATCGGCCTGCACGAGCAATTCGGCGTCAATCTGATCGCGATCTCCCGCGCCGGACAGCGCCAGGTCGAGGGCCTGGGGGATACGGAGCTGCACGCCGGCGACGTGATCGTGCTGCAAGGGCCGCTCGACATCATGCCCGAGCAGCTCCGCGCGCTCGGCTGCCTGCCGCTCGCGGAGCGCCCCCTGCGGCTGGGCAACATGCGCAGCGGCCTGCTTCCGGTCGGCATCCTCGCCGCGGCGATGCTCCTCACCGCGCTTGGGCTGGTGCCGGTGGCGGTCGCCTTCTTTGGCGCAGCGACTCTCGTCGTGCTGAGCGGCACCCTTTCTCCGCGCGAGGCCTATGAGCGAATCGAATGGCCGATCCTGGTGATGCTCGGTGCGCTCATCCCGGTCAGCGAGGCCCTGCAGACGACCGGATGCACCGACCTGATCGCGGCCTGGCTCTCGTCCGCCGCGGCCGCGCTTCCCGCCTGGGGCGCCGTGGCGCTGATCCTCGTGGCGGCGATGGCGGTGACGCCGTTCCTCAACAATGCCGCCACGGTTCTCGTCATGGCGCCGATCGCCGTCACCTTCGCGCACGACCTCCAGCTGCGGCCCGACGCGTTCCTGATGGCGGTCGCGGTCGGCGCCGGTTGCGATTTCCTCACCCCGATCGGCCACCAGTGCAACACGCTGGTCATGGGCCCGGGCGGCTATCGGTTCGGCGATTATGCGCGGCTCGGCGCGCCGCTTTCGGCGCTGGTGGTGCTCGCAGGCGTGCCGCTGATCATGCTCATATGGCCGGTCTGATCCGCCGGGCGGCGGCCTGCCCGCTCAGCCAAGCTGCCCCAGCCGTTTGGCGACCCGCGCGAGATCGGCGACGAACCGGCGGTATTCCGCCTCTTGCTCGGCATCGTCATCGATCCGCAGAAGGAAGCTGGGATGGATCGTCACCCAGCCTTCGCCGCCATCCTCCAGCGGGTGCGGCCGCCCGCGCGTGGCGGAGATGGTGACCACCTTGCCGAGCATCTGGCGCGCTGCGGTAGCGCCGAGCGCGACGGTGAGCGCCGGCCGCAGGATCAGCCGTTCCTGCTCGTACCACCAGCGGCAGGCCTTGATCTCGCCGCCATCCGGCTTCTGGTGCAGCCGGCGCTTGCCGCGAGGCACGAACTTGAAATGCTTGACGGCGTTGGTGATGTAGACACCGCCGCGCTCGATCCCCGCCTCGGCCAACGCACGATCGAACATCTGCCCAGCGGGGCCGACGAAGGGACGCCCGGCAAGGTCTTCCTGATCGCCCGGCTGTTCACCGATCATCATCATCCGCGCGTCAGCCGGTCCCTCGCCGAACACCGTCTGCGTGGCGTTGCGATAGAGATCGCAGCGCGTGCAGCCCTGCGCCTCCGCCGCGAGCGCCGCCAGCGCGCCCGCGCTGTTCGATCCATCGCGTCTCCCGGCCGCCGCCTTGATCATCCCGGCCTCCCGCGCCTGCGCGCCTGCGATCAACTCCGGTACCAACGCGGTCTCGGACATGTTTTTCCAATATTTCTTCGGCATCTCCTTGAGCATCGACCGGACCTTCACCCGCGCGGGGTTGAAGATGGCGGCATAATAGGTCCGCCAGATCGCCTCGACGGGATCCCCCTCCGGTGCGTCTCCGCGCTCTGCGCCCGGCCCTTCACGGAGCGTCTCGCCGTCCCAGTGGAGCGAAAGGGCCGGCGTCAGGATCGACCAGCGCATGGTGGCGAAGCGCCGCGCGAAAAAGCCTGCCGCCCTGCGCAGGATGTGATGCTCCGGCTCGAACCACGCCACGAACCGCGTGCCTCCCTCCGCATCCGGCGCCTCGCGGAAGCGCAGAAAGGCATGCATCTTGTGAAACTCGTGCCGCACCTGCCGCGCCATCGCCTGAACCCGGCGAAGGAGCGGATCGGCTGCGTCGGCGAGCAACGCCGGATCCCCACGCAGCCGCAGCAGCATGGCATAGAGCAGCGCGAAGCGCTCGGGGTCGCGATGGGCGATCGCCATCCGGGCAAGATCGACGAAGCCGCGCGGCACGCAGAAGTGCGCGCCCGCATCCGGCGGACGCAGTGATGCGGCCGCTGCGAACAGGTCATGCCCCTCCCCCACCACCTGCCAAATGATCCGGTTTGGCGAAACGTCAGCCGCTGCCAGCGCACGCGCCGCCGCGCGCCAACCATCGAAATCGTCCGGAGCGTCAAGCGTCACGCCATAGGGCGGCGCACCGCTGCCGTTATCGGCACGGGCCATGGCGAGGCCGGCGCAGGCGTGATAGGCTGCCGGCGCGATCGCGCAAGGAAGGCGCGATGAAAGCTGCCGGCCGATCGCGGGAGACGGACATGGTACGCATCTGGCTTGCGCTGATGGCGCTCTTCTTCATCGTTCCGAGCCTGCTTTACCTGATCGATCCGGCGGCCAACTTCGTGATGAACGGCCAGGCCCTCACCGTTGCTGCGGCGCATACCGACGTGCGCGTGATGTACGGCACCCTGCCGATCGCGATCGGCCTGTTCCTGGTACCCGCGGCGATCGGGCGCAGTGACGCGCGGACAGCGCTGTGGCTGTGCTTCCTGCTCTTCGCGTTCATCGTGCTCGGCCGGCTGATCGGCCTTGCGCTGGACCATGGCGACCAGAGCTTCACCCGCCTGTGCCTCTTGTTCGAAGTGCCCGTGATGCTGGTTTCGGGCGTGCTGCTGTTCGTCCGTCACAGGGCGGACGACGGCGCGTCCGCCGCACTGCCGGCCGCCGCGGCATAGGCCCTGCGGCGCGTCATGCGCCGAACAGCTCGAGCTGCCGTTCCGGCGGCGCGAGCAGGCGGCGCAGATCGGCGCGATCGGTAAGCGCGGTCGGCCGCCAATCGGATGTGGTGACGAAAGGCCGGACACGCGCCACCGAAGCGGTGAGCCGGGCGATATCGTCGAGCCGCAGCCGGCGGGCCCGCCGCGCCGAGAGGATTGCCTCGACCGCGCGGAGGCCGAGACCGGGGATCCGCAGCAGCGCCTCGCGCGGCGCGCGGTTCACGTCCACCGGGAAATGCGCGCGGAACTTGAGCGCCCAGGCGAGCTTCGGATCGATGTCGAGCGGCAGCATGCCGTCCGGCCCGACCGCCTGCGCCACCTCCTCCGCGGCGAAGCCGTAGAAGCGCATCAGCCAGTCCGACTGGTAGAGCCGGTGCTCGCGCAGCAGCGGCGGCCGGCGCAGCGGCAGGATCGCGCTCGCATCGGGAATGGGGCTGAACGCGGAGTAATAGACCCGGCGCAGCGCATAGCGATCGTAGAGGCGGCGCGCGATGCGCACGATCTCGCCGTCATTGGCAGCGTCGGCGCCGACGATCATCTGCGTGGATTGGCCTGCGGGCGCATATTCGGGGGCGGACGTGTATCGCCTGCGCGCATCCTGGCCGTCCTCGATGGCTACCTTCATTCCCGCCATCGCTCCGGCGATCCGCGCGCCGGACTTCTCGGGGGCGAGCCGCCGCAGCCCGCCTGCCGTGGGCAGCTCGATGTTGATCGAGACGCGATCCGCATGCAGGCCGGCCTCGCGGACGAGCTCCGCATCGGCGTCGGGAATGGCCTTGAGATGGATATAGCCCCGGAAGCTATGTTCCTCGCGCAGGCTGCGCGCGACGGCGATGATCTGCTCCATCGTATAATCGGGCGACCGGATGATGCCCGAAGAGAGGAAGAGGCCTTCGATATAGTTGCGCCGATAGAAGGAGAGCGTCAGGCTCACCACCTCTTCCACCGTGAATCGGGCACGGCGGACGTTCGAGCTCCTGCGGTTGATGCAATAATGGCAATCGAGGATGCAGCTGTTGGTCAGCAGGACCTTGAGCAGCGAAATGCAGCGGCCATCCGGCGCATAAGCGTGACAGATGCCCATTCCCTCCGTCGATCCGATGCCCCGCTTCGCACCGGCGCTGTCGCGCCGCCGCGTCCCCGAGGAGGCGCAGGACGCGTCATATTTCGCAGCATCGGCGAGGACGGCGAGCTTCTGGCGGAGATCGAGCTGAGCCACCCGTTCTCTATATGTTCCGAAGCGCGTCCTGTCCATTGATCTGGATCAGGCGCGGCGCGGCTCCGGCGCGGTGGCCGGCCTAGGCGAGGCTTTTCGACGCCTGCTCGAACACATCCTTCGAGAGGCCGGCCGTCGCGAGGATCCGCTCGAGCTCGGCCTTCATGAGGCCGGCCCGCGCGACATCGAAGCGCCGCCAGCGGCCGAGCGGCGGCACGAGCTTCGCCGCGGTCTGCGGATTGAGGCGATCCACCGCGATCACCATGTCGGCGAGGAAGCGATAGCCCCGGCCCGACGCGTCGTGGAACGCCCGCTGGTTGGCCGTGAAGGCGCCGACCAGAGCGCGCAGGCGATTCGGATTGGCGAGGGTGAAATCGGGGTGACCGGCCAGGGCCTCGACGACCTCGGCCGTATCGTCGCGCGTCGAGAGCGCCTGGGTGGTGAACCATTTGTCCAGCACCAGCGCGTCGTCATGATAGCGGGCGTGGAAATCCGCCAGCGCCTGCTCGCGCTCGGGGGCGGTGCCGTTGGCGAGCACGCCGAGCGCTCCCTGGCGGTCGGTCATGTTGTCGGCGCGGCGATATTGCGCGAAGGCGAGCGCGGGCGCATCGGCCGCGCCGGCTGCGGCAATATAGCCGAGCGCAACGGTCCGCAGCCGGCGCGCGCCCTTTGCGGCCGGCGAATATTCGAAGCGATCCGCCTTGCTTGCGGCATAGGCGGCGCGCCATTCGTCGATCAGCGCGCGGCCGAGCGCGATGCGCAGCGCGTCGCGTTCGCGGCGGATCGCCTCGGGATCGACCACCAGCATCTGATCGCCGATGAACGCCTCGGTCGGGAGCAGCACCGCCTCGGCGATGAAGGCGCGATCGAGCGCGTTGTTGCCGAGCGTGCGGGCCACGGCCTCGATCACCGGATCGTGATCCGCCTCGCCGGTGGAGACGGCGCAGACGAGCGTATCGAGCATGAGCTGCTGCATCGCCTCGTAACGGGCGAACGGATCGTCGTCATGCCCGGAAAGGAAGGCGAGATCGGCGGCGGACCGATCGGTCTCGACGATGATGGGTGCGGAGAAGCCCCGGTTGATCGAGAGCACCGGACGCTCGTCGACGCCGTCGAACAGCACCTCCTGATGCGCCTCCTCGAGCAGCACCAGCCGCTCGCCGCCGAAGCTCTCTCCGGAAAGCTCGCCGAACAGGGAGACCTTGAGGGGGATCGGCATCGGCTGCTTGGCCGGCTGTCCGGGCGTCGGCGGCACGTCCTGGGCGAGCTTCAGCCGCGCCCTTCCGCCGGGCGCTTCCCAGTCGAGCGCGGCGCGCACGCGCGGGGTACCGGCCTGGCTGTACCACAGGCGGAACCGGGAGAGGTCCTTGCCCGACGCATCCTCCATCGCCGCGACGAAATCCTCGCAGGTGGCGGCGGTGCCGTCGTTGCGGGTGAAATAAAGGTCGCAGCCTGCCCGGAAATCCCGCGGACCGAGGATCGTCGCGAGCATGCGGATCACCTCCGCGCCCTTGTTGTAGACCGTCGCGGTATAGAAGTTGCTGATCTCCATATAGGCTTCGGGGCGGATCGGATGGGCGAGCGGGCCCGCATCCTCCGGGAACTGGGCCGCACGCAGCGCGCGGACATCCTCGATCCGCTTCACCGCGGCCGATCCCTGATCCGCCGAGAAGCTCTGGTCGCGGAAAACGGTGAAGCCTTCCTTGAGCGACAGCTGGAACCAATCGCGGCAGGTGACGCGATTGCCGGACCAGTTGTGGAAATATTCGTGCGCGACGACGGCTGCCACCGCGTCAAAGTCGGCATCCGTCGCTGTCTCGGGATCGGCGAGGATGTAGCGCGAGTTGAAGATATTGAGCCCCTTATTCTCCATCGCGCCGAAATTGAAATCGGAGACGGCGACGATGTTGAACACGTCCAGATCATATTCGCGGCCATAGACCCGCTCGTCCCACGCCATCGCAGCCTTGAGCGCGGCCATCGCATGGCCGGTCCTGGGCAGATCGGCCTCGCGCACCCAGATGCCGAGATCGACGGTGCGGCCCGACATGGTGACGAAGCGATCGCGGTTGGCCGCGAGATCGCCCGCCACCAGCGCGAACAGATAGCAGGGCTTGGGAAAGGGATCGCGCCATTCGGCCCAGTGCCGCCCGCCGTCGAGATCGCCCGCGCCGACGGGATCGCCATTGGCAAGCAGCACCGGGAAGCGCCTCTTGTCCGCTTCCATGCGCACCACATAGCGGCTGAGCACATCGGGCCGATCCGGAAAATAGGTGATCCGCCGGAAGCCCTCCGCCTCGCACTGGGTGCACAGCAGCCCGCCCGAGGCATAGAGGCCCATGAGCTGCGTGTTGGTCTCGGGAACGATCTCCACCTCGGTTTCGAGCCGATGGGCATCGCCGGGCAGATCGATCAGCAGTGCCGCGCCCTCGATCCGCCACGCGTCCGCAGGCAGCGGCGCGCCATCGAGGACCAGCGCAAGCGGCTCCTGGCCGGCGCCTTCGAGGCGCAGCGGGCGGCGATGGGCGCCGTTGCGCTCCAGCGTCAGCACCGCCCTCACCCGCGTCGCAGCCGGATCGAGCGCGAAATCGAGCGCGATCTCCGGCACCAGCCAGTCCGGCGGCCGATAGTCCTCGCGGCGTATGAGGTGCGGCATCTCGGCGGCGGCGGACTGGATATCGAGCATGGTCCCGATGTACGCGCCGGTCCGGGGCGATTCAATGGCGCCGCCCGATGGGGAACGCATGATGCATATGCACATCTTCGGACCCGGCTATACCGCCTCGCGCATCGCCGCGGCGCTGCGGCGACGCGGCTGGCGCGTCACGGCCACGCGGCGGACGGCGGCGGCGGGCGACAGCGGGATCGCCGATGACGATGCCGTCGCGGCCGCCCTCGCCTCAGCCACGCATATTCTCTCCTCGGTGCCGCCGGGACGCGACGGATCCGATCCGGTGCTCAGCCGTCACGGCAAAGCGATCGCGCGCGCACCGGCGCGCTGGTGCGGCTATCTCTCCTCGACGGGCGTCTACGGCGATACGGGCGGCGCGTGGGTGGACGAAAGCGCCGCTCTCGGCGGAGGCCGCCGGTCGGCGCGAATGGAAGCCGACCGCGCCTGGGCGGCCCTGCGCGGCGATGCGCGCGTCTTCCGGCTGCCGGGCATCTACGGGCCCGGCCGCTCGGCGCTCGATCGTGTGCGGGCCGGCACCGCGCATCGTATCGACCTGCCGGAGCAGGTGTTCAGCCGCATCCATGTCGACGATATCGTCTCCGGCGTACTCGCCGCGATCGACGGCGGCCCGCCGGGCGCCTATAATCTCGCCGACGATCGGCCCGCGAGCCAGAATGCGGTGATCGAGACGGCCTGCGCCCTGATCGGCGTTCCGCCGCCGCCGCTCGTGCCGCTCGATAGCGCCGAACTCTCCCCTGCCGCGCGCGGCTTCTATGCGGAAAATCGCCGTGTCGCCAACGGCCGCGCGCGGCGGCTGCTCGGCTGGGCGCCGGCCTATCCCGATTATCGCGCCGGGCTGCGCGCCCTCAACGCGATGACGAGCCCGAACAGCGTCAGCGCGCCTCCGGCCGCCGCCTCCCACGTCCAGCGATAGCCTTCGAAGATCGTCGAGAGGCCCATGGCGATCAGCGGGATCAGCACGCTCGAATAGGCGGCACGGGCCGGGCCGATCGCACGGATCACCCCGAAATAGAGCGGGAAGGTGAGCACCGAGCCGAGCAGGCCCAGATAGGCGATCCCGAACAGATAGCCCGGCCGCGTCTCGAACTGCGGCGGGCCGACGCTCGCCCACGCCCACAGCGCATCGAGCAGCGCGCCCCACAGCATCGCCCAGGCGAGCATCGTCGTCATCGGCAGCGCCCTTGCGCGATCCGTCGCCTGGATCACGTTGGCGATCGAGGCGAAGAACACGCCCGCGAGGGTGAAGCCGATGCCCGCAAGCACCGCGGCCGCGCCGTGCGGAGAGGCCTGCATCTCGTGCAGGAAGAGCATGGCCAGCCCGCCGATCGCAACGCCGGATCCTGCGAGGAAGCGGCGGGAGATACCCTGCCGCAGAAAGATCCAGCCGAGCAGCGCGTTGGGCACGATCAGCAGCGCGAAGACCACCGCCACGAGGCCGGACGTGACATAATGTTCGGCGCGGTAGACGAAGTTGAAGTTGAGCGCGAACTGGGTGATCCCGACCGTCGCCGCGAGCAGCTGGTCCCGCCCCCTGAGCAGGATCGGATCGCGGCGCAGCGCCATCACCGCGAACATCGCCACCGCGGCGAGCGCGAACCGGTAGGTGACCGACCAGGACGGGGGCACCGTGCCGATCTGATCCCGGATCACGAGCCAGGTCGAGCTCCACACCAGCGTGACGACGGTGAAGGGGATGAGGACGCGGGCCTGTGCCCTCGCGCCGAGCGGCGCCTCGCCGGTGAGCGTTCCGCTCATAGCGCGGCGATCGCGCCGGCGAGCGCCGCGATCTCCTTCTCGGGCTGGTTCCACGAAACGACGAGCCGCGCCTCCCCCGGCGCCCAATCATAGAAGTCGAAGCCCTGCGCGCGCAGCGCCGCCGCCTCATCCCGCGTCAGCCGCAGGAAAAGCTCGTTCGCCTCGACGGCGTGCACCAGGCGATCACCGGCCGCCGCGGCAAGCCGCGCTGCGCCGCGATTGGCGGCGCGCGCATTGGCGATCCACAGATCGTCCGCCAGCATGGCATGGAGCTGCGCGGCGAGATAGCGGCCCTTGGACAGAAGGTGGCCGGCACGCTTGCGCCGGTAACGGGTCGCGGCGGCAAGCGCCGGACGGAAGAAGACGAGCGCCTCCGCGGACATGCCGCCATTCTTGACGAAGCCGAAACTGAGCACATCGACGCCCGCCCGCCAGGTGACGTCGCCCGGATGGCAGCCGAGATGCGCGATCGCGTTGGCGAAGCGCGCGCCGTCCATGTGAAAGCCGAGGCCGCGCGCCCGCGCCAGGGCACCGAGCGCCGCCACCTCGTCCGGCGTGTAGACCAGCCCATATTCGGTGGCATTGGTGATCGAGAGCGCGGCCGGCTGGGCCTGGTGCACGTCGTCGCGAATGCCGTCGAGCACCGCCGTCACCGCGGCGGGAACGAGCTTGGCGCCCATACCTTCGGCAAGCAGCAGCTTGGCGCCGTGGGTGAAGAATTCGGGCGCGCCGCACTCGTCGACCTGGATGTGCGCCTCGCGATGCGCCACTACCGCGCCGTGCGGGGGGCAGAGCGCAGCAAGCGCAAGCGCGTTGGCGGCGGTGCCGGTCGCGACCCAGAGCACCGCCACCTCAGTGCCGAACAGCCGGGAAAAGGCCTCGTCGAGCCCACGGCTCAGCGCGTCGCCGTCATAAGCGGCATCGACGGCATTGGCGGCAGCGATCGCCGCCATCACCTCGGGGCAGACCGGAGCGGCGTTGTCGGAAAAGAAGCGCATGCCAGCGCCTTGGGCCGGAGCCCCGGCGGCGTCAACTCTGCGCGGGCGGCTTGGCCCCGGGCGCCGCCGTCGGATCGATGCCGAGGATATCGAGCACCGCATTGGCCCCGCCGGAATGGCGCACTGCCACGCGCCGCAGGAAGGCAGCGGTGCGCCCCGCCGCCTCGGTGAGCTTCAGACTGCAATCCTCCATGCGGCAATCGATGAATTCGGGAAGCGCGCCGCCGGAATATTCGAAGCATGACTTGTAGAAGCTGCAGGCGGTGAAGCTCGCTCCATCGAGCGCGATTCTCTCGCCTTCGCCGAACGCCTGCTTCTGATACCGCATCCGCCCTACCCCATCCTGTCCCACCGGACGTGATGATGCTGAAACCGGGCGCGATTTCAATATCGGCGGTACGGCGCGCGGTAGGACGGATCCTCGGGGCGCCGGACAGCAAGAATCCCCGGAAGCTAGGGTCGGGACCCATAAACAGGATTCCCTTGGCGTCGGGAATGTGATTCAGCCTCCTGATTGATCGGGAGCGTGCGTTGTCGGGCGAGTTTTGGTTGAGCGACGGGCAGTGGGCGCGGCTACGGC
>Ga0180222_1001693_pt1 | contig 21214 bp, 19 predicted proteins | sample eDN5th37CKraftOP_FD_151336 | JGI IMG/M metagenome (GOLD analysis project Ga0180222, IMG submission 151336) | Enriched Organic Plus compost microbial communities from Emeryville, California, USA - eDNA 5th pass 37_C Kraft OP (version 2) (version 2) ... | reverse complement strand
AGGCCTGCTGTCCTACAGCCTGGTGCGCCTCTTGGAGCGGCTTCTACTGTCGTGGCGCAACGGATTCGACGGGGTCTCATGAGCGCGGTGGTTCAGGTGCGCGGCCTGCGCCGGTCATTCGGGGCCCAGCAGGTGCTCGACGATCTCGAATTGCAGATCGACGACGGCGAATTCGTCGCCATGCTGGGCCGGTCGGGCTCCGGGAAGAGCACGCTGCTGCGCATCCTCGCGGGCCTCGACGACGACGTCACAGGATCCGTGGTGGTGCCGCGCTCGCGTGCCGTGGTGTTCCAGAACCCGCGCCTGCTGCCGTGGCGTCGCGCGCTGGCCAATGTGACGTTCGCGCTGCGCGACGGCGGTCCCGACGAGCCGAGCCGCACCGCGCGGGCCCGCGCCGCGCTCGACGAGGTCGGGCTCTCCGACAAGGCCAGGAGCTGGCCGCTGTCGCTGTCCGGCGGTGAGGCGCAACGCGTTTCCCTGGCGCGGGCACTGGTGCGGGAACCGGATCTGTTGTTGCTCGACGAACCGTTCGGGGCGCTCGACGCCTTGACCCGGCTCAAGATGTACCGCCTGCTTCACGAGTTGTGGGCGCGACGGCACATGGCCGTCCTGCACGTCACCCACGACGTCGACGAGGCGATCCTGCTCGCCGACCGGGTCGTGGTGCTCTCGGGTGGCCAGGTCTCGCTCGACCGGCGCGTCGACCTGCCGTTCCCCCGCAGCCGCGGCGACGACGGCTTCGACGATCTGCGCCGCGTGCTGCTCGCCGAACTCGGTGTGCGTGAAGAGGTGGGACATGACCGGTAGACCGGACACCCTCACCACCGATGTGCTCGTGATCGGCGGCGGCCCGGCCGCGACGTGGGCGGCCATCTCGGCTACCGAGGCCGGCGCCCGGGTCATCCTGGTGGACAAGGGATATTGCGGTACCAGCGGCGCCACTGCGGCGGGCGGCAACAACCTGTGGCTCATCCCGCCCGGGCCGCGCCGCGAGGAATCGGTGCGCGACCGCGAGAAGGCCGCGGGCCGGATCACCGACGCCGACTGGATGTTCCGGGTTCTCGCCACCGCGTGGGACCGCGTCGACCAACTGGCCGCGTGGGGCTACCCCTTTCCGGCCGGCTCCGACGGCAGGCCCATGCGCAGCAGCCTGCAGGGCCCTGAGTACATGCGCCGGATGCGCCGCAAGGTGCACCGCAGCGGGGTCCGCATCCTCGACCATCATCCCGCGCTCGAGTTGACGGTGGACGACGACGGCGTCGTCGACGGCGCGACCGGTATCGCGCGCCAGGAGGGCGGACGGCCCTGGCGGGTCACCGCGGGCGCGGTCGTGCTCGCCACGGGCGGAACCGCGTTCCTGTCCGGCACATTCGGCACCAACGTCGACACCGGCGACGGCCTGCTCATGGCCGCCGAACACGGCGCTGCGCTGTCGGGCATGGAGTTCAGCACGGCGTATGCGCTGGCCCCCGAATGGGGCACCCACACGAAAGGCCGGATGCTGCAGTGGGGCAGCTTCTTCGACGAGCACGGACAGCCGCTGCCCACGCAGCTCGGCCTGGGTGGACGCCAGGACGCGCAAGCCCAACTCGCGCACGGCAGGCGGGTGTTCGCGCGCATCGACCGGGCGCCCGCGCACATCCACCAGACCATGCGTGACGCGCAGCCCAACTATTTCCTGCCCCTCGACAAGGCCGGCATCGACCCGTTCACCACGGCGTACCCGGTCCGCATGGTCCACGAGGGTTCGGTGCGCGGCACGGGCGGTCTGCGCCTCACCGGACCCGACTGCGCGACAACGGTTCCCGGCCTGTACGCGGCCGGTGACGCCGCGACCCGCGAGCTCATCACCGGGTCGCGTTCGGGCGGGGGCAGCCACAACGGCTCGTGGGCGATCGCGTCGGGCACCTTCGCGGGGCGCGGCGCGGCCGAGTTCAGCCGCAGACGCACCACACGGGCCGCACGGGCCGGGGCCGAAAGCCCACTCAACGTGCGCACCCGCAATGGGGCACCGACGGTCGACGAGGTGGTGCGCGCCGCTCAGCAACACGTGCTGCCGCCGCTGCGCAGTTACCTGAAAACCGCGGAGCGCCTCGCCGAGTCGGCCGCGGCACTCGAAACGGTGTGGCGTGACATCGCCGACGGTCTGGCCCCGGTCGCCCCACGCGACACCTACAAAGTGCGTCAGGCCGTCGCGCTCGTGGCGGCGGCACGCTGGGTGACCGCGGCATCGCTGGCGCGCGCCGAGACCCGCGGCCTGCATCGGCGTGAGGACATCCCGGACACCGACGCCCGGTTCGATCACCGCATCCTGGTCGGCGGGCTCGACGAGGTGTGGACCGCACCGGATCCCGTTGCGCCCCGGCTGGTGTCGGAGGCAGTCGCATGATCGAGATCGTCAGCCGCTCGGCGTGTATCGCGTGCGACGTGTGCGTCAAGGTGTGCCCCACCGACGTGTTCGACCGCGGCGACGACGGCATCCCGGTGATCGCGCGGCAGTCCGACTGCCAGACGTGCTTCATGTGTGAGGCCTACTGCCCCACCGACGCGCTCTACGTCGCACCCGTCTCCGAGCCGGTCGGCCCGGACAGCCCGCACGCCGACGAGACCGCGGTGCGCAGTGCCGGGCTGTTCGGGCAGTACCGCGCGCTCATCGGCTGGGGGCAGGGCCGCACACCGGGGGCACGCTTGGACAAGAACGCGGTGCTCACGTCGGTGCCCCCGCTGTCCGAGTCGCGGTTACCCGCTCCCGCCGAGCTTGCCGACGATCCGTGGAGTCACGCGTAGGCGTCAGAGCTTCTGCAGCGGCGCGTGGTTGTGCATGAGCTTGACGCGGCCGGCGCTGCCGAAGTCGATGAGCGACATCGCGGATTCGCCGGTGCCCGCGACCTCCTCGACGCGGCCGAGACCGTACTTGTCGTGGGTCACGCGGTCACCAGGCTGTAGCACCATCAACGGCTTGTTGCGGCCACCGCCGGGGCGGTTCGGCGAGGGCCGCGGTGAACCGAAGCCGATACCGCCGCCGCCGGAGGAGGACATGCGGCCCGGTGCGGCGTACGCCGGCGTGGGCGCCTCGATGCGGCGCCAGTCGATGAGTTCCTGCGGGATCTCGCGCAGGAAGCGCGATTCCGGGTTGAGCATGGGCTGCCCCCACGACGAGCGCACCTTGGCCCGGCTGAGGTAGAGCCGCTGGCGGGCGCGCGTGATGCCGACGTAGGCCAGGCGGCGTTCCTCGGACAGTTCGTTAGGGTCACCGAGTGCCCGCATGTGCGGGAACATGCCGTCCTCCCAACCGGTGACGAACACCGCGGGGAACTCCAGGCCCTTGGCGGTGTGCAGCGTCATCATCGTCACCACACCGGAGCCCTCTTCGGGGATGTCGTCGGCGTCGGCGACCAGCGACACCCGCTCGAGGAACTGCGCCAGCACGCCCGTGTCGGGGATGTCCTCGTCGACGGGCTCGTCGCTCTCCTCGGCCAGGGCCTGTGCGTTGGCCAGGTCGATGCTGAACTCGTGTGCGACGCTGACCAATTCGTTGAGGTTGTCGAGACGGGCCAGATCCTGCGGATCGCTCGACGCCTCGAGCTCACGGCGGTAGCCGGTGCGTTCCAGCACGGCCTCCACGAGGTCGCCGAGTTCTTCGTCGAGCTTGCCCCGCAGGTCGTCGAGCATCTGTACGAAGCTCGCGATGCACTTCTCCGAGCGTGTGTTGAGCATCGGCACGCGGCCCTCGGCGGCGGCCTGCAGCGCCTCGTTGAAGCTCACGCCGGTGTTCTCGGCGTACACCGCGACGCACGCCTCGGCACGGTCGCCGATGCCGCGGCGCGGCGTGTTGAGGATGCGCCGCATGCTCACCGAGTCGCCGGGATTGTCGAGCACGCGCAGGTAGGCGACGATGTCGCGGATCTCGCGGCGCTCGTAGAACCGCACGCCGCCGACGACCTTGTACGGGATGCCCGCGCGGATGAACACCTCTTCCAGCGCACGCGAGGAGTTGTTGGTGCGGTAGAACACCGCGATGTCGTTGTAGTTGTAGCCGTGCCGGTCGGTGAGCGCGTCGATCTCGTCGGCGACGAACCGGGCCTCGTCGTGCTCGTTGTCGGCGACGTAGCCGACGATCAGCTCACCCTGGCCTGCGTCGGTCCACAGGCGCTTCTCGCGACGCCCGGTGTTGCGGGCGATCACCGCGTTCGCGGCGTTGAGGATCGTCTGCGTCGACCGGTAGTTCTGTTCCAGCAGGATCGTCGTCGCGTCGGGGAAGTCGCGCTCGAAGTCCTCGATGTTGCGGATCGTCGCGCCGCGGAACGCGTAGATCGACTGGTCGGCGTCACCCACCACGCACAGCTCCGACGGCGGCACGCCGTCGTGGTCCTCGAGGTGGTGCCCGACGAGCTCACGCACCAGCACGTACTGCGCATGGTTGGTGTCCTGGTACTCGTCGACCAGGATGTGCCGGAACCGGCGCCGGTAGTACTGCGCGATCTGCGGGAACGCCTGCAGCACCGCGACCGTCTCCCCGATGAGGTCGTCGAAGTCCAGCGCATTGGCCGCGCGCAGCCGGCGCTGGTATTCGCCGTACACCTGCGCGATGACGGTGGCCATCTCGTCGGAGGCCTCGGACGCCTCGGCGGCGGCCTGTTCGGGGCCGATCAGCTCGTTCTTGAGGTTGGAGATCCCGTTGGCCAGCAGCCGCGGCGAGTACCGCTTGGTGTCCAGGCCCAGATCCTTGCCGATCATCATCAGCAGGCGCCGGGAATCGTCGGAGTCGTAGATCGAGAAGTTCGAGTTCAGCCCGGGCAGCAGCGACGCCTGGTTGCGCAGGATCCGCACGCACGTCGAGTGGAACGTCGACACCCACATGGCCTTGGCCCGCGGCCCCACCAGTTGCACCACGCGCTCGCGCATCTCGGCGGCGGCCTTGTTGGTGAACGTGATGGCCAGTACCTGCCCCACCCCGACCTCGCGCTCAGCGAGCAGGTACGCGATGCGCCGGGTCAGCACGGCAGTCTTTCCCGAACCCGCGCCCGCGACGATCAGCAGGGGCGAACCCTCGTGGAGCACCGCCTGACGCTGCTGCGGGTTCAGGCCGTCCAGGAGCTGGTCGGTTTCGGCGGCGAAGGGGGTGGCAGAGGGGGAAGTCATCTCGGCTCAAACCTACCGCGCGTCGCCGACATCCTTTGCGATGGGACGACATGTGGTGGCACACTCGATACGTGCTCATTGAGCAGAGGCGATTTTTCTACGGGTACCGGCCTGCGGTGCCCGTGGTCTAGCTGCCTTCCCCTTCCCAGCCCCGCGGTCCGCATCCGGATCCGGGGCTCGTCTCTTGTGTGAGGCCCGATCACCGGATGGGACCCCCACACGATGAGGAGCCTCACATGCCTGAGACCATCGATGCCGTGCCTGAGATCGATGACCTGCGTCGTGAGATCGACGAACTCGACGCCACCATCATCGCCGCCATCCAGCGGCGCACCGAAGTGTCGAAGACCATCGGTAAAGCACGCATGGCATCGGGCGGTACCCGCCTGGTCCACAGCCGTGAGATGAAGGTCATCGAGCGCTACATCGACGCGCTCGGCCCGGAGGGCAAGGACCTCGCGATGCTGTTGCTGCGCCTCGGCCGCGGCCGCCTCGGGTACTAGCGCTCGGCCTCGTGCGCCGAGTGTGCGCTTTCATACGCCCGCGGCGGCGCGTCGGGGATGAAACCGCACGGTCGGCGGGAAGTCAGCGGGAAGTCAGCGTGGCTTGCCCGGCGGCAGCTTCTTGAGCGAGTCGACCAGCCACGGCGTCAGCCATTCCACGGCCTCGGCAGTGGGATGCACACCGTCGCTGCGCATCCGGATACCGTCCACGCGCGCGGTGTAGGCGCCGTTGGGGTTGAGCTTGGCGTTGAAGTCGAGCACCGACACGTTGGGCCGCTTGGCGGCGACGTCGCGCAGGATCGTGTTCCACGCCCGCACGCGTGACGGCTGGTCCTCGGGGTACAGGCTGCCGTCCGCGCGTTCGCCGCGGCGCGTGTAGGGCGCGGTCGTGACGACGACGCGTGCGCCGGTCGAACCGAGGATGTCCAGAGCCCGCTGTAGTTCGGCGGTGAGGTAGTCGTCGTAGGCGTCCTCACCGATGTGGGTCCAGTGGCCCTCGTGCTTGCGGTCGACGATCTCCCAGCGACCGATCATCAGCAGCACCGTGTCGGGGCGGTCGTGCCGGATGCGCTGGGTCCAGCGGGCGGGCCACGTGTCGCACTCGGGTTTCTGGTTGAGGGTCTCCCCTGCCGACCGGTACGGCCCGCCGCGCGCGATACCGCAGCCGATGGTCGTGTAGTTGCTGAACGCCAGGCCCGGCGTGGCGGGCAGATAACGCATCAACGTCCACGCGACCGAATCACCGAACACCGCGACGCTGTGGGTTCCCGGTGCCCGGCGTGCGGGCGCAGGTCCCAGAACAGGCCGTTCGGCACCCACGTCCGGCTGCACCGCGGCAGCCGACATGACGTCGGGCCCCAGCGGCGTGGGCTGCGGGGGCGTGACGGGCACGACGGTCAGGGTGACGACGGCAGCGGTCGCCGCCGTGGCCGCGGCCAGCGGCAGCATCGGCACATGCTGTGGCCGCCAGCGCCGCACGGGTTGTTCGACGAACCGCCACGACACCCACGCGAGCGCGATCGTCACCCCGAAGCGCAGCGCGACCAGCGACCATCCCGTCAGCCCCGTGCGTTCGCCGTTGAGGATCAAGAACAGCGGCCAGTGCCACAGGTACACGCCGTACGAGATCGCACCGAGCGCGACGAGTGGCCGCCACCCCAGCGCCCTGGCCACCCAGCCGTACTGGTCGAGGGCGACGGGCACGATCACCAGCACCGCTGCGGCCGCGACGATGATCAGCAGGCCGTGCCGGAAGTCCTCGGCGTCGCCTGTGGCCAAGTGCGCGGCGGCGCCCAGCACGGCGAGTCCGAACACCGGGAGCACCCACGCGATCCAGCGCCGCCACCGCGCGCGGATCAGGGTCCCCGACACCGTGAGTGCCGACCAGTCGCGCACCAGCAGCGCCGCGGCCGCGGCGCCGAGCAGCAGACCCTGCGCGCGGAAGTCGGTGCCGAAGTAGACGCGGTTCAGGGTGTCGGTGTTGACGGCCAGGATCGCGCAGGCCGCCGAGGCGGCCGCACCGGCCGTCGCGATCATGACCACCGCGATGCGCACGGCGCGGGCCCCGCGCCGGCGCAACAGGAGCACGGCGAACAGCACCAGGAGCGGCCAGACGAGGTAGTACTGCTCTTCGACCCCGAGTGACCAGGTGTGCTGCAGGGGCGACGGCGGCGCGCCCTGTGAGAAGTAGTCGGCCTGCTGGGCGACGAAAGCCCAGTTGGCCACCCAGAAGAACGCCGCGACGGCGTCGTCACGCAGCGAGGTCACCGCATCGGGCGGGAACAGGTCGCGCGCGGCGACGACCGCGAGGGTCATGACGAGCAGCGCGGGAAGCAGGCGCCGGGCACGACGGATCCAGAAGCCCTTGAGGTCGACGCGGTCGGTGCGGGCGAACTCGTCGAGCAGCAACGACGTGATCAGGAATCCGCTGAGCACGAAGAAGATGTCGACGCCGATGAATCCCCCCGCCACGCCGGGCACACCGGCGTGGCCGGCCAAGACCAACAGGACCGCGATGGCCCGGATGCCGTCGAGTGCGGGGATCTCGCCGCGCGCAGGGAGGGTCCGACGGCGACCGGCAGCACGGACTGGCGCCGCAGTCACGTCATGACCTCCTGTCTGGCGTATGAGCCCAGAAGTTTAGGGGTCGGTGACGGTCGAATCCGGAAGGCGCGCCACGGGTCGGCGGTTCGCGGTTTAGGATCTGCGCAACACCCCATCGCGAAGTCCGGCCATGACTCTTTCGCCCACTGTCAAGCAGGTCGCGGCGGTCCTGACCGTCGTCGTGCCGCTGTTCGTCCCCGAAGTGGTGCTGAGCTTCACGCCGTTTCACGCCGACGCCGCGATGGTCATGGCAGGCATGCTGCCGACGGTGCTGGCCTGGGTGTTCGCTCCGCGTTACGCCGCAGGCGCGGCAGTGCTTGCGGCGCTGGCGAATACGCTCGCGGTGCTCGCGTTCGGCAACCTCGCGCTCACGGCCCTGCTGGCCGGCGCGCTCGCATTGCTGGTGGGGCTGAGTGCACGGCGCGGTCTGCACATCGTCGGGATGTTCATCGCGGTGCAACCGCTGATCACGCTCGTCGCGGGCTTCCCGACGGTCGAACTCAGCGGTCAGACGCCCGGCACCGGTGGCCAGGCGGTGCTGTGTGGGGTGTTCGCGCTGGGCGGCGGCCTGTGGGCGCTGGCGGTGGGCGCGTTGATGCTGCGCGACGAGGTGGTCGGCCCGCCCGATCCGGTGCCGGTGCCGATCGTCGGGTTCTACACCGCGGCACTGCTGTTGATGCTCGTGCCGGGCACCGTGGTGGCGGCGTCGTGGTTCCTGCACACCACCGCGGGGTGGCTGCTCGCGACGATCGTTCTGGTGACCCGCCCTACCTATGACGAGTCACGCCGCATGATCGTCGAGCGGTCGCTGGGCACGGTTGTCGGTGGTCTCGCCGCGGCCGGTGTCGCGCTGGTGGTGCAGAACGGCCTGGCACTGGTGCTTCTGGGCACCGCGGCCATGGTCGTGGCCGCGGTGCTGCAGCTCATGCATGCCCGCTACGCGTACTTCGCCGGGTTCCTCACCGCGGCCGTCGTGCTGGTCAACGCCGAACGCGCCGACGTGCTGACCACGGGCGCCGAGCGGATCCTGTGGACCGTTCTCGGTGCGCTGGCCGTGGCCGCTGTGGTGACCACGGCCGAAGCACTGCTGGGCCGCCACTCCGACAGGGCGGCGGAGGCCGCCCCGAGCCGCGCTACTTCGTGAGCGCGATGTACTTGGTGTCGAGGTACTCCTCGATGCCCTCGATACCGCCTTCGCGCCCGAACCCGGATTCCTTGATGCCGCCGAAAGGTGCTGCCGGATCGGAGATCACACCACGGTTGATCCCGACCATGCCGGACTGGATCGTCTCGGCCACGCGCAGCGCACGGTCGAGCGACTGCGTGTAGATGTAGGCGGCCAGGCCGTATTCGGTGTCGTTGGCCGCGGCGATGCCTTCTTCCTCGGTGTCGAATCCGGTGATCGGCGCGACGGGCCCGAACACCTCCTCTTTGAGGATGCGCGCGTCGGCGGGCACGTCGGCCAAAACGGTCGCGGGGTAGAAGTTGCCCGGGCCGCCCGGTGCGACGCCGCCGACCGCGACCGTCGCGCCGCGTGACACCGCGTCGGAGACGAGCTCGGTGACCGTGGCGACCTGCTTGGAGTTGATCAGCGGTCCCAGCGTCGACGACGGGTCGAGGCCCTTGCCGAGGGTGAACTCGCTCATGCGCTTGACGAGCTTCTCGGTGAACTCCTCGCGCACCGAGTTTGCGACGTGGAACCGGTTGGCCGCGGTGCACGCCTCGCCGCCGTTGCGCATCTTGGCCAGGATCGCGCCGTCGACGGCCGCGTCGACGTCGGCGTCGTCGAACACGATGAACGGCGCGTTGCCACCCAGTTCCATCGAGGTCCGCAGCAGTTTGTCCGCGGACTGCTTGACCAGCGCCTTGCCCACACCGGTCGAGCCGGTGAACGTGAGCTTGCGCAGCCGGCCGTCATCGATGAGCGCGCCCGTGACCCCGCGCGGGTTGCTGGTGGGCAGCACCGACAGGACGCCCTTGGGCAGCCCGGCCTCGTCCATGAGCTTGGCCAGCAGCAGCATGGTCAGCGGGGTTTCCTGTGCGGGCTTGACGATCATGGTGCAGCCGGCCGCGAACGCCGGGCCCATCTTGCGGGTGCCCATGGCCAGCGGGAAGTTCCACGGCGTGATCGCGTAGCACGGGCCGACGGCCTGCTTGGTCACCAGGATCCGTCCGGTGCCCGCGGGCGCGTGCGTATAGCGGCCGTCGATGCGCACGGCCTCCTCGGAGAACCAGCGGAAGAACTCGGCGCCGTAGGCCACCTCGCCCTTGCTCTCGGGCAGCACCTTGCCCATCTCGAGCGTCATCAGCGCGGCGATGTCGTCGGCACGCTCGGTGATCTTCTCGAAGACCGACCGCAGGATCTCGCCCCGCGTGCGCGCAGGCGTCGCGCCCCACTCGTCCTGCACGGCGCATGCCGCGTCGAGTGCGGCGATCGCATCCTCGGCGGTGGCATCGGCGACCGCGGTGATCACCTGATCGTCGCTCGGATCGAGCACGTTGAACGTCGACGCGGCCTTCCGCTCCTCACCACCGATCCACAGTCCGGTGGGGACGGATGAAATCAGGTCTTCGATGCGCATACATCCATCATGTACACCCTCGACACGTTCACCGCACTAAGGTCGACACAATGAGCGCTGACATCACCGAAACTCCCGCATGGCAGGCTTTGTCGGACCACCACGCCGAGATCGGCGACCGGCATCTGACAGAACTGTTTGCTGACGATCCCGCGCGGGGAACCGAGTTGGCGTTGACCGTCGGGGATCTCTACATCGACTACAGCAAGCACCGCGTCACGCGGCGCACCCTGGACCTGCTCGTCGACCTGGCGCGCGCGGCCGGGTTGGAGGAGCGCCGGGATGCGATGTTCGCCGGCGAGCACATCAACACCTCCGAGGACCGCGCGGTGCTGCACACCGCGCTGCGCCTCCCGCGGGACGCCAAGCTGGTGGTGGACGGTCAGGACGTGGTCGCCGATGTGCACGACGTGCTGGACCGCATGGGCGATTTCACCGACCGGTTGCGCAGCGGAGAGTGGACCGGCGCCACCGGCGAACGCATCACCACGGTGGTCAACATCGGCATCGGCGGCTCGGATCTGGGTCCGGTGATGGTGTACGACGCGCTGCGCCATTACGCCGACGCCGGCATCTCGGCGCGCTTCGTGTCCAACGTCGACCCCGCCGATCTGGTCGCCAAACTCGACGGCCTGGAGCCGGCGAAGACGTTGTTCATCGTCGCCTCCAAGACGTTCTCGACGCTGGAGACGCTGACCAATGCGACCGCGGCGCGGCGCTGGCTCACCGACGCCCTGGGTGACGCCGCGGTGGCCAAGCATTTCGTCGCGGTGTCCACCAACAAGAAGCTGGTCGACGAGTTCGGCATCAACACCGACAACATGTTCGGGTTCTGGGACTGGGTGGGCGGGCGCTACTCGGTGGACAGTGCGATCGGGTTGAGCGTGATGGCCGTGATCGGCAAGGAACGCTTCGCCGAGTTCCTGGCCGGGTTCCACATCGTCGACGAGCACTTCCGCACCGCCCCGCTGCACCAGAACGCTCCGGCGCTGCTGGGGCTGATCGGGCTGTGGTACTCGAATTTCTTTGGCGCGCAATCCCGTGCGGTGCTGCCCTACTCCAACGACCTGTCACGGTTCGCGGCGTACCTGCAGCAGTTGACCATGGAATCCAACGGCAAGTCGGTACGCGCCGACGGCACACCGGTGTCCACCGACACCGGTGAGATCTTCTGGGGCGAGCCGGGCACCAACGGCCAGCACGCCTTCTACCAGTTGCTGCACCAGGGCACCCGACTGGTGCCCGCGGACTTCATCGGGTTCTCCCAGCCCACCGACGACCTGCCCACGGCCGATGGCACCGGCAGCATGCACGACCTGCTGATGAGCAACTTCTTCGCCCAGACCCAGGTGCTGGCATTCGGAAAGACCGCCGACGCAATAGCTTCCGAGGGCACCCCCGCAGATGTGGTGCCGCACAAGGTGATGCCCGGCAACCGGCCCACCACCAGCATCCTCGCCACCAAGCTCACCCCGTCGGTCGTCGGGCAGTTGATCGCCCTCTACGAACATCAGGTGTTCACCGAAGGCGTGATCTGGGGCATCGACTCGTTCGACCAGTGGGGCGTGGAACTGGGCAAGACGCAGGCCAAGGCCCTGCTCCCGGTTCTGACCGGCGACAAATCTCCTGCCGCGCAGTCGGATACGTCCACCGACGCCCTGGTGCGGCGCTACCGGACCGAGCGGGGCCGGCCCGCTTAGGCTTCGGCGTCGGCTTCTGCGTCCGAACGCCTGGTCCAGCCCAGGATCATCGCGGGCAGGCAGCTGCCGATCATCAATGCCGCCAAGGCCATCAGCGCACCGGCATAGGCCAGGTCGCGGATGGTCTTGGCGTCGGCGCCGGTCAGCTGCGTCGACACGATGATCAGGAAGAAGATCGGTACCAGCATCAGCGACTGGATGACGGTCAGCCCGATGGACCGTGCGCTGTTACGCTGCGCGATCTCGTACTCGTCGAGTGCCGCACTGGGAGCGTCACTTTGACGCCCCAGCACAATCTGCAACATCATCCAGACCGGGAAGAACACCGCGACCGCGGGCAGCCACATCAACGCGGCCTGCCGAAAACCCGTGGCGCACAACACACTCGTGATCACCATGAGTGCGAGCGAGGCGGCCAGCACACCGACGAGCAGGCGGCGACGGCCCTGTGTGCGCCAGCCGGGCAGCGAGTTGGCGTATGTGCTCTGGTGTTTGAGAAAGCGGCGCGTCCGGTGGTCCTGGTACCGGTCGATGAGCGTCGGCTTCGGGGTGGTGCGCGTCGATCTAGTCATCAGCACTTCCTTCCGGTTGGCCCGTTCTCCGGTAGAGCTCGGTGGACAGCGGAGTGAAGGCGGTGCGTGAGAACACCGCCTCCACCGGCAGGCCGAACACGTCGCAGATGCGGAACGCCAGATCGAGGCTGGGGTAATGGTCGCCTCGCTCCAGCGCTCCGACCGTCTGCGGATTGACGTTGATCAGGCCCGCAAGCTCCGCTCGGCTCATCCGCCGCTCGGCGCGTAGCACCGCGATGCGGTTGTAGATGGGGAGAGTTTCCCCGCGCCTCACCGGACTCATGCAACACATTGTTGGGAAAACCCAACAATGTGTCAACATGATCTATCGATTTGTTTGGCCACCCGAAAGGAAGTTGCTGTTCAGGCCCTTACGGGGCGGGGATGGTGGCGCACCCGACGTTCGGGATGCAACCGCTGGCGCCACCGGGTCCGGCCGTACCACCCGGGCCACCGGGGATCACGCCGGTCGCACCGTCAGGTCCGGCGGTACCGGCCGGTCCACCGGGGATGGAGCCCGTTGCGCCGTCGGGTCCTGCGGCACCTCCCGGACCACCGGGGATGGCACCGCTGGCGCCGCCCGGTCCGGCCGTGCCACCCGGACCACCGGGGATCTGACCGGTCGCGCCGCCGGGACCGGCGGTGCCGATGTCCGAGCACGGTGTGCCGTCAGCGTTGACACACGGCGGCGGGGCCGGCTCGGCCATCGCCATGGGAGCAAAGGCCAGAGCCCCTGCCGCCGCGCCTGCAAAAATCATCGAGGTGAGCGTCTTTGAGGTCATGCATGAGGTCTACCCAGCCTTCACGCATGTCGAAACGCACAACAGGCGAACTATGCGAAGCGCTTGGTGTACTTAGGTGGCAACAGCCGCATGACCTGGGTCAGCGGCGCCCACGGCCAGCGCGGCACGACGGCGCGCCCCTTCTCCTTCTCGATGGCCTCGACCATGGCGCGCACGCCGGTCTCGTTGTCGACCATGAGCATCGTCGAGTTGGCCTTGGCCGTCATCTCGGATTCGATGTACCCCGGTTCGACGACCGTGACCCTGATGGGGCCCTTGTCGTACTCCGCGCGCAGGGACTCGCCCAGCGACGTCATACCGGCCTTGCTCGCACAGTAGGCGGCCTTGCCGCCGGGGACACCCGTGTTGCCCAGCACCGAGGAGATCAGCACCAGGTGTCCACCGCCTGCCTTCTTGAACATCTCCAGTGCGGCCTCGATCTGCACCAGACCGGCGACCAGGTTGGTCTCGAGCGTGGCCTTGTTGGCCCACGGCTTGCCCTCGCCCAGCGGCCAGCCCTTGCCGATGCCCGCGTTGACGATGACGCGGTCGATACCGCCGAGTTCCTCGGACAGTTCGTTGAACACCCGGGGCACGGCCTCGTGATCGTTGACGTCCAGCGCGGCGATGGCCACCTTGATGTACGGGTGCCGGTCGGCGATCTCCGCCTTGAGCTCCTCCAGACGATCCGTGCGGCGCGCGCACAGCGCCAGGTTGCGGCCTCTGGCTGCGAATTGACGGGCCATACCGGCGCCCAGGCCTGAGCTGGCACCGGTGATGAGGATGTTCTGACGGGTCACCGCAGCAGGATAACCGGGTTAGACAACTGTCAAGAATCCGCCCGCTATTTGAGCAGGCGCGACATCCGCCGGTCGGCCAGCACCTTACCGCCGGTCTGGCAGGTCGGGCAGTACTGGAAGGACTTGTCGGCGAACGAGACCTCCCGCACGGTGTCGCCGCACACCGGGCACGGCAGGCCGGTGCGCGCGTGGACCCGTAGGCCCGAGCGTTTCTCGCCCTTCAACGTCGCGGCCTGCTGCCCCACCGAGCGGCTCACGGCATCGGTGAGCACCGTGATCATGGCGTCGTGCAGCGCACCGAGTTGCGCATCGGTGAGCTTGCCCGCGGTCGTGAACGGCGACAGCTTGGCCACGTGCAGGATCTCGTCACTGTAGGCGTTGCCGATGCCCGCCATCACCTTCTGGTCGGTGATCACGGTCTTGATGCGCCCGGAGTTGCCCGCGAGCACCCCGGCCAGGGCCGTCGAATCCAGCGACAGCGCGTCGGGACCGAGACTCGCGATCTGCGGGACGTCCATCGGATCGCGGACCACCCACACCGCGAGCCGCTTCTGCGTGCCCGCCTCGGTGAGGTCGAAGCCCTGGGAGTCCCCCAAATGCACGCGCAGGGCGATCGGCCCCTTCCCCGGCTTGAGCGGCGTGGGTGCGAGTTTGTCCGACCACCGCAGCCACCCCGCGCGTGACAGGTGCGTGATGAGGTGCAGCGGCGCGCCGCCGGATTCGACTTCCATACCGAGGTACTTGCCCCAGCGATGGGCCGCGGTGACGGTGCTGCCGTGCAGCGCCGCGACCGGCGGATCGAACGTCTTGAGCACCGACAACGCGGACACGTCGACGCGTGACACCACCCGGCCGACCGCGTGCCGGCGCAGGTGATCGGCCAGTGCCTCGACCTCGGGCAGTTCGGGCATGCCTTCCAGTGTGTCAGCCGAACGCCGACCATGCTGGTAACCATGTCCGAACGGCACGCGCCGGAACCCGTCGGTAATCCCCTGCGCGGCATCTTCGTGGTCAACCGGGTCGCGGGGCGCTGGCCGTTCGCGCTGCGTGCGGCGATCTGCATGGCGGTGCCGGTGCTGGTCGGCTGGTCGGCCGGGAACACGTCCGCCGGCCTGATCGCCACCATCGGCGGGTTCACGTCGCTCTACGGCAGCGGACGGCCCTACCTCAATCGCGGTGTGTTCCTCGGCGGCGTGGCGGTGACGTTCGCGGTGGTGGTGGCCCTCGGCGACTGGGCGTCGCGGCACGTGTGGCTCGGCGTGGCCACAGTGACCGTGATCGCGATGGTCACGGTGCTGGTGTGCCACGCGTTGTCGGTCGGGCCGCCAGGGGCGTACATGTTCGTGCTGGCCTGCGCGGCGGGGACCGGCGCGCCCGGCACCGCCGACCTGGGCCCGGTGCGGATGGCGTTGCTGGTGCTCGCGGGTGGATCGTTCGCGTGGTGCGTGCACATGCTGGGTGCCCTGATCCGCCCGCGCGGTCCGGAGAGGGCCGCGGTGCGCGACGCCGCGCTGGCGATCGCCGAGTACATCGACAGCATCGGCGGCGACGCGAATGCCGAAGGGCAGGCCCGCCACCGCGCGGCCACGCTGCTGCACACCGCATGGGTGACGCTCGTGACGTTCCAGCCCGTGCAACCGAAACCCGATCAGGCGCTGTACCGGCTGCGGGTGGTCAACCGGCGGTTGCATGTGCTTTTAGCCGACGCGATGCGCGCCGCCGACGCAGGCACCGCTCCCCCACCCGGCGGTGCCGCGTTCGCCCGCGAACTCGCGGCCATCCCCCCGCTCACCGATGAGCATGGCGCTGAAGGCGTTCCGCTCGGCAGGCCCGGCGCGGGCCAACTGCTGCGCCAGGCGCTGCGCCCGGGGTCGATGTCGCTGCGACTGGCCGCGAGAGTCGCTGTGGCCGTGGCGATCTCAGGGGCCATCGCGGTCGGGTTCGCCGAGGCGCTCGCGATCGACCGCGCCTACTGGGCGATGGCCGCGGCAGTGCTCATGCTGCACCAGGGTTTCGCGTGGGTGCGCACCGTGACCCGCAGCGTCGAACGCATGGTGGGCACATGGCTGGGCCTCGGTGTCGCGGGCGCGATCCTCGCGGTGCATCCGCAGGGCGTCTGGCTCGCGCTGACCATCGGGGTGCTGCAGTTCGTCATCGAGATGTACGTGGTGCGCAACTACACCCTGGCCGTCGTGTTCATCACCCCGGCCGCGCTGACCATCTCGTCCGGCGGTGCGGCGATCACCGATCTCGGTGCGCTCCTGTGGGCCCGCGGTGTGGACACGCTGATCGGTTGTGCGGTGGCGCTTCTCGCCTACCGGGCGACGCAGCGAATGCGCGCCCCGACGGCATTGTCGACGGCGATCACGCGGACCCTCGACGCGGTCGACGCGACCCTGCCCCACCTCGGCGCCGGCGCGGCGACCACCGGTGCGGCCCGCACCCACCGCCGCGACCTCCACGTGCGCGCGATGGCGCTGCTGCCGTCATACGACGCCGCGGTCGGCGGTTCGGCCGCCCAACGGCGCGCGGCAGAACGGTTGTGGCCCACGGTCGTCGCCGCCGAGCAGCTGGCGTACCGCACGCTGGCGGCGTGCTGGGCACTCGAACGCGACGGCGACGTCGACGCGGCGCGCGACACTGCCGACGCACTGGCCGAGCAGGCCTCAGACGTTCGCGGCCGCCTTGACGAGGGACAGTAGCCAACTGACGACCGACAGCACGATGGCCGCCCAGATCGCGGTCCACCAGAAGTCGTCGATGTGCAGACCCCAGTGCGTGGTGTGGTCGGTGATCTGCGACGTGATCCACAGCATCAGCGCGTTGATGACGATGTGGAACAGTCCGAGCGTGAGGATGTAGAGCGGGATCGACAGGATCTGCACGATCGGCTTGATGATCGCGTTGACCAACCCGAAGATCACCGCGACCACGAAGATGATGCCGACCCGTGTCAGCGTCGAGTCACCACCGACGAAGCTCATCCCCGGGACGATGAGAGTGACCACCCAGAGCGCGAATCCGGTCAGTGCGGCGCGCAACAGAAATGAGCTCATGATGGCTCAGTCTGCCGAGCGCAGCAGGTAGGTGTCCATGATCCAGCCGTGGCGTGTCCTGGCCTCGGCGCGCATGCGCACGATGTCCTCTGCCACGTCGCCGACCGTGCCGGCCACCAAAAGTTCGTCGGGCGTGCCCAGATAGGCGCCCCACCAGATCCGCGTGCGCGGATCGCACGTGCGGAACGAGCAGTCCGCGTCGAGCATCACCACGGCGCTGCCGGTCAGGCCGTGCTCGCGAAGGCGCCGGCCGGTGGTGATCAGGACCGGTTCGCCGACGTCGTTGAGCGGGATGCGGTGACGCGCCGTGAGTGCCTGGATCGCGGTCACACCGGGAATCACGTCGTAGTCGAATTCGACGTGCTCGCCGACCATCTCGAGGATGCGCAGGGTGCTGTCGTACAGCGACGGGTCGCCCCACGCCAGGAACGCGCCCACGCCGTCGGGTCCGAGTTCGCTCTCGATCGCGCGCGCCCAGATGCGTGCGCGTTCGGCATGCCAGTCCGCGACGATCTGCCGGTAGTCACCATCTTCGGCCCGTTTCGGGTCGGCGAGTTCGACGAAGCGGTAACGGGCCTCGGTGATGAACCGCTCGCAGATCAACCGCCGCAGCGCCACCAGTTCGTCCTTCGATTGGCCCTTGTCCATGGCGAAGAACACCTCGGTGTCGTTGAGCGCGGCGACGGCCTGCGCGGTGACGTAGTCCGGATCTCCGGCTCCGATACCGATGACGTGGATGCGACGCACACGCGAAGGCTAACGACCCGACCGTCGTTACCCCAAGTACCCGGTACCGCTGGTATTGACTTGTCGATCTTCCTTGCCTACCTTCGAAGTAGGAACCCGACGAAGGGAACGTCAACGGTGACCACTTCGGTTCGATCTGCCGCCACCCGCGATGAGTACGCCGAACGCCTGCTGAAGGGCTCGGTGAAGAGGTCTTATGCCCCGGTCGTCGACATCGAATGGGACACGCCGCTGGAGCCCGACAAGTTCTTCCTGCCGCCCAAGCTCGTGTCGCTGTACGGAACACCGTTGTGGGAGAGCATGTCCCGCGAACAGCAGATCGAACTGTCGCGCCAGGAGCTGGCCAACACCCTGTCGGCGGGCATCTGGTTCGAGAACATCCTCAACCAGGCGCTGTTGCGCAAGATGATGCACCAGGACCCGACGGCCCGCGCGACGCACTACGAGCTCACCGAACTCGGCGACGAGACCCGGCACATGGTGATGTTCGGCCGGGCCATCGAGCGCATAGGCGCCAAACCGGTCCGCCCGCGGCTGTACCAGCGCATGATCATCAACACGCTGCCGTTCTTCTTCCGCGGTTCGGTGTTGTGGGTGGCCGCGCTGATCGGCGAGGAGATCTTCGATTCACTGCAGCGGCAGATGATGGACGATCCCGAACTCCAGCCGTTCGTGCAGCGGGTCATGCGCATCCACGTCACCGAGGAAGCGCGGCACATCCAGTTCGCGCGCGACGGCCTGCGCAAGCGCACGTCGGACATGGGGTGGCCCACGCGCGTGTGGGTGAGCAACCTCAACGGCCTCGGCGGCCTGTTCTTCCGCCACCTGTTCAGCCACCCGATCCAGTACCGGCGCGCAGGCCTCGACGGCCGCGCGGGCCGGCGCCTCGCCAGGGCCAGCGCACACCGCCATGAGGTGCAGGTCGCCGGGTTCGCCCCGCTTGCGGCGTTCCTCGAGGAGGTCGGCCTGATGGGCCGCATCGGGCGACGGATGTGGCGGCGCTCCGGATTCCTGCCGCAGGACCACACCCCCACCGTGCGTCACCGCGGCATCGCCGCGGGGACCGAACCCGCGATCGACGAGGACGTGTACGACGGCTTCGCGGTCCTCGACAACGGCGATCGTGACAGCCGGGTCCGTGTCCGTCTGACCGGCCACCTCGACCCGATCGACGGCCGGTACCACTGGCAGGGCTCGATACTCGACGCCGACATGGTCGCGGGCACCGGGCCCGTGCGGTTGACCATCGGGCAGCGCAGTGCCGACGCGCGCATCGTCGAACGCACGGCCCAGAGCACGTACACCATCGCCGGTGTCGGCGAACCCCCGTTCACGCTCGCCGAGTAAGAGCGCAACGCCCGAGCGCTACCACCTGCGTCATCACTCCCGCGGTTTCAGGGATTGCCCGTCGGCGACGTTTCCTGCGCGCATACTTGGGTAACAAGAGCCCGCGGGGGGCGATATGACAAATTTCGATTCAAAGCACGGGGTGGTCGCGATCGGCGCATCGGCCGGTGGTGTGGAAGCGTTGACTCGGTTGGCTGCCAACCTGTCTCGCGATCTTTCCTATGCCGTCGTGGTAGTCCTCCACATGCCTGCCAATGCACCCAGCGTGCTGGCCAGAATTCTCGATCGCGCAGGGCCACTCCCGGCGGTCACCGCTGTCGACGGCGCCTCCCTGGAGGCAGGCACGATCCACGTCGCCCGGCCCGGCCGCCACCTGATGGTGCACGACGGACACGTCGTGCTCAGCGAAGGACCCACCGAGAACGGGCACCGTCCCGCGGTGAATGCACTTTTCCGATCGGTCGCGCTGGCGTAGGGCCCACGTGTGATCGGCGTCCTGTTGTCGGGGGTGCTCGACGACGGTGTTCTCGGTGCCGCGGCCATCAAGAGACGCGGCGGGCGGGTGATCGCGCAGTCGCCGACAGACGCGCTGTTCCCCGCGATGCCGACGAACGCCATGCATGCCGGGGTGGTCGACCATGTTGCGGACGCGGCCGACATGGGTGGGCTGATAAAGCAGCTGAGCGAGCGGACGATCGAGGAGCGCGACATGGAGCCCGACGATTCCATGGAACTGGAGAACCGCATCGCCATGGCCGGCAGGTTCTCGACCGATTTCGATTCCGAGGCGCTCGGTCCCCCCTCCGGTTACATCTGCCCGGACTGCAACGGGTCACTGTCGACCGTCAGCGAGGGCAACTTCCGCTGCCGCGTGGGGCACGCCTGGACCGCGGACGCGCTGCTGCGGGCGCGGGACCAGGAGGTCGAGGGCGCGCTGTGGGTCGCGCTGCGCAGCCTGGAGGAGAAGGCGAAGCTGTCGAGGAAGCTCGCGGAGAAGGCCGGCGCAGGGCTGATGGCGCGGCGGTATGAAGAACTCGCCACAGAGGCCGAGCACGCGGTGTCGGTGCTCAGTGAACGGCTGGCGGAGGTGGGCAGGCAAGTGGGGGACCTCGGTGACCAGATCACGTAGTCCGATCACCATCTCGGTCACCTCCCGCGGCGAGATCACCCTGCTGACCGTCGACGGTGTCCTGGACAGCACCACGTACCGCGAAGTGCGCGACACGGTGATCAAAGCCGCGTTGTCCGAACCGCGCGCGGTGGTGGTCAACGTCAGCAGGCTCGTGGTCCCCACCGAAACGGCGTGGTCGGTGTTCACCAGCGCCCGGTGGCACGTGTGCGTGTGGCCGGATGTCCCGGTGTTGCTCGTATGCGATCATCAGCAGGGTCGTGCCTCCCTATGGCGCAACGGAATTCAACGCTACGTTCCGGTGTGCTCGACACTGGACGAGGCGTGCGCGACGGTGCTCGCCGATCGCATGAGCCCACTGCGCCGCCGAGCGCGCGCGCATCTGCCCGCCGTGCACTCCAGTGTTCGACGGTCGCGGGAATTGGTCACCGACTGGCTGCTCAACTGGTCGCTGACCAAATACATCCCGGTGACCTGCGTGGTCACCGACGCCCTGGTGGAGAACGTCCTGGAGCACACCCTGAGCGCGCCGAAGATCATGCTCGAGAACCGAGGTGACACCGTCAGCATCGCCGTGGAGGACGAGAGCCCGGCACCGGCGGTACGTCACGAGGATCCCTACCGTGGCGGCGGCAGGTTGTCGGGCCTGGCCCTGGTGGCCAGCATCGCCCGGTCCTGGGGTTGCACACCGACCACGACCGGAAAAACGGTTTGGGCGCTGATCGGTCCCGAGAGTTGCTTCTGACCGCTA